>Ga0310344_10003578_pt1 | contig 11548 bp, 14 predicted proteins | sample HC15DNA20200_MG_FD_203801 | JGI IMG/M metagenome (GOLD analysis project Ga0310344, IMG submission 203801) | Marine microbial communities from station ALOHA, North Pacific Subtropical Gyre - HC15-DNA-20-200_MG | ecosystem: Environmental > Aquatic > Marine > Oceanic | place: Pacific Ocean: North... | reverse complement strand
CGATTCATATAATCAATTCGCAAGTGAATATGGAGAGTTTTCAAAATCAAAAAGGGAGATAGCGTTTGGAGTAATAGTCGGTTCTGTTTATTCCACATTTCTACAGACATATGCAAATCAACAATTAGAAGTACGATTAGATGATATTCAAGAATTTCATGATTTTATCAGAGATAATATAGAGAAAATTACAAAGGCATTAGACAAAAATACTCCATAGGTAAGAATAAATCTAAACATAAAATCAATAAATTATGTCAGAAATTATTGGATATAAAATTCAACAAATTGTTGATAATGGACATGCAGTTCAAATGACTTTATCTGAAGATGTTCAAACAGAACCAGTATCACAAAAACAATTGATAATGGAAAATGTTTCAAAAAAATTAGATCAGGATACAAAAGAACAAGTTATGCCATTACTAGAAGCAATGCTTCAAGCACAACCAACAATTAAAATGAAAAGTTATGCACAAACAAACATTTCAATCACAATGCCAAAAAATAGATATGAAAAGCTAGGTAGGCCCCAAGTTGGTGAAATTTTAAATATAGATATAAAAAAGATTTAGAGATTTTTTTCTATTTCACTCAGTTTAGACATAGGTAATGAACAAGTAAAATTTTTGCATATGGTAACATTAGTCTCATTTGAAAACTCTTTTCCTTCAAAGAAAGGATATCTAGATAATGATTTTAAATTGTCTTCATTCTTAATTCCAATAATAATTCCTTCTGGAAGGAATTTTTTATACAAAGAATTAACAATTTCAGAATTTTCAGTATTAATTATTGTAATTTCAGTTGGCGAGTTTAGATACAAATTCATAACATTTAGTAAATAGCCAAATGCAAATGGATTTTCTGCGGCTGAGGTTCCGTTTGATTCAAGTATTTTCTCAGTTATTTTCAAGAATTTTTCTTCATGAGTAAGATGATGAAGTTTGAGTAAGGCGTTTGATGCAACAGAATTACCTGAAGGTACAGACAAATCATAGTAATTTTTTGGTCTGACTATAAGGGATTCATGGGTATCAGCAGTGAAATAAAATGAATTTTCCTTTTCATTCCAAAAGTGTTCTATCATATAAGTTGCAATTGTTTGTCCCATTTCCAGAAAATATGATTCAGATGTTATTTCAAAAACATCGATAAGTGCATTTACAAGATATGCATAATCGTCTAGATAGCCATTTAGTTTTGGAATATTATTTTTGAATGTTCTATGAATAAAACCATGTTTGGAAAATTGTTCTGAAAAGTATCTAACAGCATTTACTGAGATATCAAGATATTTTTCATCTCCAGAAATTCTATAGCCTTTTGCAAATGCAGATATCATCATGGCGTTCCATGAAGTAATAATTTTATCATCAGTTCCAGGTTGATCTCGTTTATTTCTTACATCAAGTAATTTTTGTGATGAACGATTCAAAAGTTCTTTAATTTCATCCTCAGTTTTGTTAAATTTGAATGATAGTGATGACATGTTAATGTTATTTGCCAATATTGTGTTTCCTTCAAAGTTTCCACCATCAGTAACATCATAGTAAATACAGTAAATCTCAGAAGCATCACCAATTATACTTTCAATTTCACGTTTTTTCCAAACATATGTTTGACCTTCTTCACCATTAGTATCAGCGTCCTGTGCAGAATAGAATAATCCTGATGGTGATGTCATTTCACGGATAACATAATCAAGTGTTTTTGTGACAACACCAAGATAAAATGGATCTTTAGTTATCTGATATGCTTCAGCGTAAACTGGTGGTAGAAGTGCATTATCATACAACATTTTTTCAAAGTGTGGTACAAGCCATCTTGCATCAGTAGAGTATCTATGAAATCCACCGCCAATTTGATCAAATATTCCACCCTTTGCCATTTTCTTTAATGTAATTAATGCAAAGTCTTGAAATTTTTTAATTCCTGAGATTTTTGAATATCTAAACATAAAAGAAAGATTTGCTGCATTAGGAAATTTTGGTGCTTGGCCAAACCCACCAAAGTTTGTATCTGCAACTTGTAGTAGATTAACTGCGGCTTCATCTAAGATTGATTTTTCAATTTTACCGCCTTCTGAAACTCCTTCTAATTTTGAAAGATTTGACATGAATTGTTCTGCTGAATTTCCAACATCGTTTGGTTTTTCCTTCCATGCTTGCGCAAGTTGTCTGCATAAACTACCAAACCCAGGTCTACCATACGAATCCAGTACAGGAAAGTATGTTCCAACATAGAATGGTTTCTGATTAGGTGTCAAAAATACGCTTAGTGGCCAACCACCTTGGCCAGTTGACATCTGACAAACTTTTTGGTAGATATCATCAAGATCAGGTCTTTCTTCTCTATCAACTTTGATATTTACAAAATTTTCATTCATAATTTTTGCTACATCATCATTTTCAAATGATTCATGGGCCATAACATGACACCAATGACATGAGCTATAACCCACAGACAAGAAAATAGGCTTATTTTCATCTTTTGCTTTTTTTAATGCTTCATCATTCCAAGAATACCATTCAACGGGATTGTCTTTATGTTGAAGTAAATACGGACTTGTTTCTTTAGATAAACTATTTGGCATGATAATGATTGTTGATATGATTATTTGTATGTAATCTAAATTTTCCAGATTGCTGTATCATGACGTTTATAGATTTCAATGTTAATCTGTTTAAGTAATTTTTGCTTTGATTTCTCTGCTTTTTTTTCGTCACTGTAATCTTTCTTTTTTAATAATTTGTCTAATAATTCAAGTTGATCAAGACTAAGATTTTTCATTCCACCTTTTTTAGTTACTAGGTTTAACAGTTCGATACGTTGAAAATCATCTTTTTTTAAAATTTTCGTCATCATTATCTCTTAAGATTTAGTCGTTCTTGAAGTTTTTCAATAAATCCTCCAAGGATTAAACCTAACGTTAACCAGTAAATGGTTACTGCTACAAATGATGCACCTCTAAATCCATCAACTAGTTCCATAGGAGCAGTTATCTCATCAGGATTTTCAGGCATTAAGAAAAACGCAACGCTGATGAATACTGCATATCCTACAAATGCAAGAATTTTCTTATTTTGTAATTTTTTGTAAACTTGATAAAATCCAACAGCACCTAATCCTGAAATTGCTATAAACGATAGGAAAAGAATTGAACGCAATACCACAGTTTCAGTTTCTCCTACAGTAGGAGGATTTGCAGGATACTTTAGAAAAGGAATTACAAATATTGTAAACCACATCAATCCAGATAAAACAAGTGTTTTTTTGACGTTGTTTCCTTCTGGCAATACTTTTCTTGCAAAGAGAAATACAATTCCTACTAACGCTGCAATAGATGTTCCAAGAATTGCACCTGCTAACATTTGACCGCCCTTTTGCCAAACACGATATGAGTTATATTCTACCCAAAATTCAGGAGTATCTTCTTCTTCACCTGTTGCAAAGAGAGTTTGATTTTCAATTCCAATTGCCTGATCAAGATATGGTTCCACTATTGCAAGATTAATTCCACCATGGATCAAACCTGCAAAGCATCCTGAAACTAAAACAATAATTATGAACAATCCGGTTTTCATCATATTATCTCGTTTTGATTTCTATTTAATCCATGAGCTAGAATACTTCATTTTTTTTAATTCCACTTGTTTCTATTTCATAACGAAGTGGAGCAGGAAGTTCCATGTATGTTTTATTTACCAAAATTTTGATCTGATCATCAGGGACTTGTACACGTTTTAGTAATTTACCACGTTGATGTGCATAAGATTTTTTCCAAAAAGTGATTCCATCAAAAGTTTCGATTTTGACCATTAGTCTCTATCGATAAACTCAGTTGCTTCCGGTGGGGATGGGCTTAATCCCTTTCTCTTTCGAATATCTTCAGTTAGGGTTGCAGCAATTGATTTTGGAACTGGTGTCCATGCTTTGAAGTGTGTGTTCCACATTGCCTTACCAGCTGTCTGACCTCTCATTTTTTCTGAAATATCAAATGTTTCAACTGCAGGAACCTCACCAATCACAATACTTGTTGCGCCTTTTTGTTGCATGTCTAATACCTTACCACGTTTTCCTTGTAAAACAGAAGAGACATTGCCTATCAGATCGGTAGGTACACGAACCTCAATTGCAAGCATTGGCTCTAACAATACAGGTTCAGCAGACAAAAATGCTGCAAGACATGCACGTCTTGATGCAGGACCAAGTTGTGACAAACCTCTATGGGCGGTATCCTCATGAGGAACAAAGTGTGTAAATGTAAATTTACAATTTCTTACCTGTTCTTTTGTAAGTCCACCTTCACTCATCACTTCATCAAATCCAGACAATAATGAATCAGTTGATTCATCAACAAATTGAACACCTTTTGTTCCATTAATCATAACATTACCACGTGAATCAAATCTCATTACTTTTTTAGCAACATCTGGTGACCAACCTTTATCACGCAAGATTTGTGCAGTTTCTTTCTTGTCTTTCATCTCACTTAGAGTGCCATCTCTACACATTTCAGCAATTTCAGGTTCAAGTGGTTCTACTCTCATGAAAATTTTATTATGACGATTTGGAGATTTTGCCATTACAGGTTCACAATGTCCATTAATTGTTTCTCTGTAATTGATTAATGGTTCTGAAGTCACAATCTCAACTTTTGCATCTTTGATTAGATTTACTGCAACGTCAAGATGTAATACGCCCATTCCAGCCATGATAGTTTCACCACTCTCTTCATCAATTTTGATTACAAGGTTTGGATCTTCAATTGTTAATTTTCTTAAAACTTCTACAAGTTTTGGTAAATCTTTTGGATGTTTTGGTTCAATTGCCATTTGTACAACAGGTTCTGAAACATATTTTGATGCTTCAAATACTGCACACTCTTTGTTGGTTGAAACAGTTTGTCCAGCACGTGCTTCTGTAAGTCCCAATAGTGCAGGAATGTTTCCAGCAGAAAGTTCTCCTACTTGTTCTCTTACATTTGACATGAAAAAGTTTACAGATTGAACACGACCTTCACGCTTTGAATCAATAATGTTTATCGTTTGCCCATCCTTTATCTTTCCAGAAAACAACCTTCCAATAGCAACAGGACCTGCCGCAGGGTCTATTGTCATATTAACAATCATCATTACTGTCGGTCCATCATCATCACAATTTAGAATTGATTTTCCAAGGTCGGATTCTAAATCACCTTTCCAAATCTTAGGTATTCTATATTTTTGTGCAGTATGTGGTGCTGGATGATGTTTTACGACCATTCCAAGAACTGCCTCAGCAAGAGGAGCTTTTTCTACTAAATCTTCAACTTTGCCAGAATCTGAATATGCATCTATTACATCCTTGAATGTTACACCTTTTTTCTTCATAACATCTACATTAATTGCCCATCTATCCTTTGCAGAGCCAAATGTTACACTACCATCCTGAATAGACACTTTCCATTTTTCTTTGTATTCATCTTCTGCATATGTATCAATTAATTCGTTAAAGTTTGCAACAACACTTGCAAGTGTTTCTTGCATTTTCTCAGGTGTTAATCTTAATTCTTTGATTAAACGATCGATTTTATTGATATACAAAACAGGTCTAACTCGTTCTTCAAGTGACATTCTAGTTACAGTCTCAGTTTGAGTCATAATACCTTCTACAGCATCACATACAACAACTGCACCGTCAATTGCTCTTAGGCTTCTAATTACACGCCCAGAAAAGTCTACGTGACCAGGAGTATCAATCATGTTGATAACATAATCATTGTCATTTTCTTGGTAATGTAATGTAACGTTAGCTTGAACAATTGTAATTCCTCTTTCTTGTTCTGCTTTCATCGAATCCATTGCTAGTGCACTTCCTGCAGAGGATGGTGAGATAATTCCAGAATGTGCCAAAAGACTATCACTCATTGTAGTCTTTCCATGATCTACATGTGCAATTACACCAAAGTTTCTGATCTTATCTTTGTCACTGATAATTTTCATCACTTCAGATGTGGACTTGTATTTAGTCATATGGCGATAATCCTAGGTAGACGGGTATTAAACCTTATGAGGAATTTAGAGTTGCAAGGATCATTTTTATGAAATTAAAGATCAATTTCACTTTGCTTGATCAATTGTTTTGTCATTTCAAGATATTTTTCAGGATCAGTTTCTTTGGCAAATCCTTTATCGGTGTTTATTAAATAAACAGAATGAATACGTGCATTTTGTATATCTTCTAGTTTTATCTGAGGGTTTTTATAAAATCGGTCGCAGAGTTTTTTTAATTTCTTTATATCTTCAGGTTTTCTTGCATTTGGAGGAAGTAAAAAAATATCAGAAATTGGCAAGATATTCACCACAGGTGTAGCAAGAGAAAACTTTCCACAATACTTACTATACCGTGCAATTTTACTAACAATTCTTGCAGCGTAATAATCTACTGTGTCTAATGCATGTTCAGGAGGAGTGAAGCCGGTCTCAATCTCAATTATGGCTGTTCCATCACCTTTTTTACCAAATAAATCACATACTAAAATGTCCGAGATAGATTTTTCAACATCAACTGAGAATCCGTGAGAAATTAGTTCTGATGCACAGATCAATTCAAGAACAGAATGGTTGATTTTAACAAGGTTTTTCTTATAATATTCAATTAGATTTTGCCTAACAAAATTGAGTTTGGGCATTAATTCAGGAGACAGATTCTTTGACAAGAGTTGAGTCATTGTATAAACATCATCTTGAAATTTTTCAACATCCAACTATATTGTTTGAAGAAATATGCGTCTTAAGAAGTTTAAGAAATCTTGTAGATATATTAAAGAAAATAAGAAAAGTGGACAGTTTAGATTCTTGGTGTGAAGCTAAGTCTGCCTTTTGCAGATAGTACTATGATTGAAGATATTGCAACAACAAGTACTAAAGATGCAATTGTACCAAATTCTGGAACTACTGCACCATCAGCAATATCTACTTCAACGGTTGCTTTATTCATTGAGGCAGAACCTTGTTGAGCAGTAATTGAATACATGCCATCTTGTTTCCACATTGGACCACCAACACCGATTGTTGAAGTGAATGAACCATCAGAATCAGGGTTAATTTGATCAATAGAAACAACATTTCCATTTGGTGCAAGTACCATGATTGTTACAGGAGTAATGGTTGATGTAGCATGTCCTGTGATGGTGATTGTTGTTGAACCCTCAACTGCATCTGCTTCAATTGTCAAGCCATCTCCACCATGTCCATCTGCAAATGCCATAGGCATTGCTGCGACTAGCATCAAGCTTGCCAAAATTGTCAGTGTGTGTTTTGAGTTAATCACTGGTATAACAACCGAATATATGTATATAAACAATCTGATTGATTGGATCTACAATTTTTATTTATTTTCTTTTAGAAATATACGAATTGCCTCTAAATGGGAGCAGTTTGCTTTCAGACCTTTACCATGATGAAACTTGTAGAAATTTTTGAATCCTGGACATTCACATAAGTCAGAAGTTACGAAATAAGATTTTGAGGGGTCACTTGAAGATTTTACCTGAAAAAGATCATCTTCAATTTTTACAACACCGCCACTGTCAACAAGTTTTTTTGCCTTTCTGATTGTATTAGAACTCAAATTATTGAGTCCATGCCATATAGCCACCTTCAAGATTTACTGCAGTGAATCCAGCTTTTACTAGTTCATCAGCTGCAATGTTTCCACGGTAACCAGATGCACAATAAACACAAATTTTTTTGTCTTTAAGATCATCGATTTGACCTTTCTTTGCATTTCTGATTGCTAATCCAAGAGACATATTTTGAGAATTATCAATTGCTCCATTTGCAACTTCATCTGGTTCTCTAACATCAATTATGACATATTGGTCTTGTTCTTGCTTAAGTTGGTCTTTTGTAATAGATTCAGCCATGTTATATCATAATTGTATTGACATATATTTTTTAATCTTATCAGAATATTAGATATGAATGAAAAAGAACTACAAAAAATAGTTGGAGAAAACAGTTCAAATTTTGAAATAATAATTGAAAATAAGTCGTTTGCTGTGAATGATATTAAAATTTTTCAAACTGACAACCCCATAACAAAACCAACAACACGCGGTGGAGTATATTTTGCAGACATGAAAGAACTAAAGATACAAGCAACTATATTTGATACAACCATTTCAAAAAATCTTTCAAAAGCAATGCTTGGGCCAAATAAAGATTTTCTTGACATAATTTTAAAAGCAGAGATTAAAAACATTGGTACAGTTTTGCTTAAAACAAATCTTACAAACAGCATGCAAAATGCATCAAAAGTTGTACTCTATTTGACACTAAAAGATGCTACTATAAAGTCACAATAATTTACAAAATTTATCATATTCTGCTTTTAGTTTTTTATCAGATAATACTTCATATGCTTTATTTATCTGAGCCATTTTTTCTTCTGATGAATCAGGATTTTTATCAGGATGGTATTGTTTTGCAAGTTTCCTATACTGATTCTTGATTTCTGATTCTGATGAGTCGTTTGTTAAACCCAATACAAGATAATAATTTGGTAATGTATTATCATTATACATTTCTCGAAACTCTTTAGCATCAGTAGTTGATTTTCGAGAACCAAATACTTCTTCTTCAGCCCAATCAGAATGATATTTTTCATAATCACGATTTTTTTTAGAATCAAGTTTGGCTTCATCATAACTTGTTTTTTTTCGTAAAATTATATGCCTTGCAAGATAAATGAAAATTCCTGCAACAATAATTCCAGCAATCGCAAATGTCAGATATAGATCCTCAGGACTAACATAGTAATCAGATACAGCAGAAGGAGGGTTAACTTGTGCACCTGAATCATAGAAAAATTTTGTGTTTGTTACTGAATCACCTGATTCAGCTACTAAAAGATAATTTCCACTTTTTTGCCAACCTCCAATCCCTGCAATTATTAAAGTTGAGAATTTATTTTGTTCATCAGGATTTAGGCTTTCATTCCAAACATTTTTTCCATCAGGATCTTTTATTGATATAAAAACAGAATCTGATTTAGTAGAACCCCATACTGAAATGAAATCAGATTTTTCGTAAATTGTTTTGTCTATATTGAGAGTTAATTCTTCAGCAAAAGTACTAGTCACTGGTAAAAAGAGGATTAAAATTGTAATTCCAAAAATACCATTTTTCATAAGAGAACTCATCTGTGGATAAAATATAATGTAGACTATTTGATTTTATTCCTAAATTATAGGCTAGAAAATAACTAAAAGTGTTGAAAAAAATTGTCCTACTTTTGCTAATAAGAGAGATCAGTGAGAAATACATGGTAATAGGTTACTGCGTCAAATGCAGAGACAAAAGAGAAATGAATGGTACCCAAGCTGTCACCATGAAAAATGGAAAACCGGCAACAAAAGGTACCTGCCCAACATGCGGAATTTCGATGTTCAGAATAGGTAAAGCATAACTGAACATCAAATAATCTTTTTTAGTAAATTTTCTTACGGGTAGTTCCATTCATCAGATAGACCATTCCATAAAGAACGAAAAGGTTTTGGAGATTTTTCAATTTCACCTTCAATTCTATTCTCTACTGCAAAAAAGAAATTCTCCAATGCGTCAACACCGCCATCATCAAAGATTTCTTTTCCTATCTCCTTTAGACGTGCCTTTTTAGATTCAACCTCATCAGAGTATGGATCTTGTAAACAGAATGTCAAAAGATCAATCATCTCTTCTTCTAGCATAAAATCCATATATTTTCATGGAATTTTAAACTAAAAAATATTGATGTTATAACTTTGTTCCAAGTTTATCATGGATTTGAGCAAGAATCATCTTTGCTTTTTCTTTATTTTCAAACGATTCTCCTTGTTTATCCAAGATAGTATCAATCTCATAACTTTTATCAACTAGAATTTCTGCCACATGTTCATCAAGAGTTCCTTTTCCTACTAAATAATATGCAAAGACAGTGTTCTTTTGACCAATCCTATGTAATCTATCTTCAGCCTGACGATGAATTGCTGGACTCCAATCAAGTTCAGCAAATATTACGTATTTTGCAGTTGTAAGATTAATTCCAACATTTCCTGCTCTTAAACCAGCAATCATTAATTTTGTCTGTCCTTTCTGGAATCTATCAATTTCACGTTGTCTTACAACATCAGTTTGACCTCCAATTATGGATGCAGGATTATATCCAGCAAGACTATGATGTAGTAAATTATGTATTGCCTTATGATGACAAAATACAACAACACTTTCTTCTATCTCCATTATATTATTTACAAAGTCGGTAACATGTTTTAGTTTTGCAAGACCTGCAGCTTGTCTTTCACTTTCTATTGCACGGTGATACGATGCAGATTTATCAAATGCAGATTCAGCATATTTTTGTTCTTCTTCAAGTTTTTTCCAAATTTTATTCAATTCAGATTTATAGAATTTTTCATCTGCATGAATCATTTCAGGATAACGTACTTTATCTTTTAGTTCTTTGAGAACATCTGATTTTTTTCGTCTTAACATTACATGTTTTGTTAATTGATTTCGGAGGGTATCACGTTTATTTTCAAGTACAATTGCCTTTCCTTTTTCATTTACATAACAGAAATACTCACAAAATTCCTTAAAACTTCCAAGAAGACCAGGTTTCAAAATATCAACAATAGGCCATATTTCAGAACCGCGGTTGTAAATTGGAGTACCAGATAATCCCACTCGATATTTTACACTTTCAAGTGCTGCTAATTCTTTTACTGCAGCATATTTTTGGGTAGTTTTTGATCTGAGATGTTGTACTTCATCGCACACAACAGAACGAATTCCAAGTTTTATCAAATCAGGTAATCGTTTGTGTAATAATTCATAATTAATAATGTAAAAATCATACTCACCAATATCTGCTAGTTTTCCATTTCTAATCATTGTGCTAGACGGTGATTCATTTTCAATGACTTTACCATTCTTGCCTTTTTTCTTTAGAAATTTTTCAATTTCCCGCTGCCAATTGGTTAATGTGACAAGTGGTGCTACAATAAGTGCAGGGAATGAGTTCTTTTCTTTTGATAAATATGCAAGAGTTTGAACAGTTTTCCCGAGGCCCATCTCATCTGCTAAAAGAGCATTTCCAGTTGATTTTATCAGGAAATCTAATCCCTCTCTTTGAAAGTCTAATAGGGTTCCTTTGAACTGTTTACTAGGAGTAGCCTGTTGTAGTTTCTCAATTTTTGGTACCCTTATTTTTTTAATTGTAAGTGGATCAATCTTTCTTTTCCAAACAGATTTTGATAAAAGTTCAAAAGAATAACGCTCGTCAATCATTTTTAATTTTTTTATGTTGTCATCATTGTCAGCTACGATAACTTCATCAGGTTTATCTCCATACCACCCACGCGGGATTAATTTTGAGACCATGTTTACTGCCCTATTTCCAGAAATTTTCCAGCACCAAGTTCCAGAATAACGATCCAATACAAATTCTAAAGTTCCAAATTTTTCCATGTTATGTTTCCGAATTTTAGCTCATAGTTTTTCATCGTTTATGAACTTTAGGT
>Ga0310344_10003577_pt1 | contig 11549 bp, 9 predicted proteins | sample HC15DNA20200_MG_FD_203801 | JGI IMG/M metagenome (GOLD analysis project Ga0310344, IMG submission 203801) | Marine microbial communities from station ALOHA, North Pacific Subtropical Gyre - HC15-DNA-20-200_MG | ecosystem: Environmental > Aquatic > Marine > Oceanic | place: Pacific Ocean: North... | reverse complement strand
TGGGGATAAGTGTGGAACGGGACGAAAACATCCGCATTGCGATGCATCAGGGGGGTGAAAATGGCGTGGAGGTCGAGTGAGACAACTACCGGGATGGTGTCCCCGAGGATGTTCCGAGCCCGCTGGAGGATCCGTCCCTCGGGATCGCCTTCCCGTTCGCCAGCCATGGCGCCGTGGAGGCAGAAGTAGACTGCGTCGACGTCCGAGTGACGCGTCACCGCTTCGGCGAATTCTTCGATGAGGCGGTCCAGGTCGTTGTCGCAGATCGGGCCGCCGGATACGGCCCAGGCCGCCATCCCGCCAATTGGGAGGATCTCTTCATCGGCCTCAGCAAAGACATCGAGAGCCCCGGCGATTTCGGTGTCCGTGCCGCGGCGAGCGGATAGCAGGTCGTCGCCGTGTGCCTGGTGAAAGTCCTCATAGCGTGTCAGTTGAGGATTGAAGACCGAGGTTTCTTGTTTGATTTCAGCTACGAGGATGCGAATGGGCATGCGAGAACCCTGTAACGGCAAATGACTGGAGGTGGGTCATTGTACCGTCGCCGCATCGCCGTCGCAGCTAGGACGCCGTAGCGGGCCTGCGTCCCTTGGCCTGGCGGATCCGTTGGAGCCAGCGAACCGCCTCGGTTACCAAAGGGTCCCTCCGACCCACCGCGTCGACTCGCGCCTTCAACACCTCGGTCATCTTCTGCTGGGCTCCGTCATAGTCCTGTTGGAGATGAAGAAGTTGGCCTTCGAAATATGTCACGAGTAATTCGTCGGTGATCTGGTTGCGATAACGGTTGAGTTGTTGTTCGGCCAGGCCGGTGGAACCCGCCTGCAAGGGGAGTGTGATGGCAGCCTGGATCAGCGGCCAACGGTCGTCGGAGCCTCGACGGTGGATCACCTGGGAGTCGAGTGCCGTGGCCAAAATCTGACACGCCGAGGTCAACTTGTGGTTGGTGGCGAGGTATCGGGCGTGTTGGGCAATCAGTGCAATTTGCCCGGGAAAACGTTTGCGTAGCTTTCGGAAGGTGGAATCGTGTGACCGCGACGTGCTGGCGGTGGCCATCGCGGACGCATACAACTCGGCCGATAATGGGTCGTCAGGACTGCGAAGGTGCAGGCGGCGGCCACGGCGAATCGATTCCTCCTGCTCTCCGAGAGCTATCAGCAACCGGACCTCTCGCCGTTCCATGACAGCATTGTTCGGATTGCGTTTTCTGATCAGGCGGACCAGCCTCAGGGCGGCCGCCGCCTGATCGTATTCGACAGCAAAGTCGAGCAGTTCGGGGTGAAATTCGCGGATTTCCGACGCAAGAGTCAGGGCGGTCGCCAGGGCATCGGCGGCCCGAGTGCGATGAGCGGCCGCTGCTTCGTGACGAGATTCTGCTGCGAGTCGTACCGCGAGCGCTTCGTAGGCGTAAACGCAGGACAGTCGCACCAGGGCGTCAGACGGATGGTCGAGTTCGAGGGCGATGAGCTTCTCTGCCGCTGAGAGGTTGCGAGCGAACAACTGGAGCCGCAATCGGCAGGCGCGTATTCGTGGTTCGTCGGATTCTTCAAACGCCGTGTCGAATTCACCACGGGCGGCATCGAGCTTGTCGAGTTGCAGGAGGGCGACACCCCGGAGGTAGTGAATGTCGCTGGATCCGTTGAGTCCGGCCAGGGTGTCCAGTGCTGCTGTCGCATCGGAACGCTGGAGGAGATCCCGAGCCTGTTGAAGTTGCGGCAGGGGTGCGGAGGGTCCGCACCCGGAAAGAATGGTCAACACGATCACAACTCGGCGGATCATTCAGAATCCTCCGCCGGTCACTTCTTTGCCCTCGATCGTCGAGATCGCCTGGTACAGAGATTGGTCGATCGACTCATTGATGAAACGCACCGAACCGTCGCCGAGCAGGAAATGGGTGCCACCGACGTGTGCGGATTGGAAGGAGTACAGCGGACGTTCGTCGGGCGAGCGTTCGAGTTGGGTGGGGAGAGGGTTCATTGGGAATGAGAGGCCGACGGCTCCTGTTGAGTCGGGACAGTCCGGGAGGCGTACGTCAGCGGTGACGGCGTAGGGGCCGGCGACCCAGTAGGAATTGGGAACACCAATGCCGCCTGTCGGTGCGAAATACGAGACGGCTGCCATGGCCCATGGATATTCCACTGGCAACGCGGGTGTTTGTCCTGAGGGACCTTCGTAGGTCAGTCGGCTTCCTGCCTTTTCTCCAACAAAAAGTGTCTGCGAGGTGCCGTCACGGACATCGGCCACGCGGCATCTGCTGTTGTAACCGAAGGGGCCACGGCTGCGGGACGGCCAGTCGGACCAGAAATGCAGCAGCCCTCGTGGGCAGTTGGCCGCCGCAGTGTTTGGCAGGGCACTGATTCGGTCGGCCCCGTGGTTGAATGAGTAGTCAGTCGGGGAACCGGCCATCCAGTGTGAGGCTGCTCCAGAACCGTTTCCGCCGCCGATCGCTGTTCCCAGCCGGGTCACCGAGGGGCAAATCAGGAGTGGGATGGGAGTTTGGTTGAGTGGCCACATGCTGTGGTCGGAGGAGTCGACGAGGCTGGAAATCCATGTCTTGTCAAAGTCGTAGGATTCGTAGAGGGGGCGTTGATCGATGTGCGGCAGCAGCAGGTGGTAACCCGTCCAGTGGCTGCGATACTGGAGACCGCCGCCAGATGTTGGAGCGGGAGGGGTTCCATCCTCTTGGCGAACGAAACTGGGTGGAAACAGGCCATGGACGGAGTGGTAATTGTGTAGCGCCAAGCCGAGCTGTTTGAGCTGGCTTCTGCACTGAAGGGCTCGGGCGCGGCCACGAGCCTGTTGAACTGCCGGCAACAGCAGCGCAACAAGGATCGCGATCACGGCGATCACCACCAGCAACTCGATCAGCGTGAATGCTGGTCGGCGACGACTGTCCATGAGCACTGACTCGTTGAAAAAGCTGGTGCGGGACGGCCGGATCCCGCTGGGGGACGCGTGGTGCGAAACCTGTTCACGTCTCAAAATCCGTATGTGGTGTCCCCCGCGAACCGGTTGACGAATTGTAGGTCAAGTTTTTCGGTGAGGGGGTGGAAAAATGGGTTGTGCCGGACAAGAGACTCGGACCGGTTGATTCTCGCCAACTGGTGAGGATGTAGGTCTGGAACCCATCAAGTGGATTCACAGGGGCGATGTGGAATGGATCAGGTCAAAACCGCCTCGAATTGGACGGCGTGGACGTTCTGCGGGGGCTCCAGCGGAGGCCGAGAATTCAGGCAACCAGCCCGTGCCGCTCAAGAAGTTCATCGTCGTCGAGGATCGCTTCCGCAGGGGCGTCGGCACACAAATGGCCACCGTCGAGAACAATGACGCGGTCGGTCAATTCGCGAACCAGGTCCAGGTCATGCGTGGCGAGAATGAGCGTGCCAGGGAAATCTCCCAGGATGTCACACAGTTGCCTGCGACCTCGAGGGTCGAGGTTGGCGAAGGGCTCGTCCAATGCCAAACATCCGGGGCGGCAGGCCAGTACCCCCGCCAGACACGCACGCTTGCGTTCCCCAAGTGAAAGACGGGCCGTGTCTCGTTCGGCGAAAGTGTCAAGTTTGACGTCGATCAGTGCCTGTTGGACCCTCGCCTGGATTTCGTCGGCATCGAGATCCAGGTGGAGCGGCCCAAAGGCAACGTCGCGGCCAACGGTGGCTCCGAACAACTGGTCCGTCGGATTCTGGAAAAGTACTCCGACTCGCCGTCGGATTTCTGCAGCGTGTTCGGAGGTGGCCGATAGGCCGTCAACCGAAATCGGTGGGGGCGGTTGAGATGAGGGGGGTGGGAGAGGTTCGGGAAGCAGGGCGTTGAGGTGGAGCAGCAGCGTCGACTTGCCGGCGCCGCTGGGGCCCAGGAGCGCGACACGTTCGGAGGGGGCGATCTGGAAGCTGATGTCACTGAGAACGGCGGGTCCGTTGCCGTATCCGAAGGTGAGCTTGTGGACTGCGATGGCGACCGCATTCGTCATCGTGGGGAACCTGTGGTGCCGTGTTGTGGGCGGCCGTGGAGTCGTGTCAGTTCCATGGCCGAAGATGTCCATCCCAACCGCGGGCCAACATCGCCCGGTGAATTCTGTGGCCCCGGTCCAGCGAACGAATGACCAGCGTGCCGACCAGGCCGATGGCCGCTGTCCATTCGGAAAAACGGCTGACAGGTCCGAGGCGTCTCGCGCGGCGGGCTGTTCGAATCCGCTCGGTTTCCTCCCAGAGGACGAAAAGGTAGCGGTGCATCATGGACAGGCAGGCGAGAACGACAGCGGGAACTCGCAATGTCCGCATGGTGTACAGCAGGTTGTCGAAGGGTAGTACCTGGATCAGCCAGAGTCCGGACAGAAACGAGACGACACCTCGCATAAAGACCGTGGCCGCGATCTTTAGCCAAGTGGGGTTGAATCCCTGGGACAGCGGAATCGAGATTGCGACGAGTGTCATGATCGGGAGAAACAGTGTGAGGCGGCGAAGTAGCACGGCGAGGCGTATGCGGGCACATGCCAACGCGGCAAGGACTATCGCCGTCAAGGCTCCGGTTGCTGGCCACGCTTCCCATGAAAGCGAGCATGCCACCAACACGACCGTGACGGTGAAGCATAGCTTCAGGATGGCTCGCAGCCGAAGTGGCCCGATGGGATGTCGATTGGTGTCAGTCACCAGTTCCCTCCGGGGCTGCGGGGCGTGTCAGGGGACGACCGAGGACCATGGCGATGAAAAAGACAATCGATGTGCCGAGCAGACCCGAGAGAACAACGCTCCAGGATTCCCAGTTGTTCGTGGAGAGGACGGCCGTGTAGTTGTCGAACAGAGAAAAGGAATCGGAAGGCAGCGGTGACAGGTCGCTTTCGGCGATAGCTGACTCCAGACCATCCGGTGAGGAGGAAGCGAAGGGGGCCAACAGGACGATGGCCAGCAATGCCAACCAGAATCCGGTTGTGATTGCTGCTCGCCACGGCCCAGGGGCAATTGTCGGTGGGTGGTAGAGGAGCTCCGGTCGACGGGTGGCCACATAACGAATGATTCCGCCGGAAATCAGGCTCTCGCCGATCCCGATCACAGCGTGAAACATCATCATCAGGGCCAGGAACTTCAGGAAACGAAAATCCGGATTCGCGGCGTGTGAGACTGCGAATTCGATGGAACACAACAATGCGGCGGCCATGACCGTCACCCATCCGGAAATGACAACGCCAATCACTCGGGTTCGGGGCGTGTCCCCGGCCAGCCGCGCCACGAGGGATTGAATCGCATATCCCCCCAAAGCTCCGATGACGGACATGTGAAACACATTCGGACCAAGTGCCAGAAGTCCTCCGTCATTGAACAGGAATTTCTGGACAAACAGGACCAGTGTCAGGGCGAGGCATGCGGCCCATGGGCCCAGGAGTCTCGCGGCGAGGACCCCGCCGACGAGGTGGCCAGAGGTCCCCACAGCCACCGGAAAATTCACCATTTGTCCGGCAAAGACCATCGCCGCGACCATTCCCGTCATCGGGACTGTGCGGTCGGCCAAAGAGTCTTTCAGTCGGTGGACACTGTAACCCACAGCGGCGATGGAAATCCCGCCGGTCACCAGGCAGATCGGAGTGTCGAGCAGTCCGTCGGGAATGTGCATCTGACGGAGCCGCTTGGTGACACGTAAGAGGGGGAAAACGGAGCAGTTGAGGCGAACGAGTCGCCATGGCGAGCTTCCACCGATAGAATTCCCAATCTAAGTTGAGTGGCCACCCTTTGCAATCTGCGGCTCTCGTAGTGGAGCGACACGATGAGTCGTCCGATTTCCGACTGGGACCGTTGGCTCGGCCTTCGTGCACGACCTGAGCTCCTCGACGTGCTGGAAAACAGCGGTGATCGGGAGCTGGGCCTGCAGGATCGTCTGCGGCAGCGATTCGATGCGGATTTGGTGCGGACCGCGTTCCAGTTGCGTGATGCTCGGGCCAGGGCGACGTCCCGTTTCGGGAGGGCTGGCGAGATGTGGTTTGATCGCGTGGGGCTGGAACAGGCTACCGGCGAGGCGGTCGCTTCGCACAAGGCCAAGCGGTTTCAGGGGGTCATCTGGGATCTGTGTTGTGGGGTGGGGGGCGACGCCATGTCGTTGGGACGGGTGGGCGAGGTTGTCTGTGTCGATCGTGACCCCGCCAAGGCCCTGTGTTGCCGCTGGAACGCCGAAGCCGTTGGTGTGGGCGACCGGGTCGCCGTGGTGGCAGGCGATATCCGTCGACTCGGACGACCGCAGGGCCTCGTGCACATTGACCCAGATCAGCGACCTGACGGGGCGAAGCGATCTCACCGCATCGAAGATTCGGAACCGGATCGAGAATTTCTCGAAGACCTGGTTGCAGATTCCGAAGGTGGGGCGATCAAGCTCAGTCCCGCGGCGAATTTCCTTGGAAAGTTTCCCGGGTGTGAAATTGAACTCGTCAGTGTGGGGCGGGAGTGCAAACAGGCAATCGTCTGGTTTGGTGGGCTGGGGGGAACCCTTCCCAGGGGGCACGCCCACCTCTTCCGCGCCACGTCCTTGCCCTCGGGGGAGACACTGGAAGGTCACCCACTCGCTTCGCCTTTTCGGATGGACACGCTTGGCGACTACCTTTTCGATCCGGATCCTGCGGTGGTGCGATCCGGGTTGGTTGATCGGCTGGCCGAACAGTGCGGTGCCTGGAGATTGGACGACCGGGAAGAGTATCTCTCCGGAAATTCCCTGGCCGAGACGACCCTGGCCCAGGCATTCCGGGTAGTGGAAGTCACGGCAAACAAGCTGCGGCCAATTCGGGAAGCGGCTCGGTCGCTGGGTTTCGGGTCGGTCGAGATCAAGTGCCGTCACGTTCCAGTCGACGCTGATATGATGCGTCGGAAACTGAAACTTGACGGGGATCGGCCAGGAGTGGTGATCGTGGCGAAACTCAACGGCCGGACACGGGCGGTGTTGGCGCACCGCGTCGCAGGTCTTCCGTCGACGACGGGCCAGCCCAGCGGTTGAGTGGCGGCCATTCGGCGGGGCTGCCGTCTTTTTGGAGGGCATCCCCAAGGGAGGCGGTGTGGAACCTACTCGGTTTCTCGAGGCTCGGCAAAAGCGAACTGAAGGCCGGGGACCGGGATGAGTTGAATGGGGGTGCTGCCTCGCTGGTTGCGGAAGGGGATGGCGTACGGCTGGACCCGTCCGGTCGAGAGTTCGGCGACGTAGATGTAACTGGGAGCGTAGGCCGCACCACCGCGAGCCTGCGGTTGGGCCAGGCCGCTGATCATCGCGTAGCGGGCCGGCTTGTTGGGGTCGACACCGAAGTCCTGGGCAATCGATCGGGAGTAGATCCACATGTACTGATTTGCCACACGGTTGAGCGCAAAACCGCGAATCTGTCCGGTGAGAAAATCGAGTACAAAGACTGCCTCGGACGTCGGGCCGGTCATGGCCGTTGTTACGGCAAACTTGTCGTTGCGGTCGCTCGAAAAGGCGACCGCGGTCTGACTGGGCCAGGCCCAACTCACGCCGCCGCCGATTACGATTCCCAAGACAAGCCAGCCCAGGCGAGACGCGAGGGGCTTCAGCAGACGGTTTAGCATCGTCTTCACTCCTGAGTTCGACAGACTGTCTTCAGCAGACGGCAACGCATCCGACTCGACCAGAGCCAGACGGCGCGAGTCTAACCGGTTTGTGTCGAGACAGCCAGATCAGGTTCTCAGCGGGGCCCACGGCGTACGTTGTAATCGGTCGGGGCGAGTTGTAGTCTCTTGGGCGATTGACACAACCACATCCGGCGAAGGTGCCGGAGAACAGGAGTGGATCGCGATGGAGACGACAAACGGAGCACTGGGCCGAAAGTTGAGAATGGCCCTGGTGGGTGGTGGCCAGGGTGCGTTCATTGGACGAGTGCATGCGACGGCCGCGGTTCTTGATAACCGTGCCGAGTTGGTTGCCGGCGCACTGTCTTCGGACCCGGAGCGAGCCAAGGCGTCGGCGCCGGCTTACGATATTGCTCCCGAAAGGGCCTACGGGTCTTATCAGGAACTCGTCGACGGTGAAGCGGCCAGAGGTGACGATGAACGGGTGGATTTCATCAGCATTGCGACGCCGAATCACACGCATTTCGAAATTGCTGAGCGGGCACTGCAGGCCGGTTTCAACGTCATCTGTGACAAGCCCATGACGTTTGATATGGAGCAGGCCGAATCGCTGAAGAAAGCGGTCGAGGAATCAGGCGCGGTGTTTGCCGTGACGCACAATTACACCGGCTACCCAATGGTGCGACAGGCCAGGGAGATGATTGCGGCGAATGAACTGGGTGAAATCCAGGCCATTCGTTCGCAATACCTGCAGGGGTGGTTGCGAACTCGGATCGAGCTTGAGGGGCAAAAACAATCCGCGTGGCGGACGGACCCCACAAAGTCCGGGGCTGCCGGTGCTTTCGGAGACATCGGTACACACGCATTCAACTTGGCACGGTACATGTCGGGGTTGATGCCCGAATCGGTGACCGCGGATCTGCGGATTTTCGCTGAGGGTCGCGAGTTGGACGACTATGGTCACGCAGTGATCCGCTTCGACAACGGTGCCATGGGGACTGTTACCGTCAGCCAGATCTCGCATGGGCGTGAGAACGACCTGCGGATCGAGATCGATGGCACCGAGGGGTCGCTGTCCTGGTCGCAGGAAGAGCCGAACAAAATGTTGGTTCGGCACAACGGGCGTCCGCACCAGTTGTACACGCGTGACCCGAATGCACCTCACATGAACGAGCCCGGGGCGGCTGCGTGTCGGCTTCCGTCCGGACATCCGGAAGCGTTTCTCGAAGCTTTCGCCAACGTGTACCGATCCGCCTACGATGCCATGGTGGAGCGATTGACCGGAGGGGTGTTTGAATCCAGGGACACGGTCTATCCAAACGTTTACGATGGCGCTGAAGGGATGTTTTTCATTCAGCAGTGCGTCGCAAGCAGTGCGCAGGGTGGGGAATCTCTGCCGCTGTCTTACGATGGGGCGAGGCGATAACGTGGTCTTGAGGGTGATCTGATGCGATGGCCGTTGCACTACCAGATTCTGGCAGCGACGGTCGGTGGAGCAGTGATCGGTTTGTTCGCCAATCCGGGGGCTGCGAAGCTTCCGGATGGCCAGTTCCGTCGCGACGCCGTGCAGGGCCTCGAGGAATTCGACGAGGGGCAGCCTGGCCAGCCCATTCTGTCCGTGGCAGAGGAGTCGGACGAACGGCTCAAGGCAGCCCGACAAGGGGCCGTTCAGCAGCGGCAGGTGCGGTTCCGTTTCGAATCCCGCGGTGTCGAGGCCGTCTATTCTCGTGTCTATGTGGTCAATGATCAGCCGCTGACGATGATCTCACGATTGGCTCTTGGGGAGCCTGAGGCCGTGAAGCGGGACCATGCCTGGCTCGCTGAAGCGTTTGACGGGTACGTCGGCAGTGCCGGCCGGTGGCTGGATGAGATCTCCCGTTGGATCGGTGCGCTGTTCTTGAGGCTGCTGAAAATGGTCACCGTACCGTTGATCGCCACGTCGCTGGTTTCGGCGGTCGCTGGCCTGGGAGGCCGTGGCCGTTTGAAGGGGCTGTTCGGGGCGACATTGATTTACTACGTCTCGACAAGCCTGTTGGCAATCACGACCGGGTTGATCCTTGTCAATCTGATCGCTCCCGGCGTCGGGGCCGAATTGCCGGGTGCGACCGGAGGCGCGGTTGGAGGGGAAGGGGAGTCGCTGGGAGGGATTTTTGATGGGCTCGTCACCAAGTTGATACCCACAAACCCGATGGGGGCGGTGGCCAACGGCGAGTTCCTTTCAATCATCTCTTTCAGCATCCTCTTCGGCGTCTTCCTCGGTCGAGTGAAGGGGCAGGTCGGACAGACGGTCGTGGCATTTTTCGAGGAATCGTTTGAGGTGATGATGGCGATGACCCAGTGGGTGATCCGCCTTGCCCCAATCGGTGTCGCTGCTTTCATGGTGTCGGCAACGGTTTCACAAGGCGCCGATGTGTTTCTGACACTGGGCATGTACATGTTGACGGTATTTCTGGCGCTCGTGGTCCACGCGGCCATCGTTCTTCCGTTGATTCTGAAGTTTGTCGCCAAGCGTGATCCGTGGGAGTACGCACAGGCGCTGGCGCCGGCACTTCTGACGGCATTTTCGACAGCGTCCTCCAATGGGACGTTGCCATTGACCATGTCGTCAGTGGAGGAACGAGCCGGCGTGCCACGGCGAGTCGGCGCTTTCGTGCTTCCTCTGGGGGCCACGATCAACATGGATGGCACAGCTCTTTATGAGGCGATTGCCGTCTTGTTCATCGCGCAGGCAACCAGCGTGGTGCCGTTGGGATTCGATGATCAGATTCTGGTCGCCGTCACGGCTCTTCTGGCCAGCGTGGGCGCGGCCGGAATACCGCATGCAGGGCTGGTGATGATGGCTATCGTCTTGCAGGCCGTGGGGTTGCCCCTGGAAGCACAGGGCCTGATTCTTGCGGTCGATCGCGTATTGGATATGTGCCGCACGTCGGTCAACGTCTGGAGTGATGCCTGCGGTTGTGCGGTAGTTGCCCGGTTTGAGAACGCGAAACCGTCCGATCCGGACTGATACCTGCAAGCGTCGCCGCCGCCACATCCCGAACAATTGGTCGTGTGAGGGTAGTGCTGCGCCAACACATCGATGTTGGCCGATGTACTCAAAACGATGCCGGTGAATTTGCCGGTTGTGGGGCCATCGTTCGTAAAACGAGGGGTGGGTGGCTCCACCAGGAGGATTCCGATGTACACGGCGGACGAAGTATCCGCCGATCTCGTTGCGGGCTACCGCGATTGGGTTGCGGATTTGTGTCTGAAATTCAGCCGGGCAACCGGTTGGACCGTGAGACTGGTGAAGGGAATTCACCGGGAAGGGGGGGGCGCTGCGCGAATTTCTGACGATGGTGAATTGGATCGTCGGGTCGGCGTCATTGAACTTCTGCTGCCGTCGACGGTGGACGACAAGACACGTCAACGCGCCAGTTCGGCCACGCGGTTGTTGGTGGAGATGATCCAGCAGGTGGGCGGGACGTGGCGGGATCACCAAAGGCATCGAGCCGAAGTGGAGACGTTGGCCGAAATGGGTCGGGCCGCGACGTCAGCGTCTGATGAACGAGACGGCATGCAGGTGTTGATGGAAGGCGCCCTTGAGTTGGCGGGGGTCGAAAACGTCAGCGTCCACCTCATAGACGTGGAACAGCAGAAGTTCGTCTTGAAGGGTGAGGCACTTGCCACGGAGGCATCGAAGATACGCAGTTCGTCAAATCGGCAGGTGGATGTGGCGAAGTGGGATGTCGAAGCGTTTTCGGGAGAGCCTGTTCTCCTGACCGCCGGGAAAGACGGCCGTGTGGAGGGGCCTGGTTGGCTGCCGGAAAACACCGCTTCGGCGGCATGCGTTGCCGTGTTGGGGGATGACGGCCCCCTGGGAACCATTTGGGCCTTCACCCGAAAACAGGAGGCGATGGCCCACTCACAAATCGAAGTGTTGCAGACGGTAGCCGATCAGGTCGGAGTCCTGCAGGTACGGCTGGCGGTGGAACGGGAGAGCAGGGCCGATGACCGCGTGGC
>Ga0310344_10003576_pt1 | contig 11551 bp, 11 predicted proteins | sample HC15DNA20200_MG_FD_203801 | JGI IMG/M metagenome (GOLD analysis project Ga0310344, IMG submission 203801) | Marine microbial communities from station ALOHA, North Pacific Subtropical Gyre - HC15-DNA-20-200_MG | ecosystem: Environmental > Aquatic > Marine > Oceanic | place: Pacific Ocean: North... | reverse complement strand
AGATGTATCCGTCTTTTATTACGGCACCGAACGGATCAACAGACCAGTTCTCGCGTTGCACTCCTACAACATCGGTGTGCCCCATTACTAGTAAAGGTTGTTTACTACCATTACCACGGATGCGTGCAACTAGATTCGCGCGCGAGGGTTCGAGAGCGTAGAGATCCGCAGTGATGTCTTCCTGACCAAGCACTTCCTGGAGATACATAGCGGCATCGGTTTCATTTCCAGGGGGATTGCTCGTGTCCGTGCGGAGCAGTGTCAGGAAGTACTCCATCGACTCTGTTTCCACGGCGTCCCAGTCGATAGGAAATCGATCCTGAGTAATGCCCACTGACGGACCACCTGCTAGTACAGCACAAACTACCGCTACGGCCAGCCCATCGCATTGCCCCGAAAACACCATAGCAAAACCCTCCTGTCGATCTACACAATTCTAATGTATAAGAAGTACCCCGTCGCGATTCTTCACCATCATGCTAAAGTTGTATCCATGGGCGATGGATTACTCACAACCCACAAATTGCTAGCAATGGCAACTTTAGCGGCTCTTCTGAATGCTGCTGTCTCGTTAGCTCAGGAACCATTCCCCGCGGAACCGATCGACATCGTCACACACGCCTCACCGGGCGGTGGCACAGATGCGACGGCGCGCGCGATGGCAGTCGGGGCCCGCATTGCGCTCAACACAAACATGGCGGTGGTTCCGAAAACTGGTGGCGGCGGTATCGTGGCAATGAACTACGTCAACAACCGGCCTCGAGATGGCTATACCGTCTTATCAATCACACCAACGCACCTGTTCGCTATTGCCCGTGGACAGGGTCCCTTGTCAATCGACGATCTCGTGGGCGTTGCCAGGGCGACCGACGATCCGCTGGTCGTCATGGTCCGCGCTGATAGCACGGTATCGACACTTGGGGAGCTAATACAACTGGGTCATATTCGTTCGATTAAATGGGGAACGACCCAAATTGGTGGCGTCGATCATGTCGCCGGGGCAATTCTTGCGCAGGTAGCGGAAACCCAGCTTAGCGTCGTTCCATTTTCGGGGGGCGGCGAAATAGTTACGAACTTAATGGGTGGTAGTATCGATGCAGCCGGTCTGAACCTCACCGAAGCATTGGATCAAATTCAGCGCGGCGACTTCCGCGCGCTTGCGGTGATGGCCGACGAACGCCTGGAGATACTCCCTGATACGCCTACAACTGTCGAACTCGGTTACGACGTCGTATTTTCTACAGTCAGAGGATTTCTAGTACTCAAAGGCACACCGGAGGATCGGATTGACGTATTAGAAACAGGGCTACTGGAGGGTATGCAACAGGAAACGTTTCAAACCTATCTCCAGGGATCGGGACTCGACGCGAATGCCGTCGCCGGACGCGAAATATGGGACGCGCAAGTTAAACGTCTTTATGCTGACGCTAGGCAAGCCATGATTGACCTTGGCATCATCCAAGCAAAATAGCGGGTTACCAGGACGCTCAACATGAAGCATCCGGATACGCTTGTCGGCATCTTACTACTCGGATTCTGCGCGGTAATCTTTTCGCTCACGATAAACTTTCCCGAAGTACCGGCCATGCTTTCGCAAAACGTCCCACCAACCTTTTTTCCGCGTCTAATCATTAGTGTCATTGCAACGCTGAGTATTGTCCTTATATTCAACGGCCTGCAAAAAACTGCCAACGTCACCGAACGTGTACAACCAGCTGTACTTGTTACAACAGCAATCATCATTGTTGCCGGAATGATGGTCAGTCTTGTCGGAACGTTACTGACCCTATCTCTAGTCGCAGTCGCAATACCATTCGCATGGGGAGAGCGTCGCCTTCGTCCGATCGGAATCCTCGCAGTTACGTTGCCGGCTTGTATCTACTTGGTCTTCAGCTTGGCCCTCGGGATCCGCTTCCCCGCCGGGTTACTCTTCAGTTGGATGACCTAACTCGTGGGCCTGCCTGGATTAGAGCATGCCCTTCCGGTATTCACCGACCCGTTCGTCATCGGACTCATCGTCCTTGGGACGATTGCTGGCGTAATCGTAGGAGCACTGCCAGGGCTTTCTTCTTCGATGGCAATCGCACTTCTTTTGCCGTTCTCTTTATACCTCGATCCTGTTCCCGCCATCGCACTGCTTGCCGCGCTCTACTGCTCTGGAACCTTTGGTGGATCAATCACCGCTATCCTGATCAACGCGCCGGGCGCGCCCCCGGCAGCCGCTACCGCATTCGATGGCTATCCGATGGCAGTGAAAGGCGAAGCTGGGCGTGCCCTCGGCATCTCGGCCATCGCATCAGCGAGCGGTGGCATCATCAGCGTTATTGTGCTGCTTTTTGCTGCACCATTTCTTGCACGAGTCGCATACAGCTTCGGGCCACCAGAATATTTTGCACTCGCCGTCTTTGGACTATCCATGCTAGCTTCCATCAGCGGTCAAGCGCCTATCAAAAACCTGATCGGTGGCTGCTTCGGTCTATTGATCGCAACAATCGGGATAGACCTGACTACCGGTGTTGAACGATTCACATTCAACGTGCCAGAACTATACGAAGGCGTAGATTTTATACCAGTACTGATCGGCCTCTTTGCCGTTGCCGAACTCCTAAGCCAAGCACAGAACCTAGGTCGAGAAAAACACAGCATAAAGCTCTCCGCTGTGAAGCTACCATCGATCGACGATCTCCGCCGTGTTAAGAGTTCGATCCTGCGATCAAGCGGTATCGGCACCTTGATAGGCGTGCTACCAGCAGAAGGCGGTACGATGGCCGCGATGATCGGCTACAACGAAGCGAAACGCTGGTCAGATGAACCCGGGAAGTTCGGTAAGGGAGCGATAGCTGGCATCGCTGGTCCCGAAGCGGCAAACAATGCAGCCACGGGCGGCGCAATGGTGCCGACGCTCGCTCTAGGAATTCCCGGTAGCGCAACGGCGGCCGTGATTCTTGGTGGACTTCAAGTTCAGGGGCTACGACCAGGACCCTATCTTTTCGATCAACAACCGGCACTATTGTATGGCATCTTTTTCGCTATGCTTCTCTCGAACATACTCTTTCTCGGCTTTGGCCTCATCGGCGCGAAGCTCTTTTCGCGTATTAGTCTGGTACCACGAACTCTATTGTGGCCAACCGTATTCGCACTGTGCTTTGTCGGCGCGTACGGGCTAGAGCAATCTATTGTCGACGTATGGATAATGATTATCGCGGGCCTAGTCGGGTTCGTCCTGAAGCGCTATGGGTTTAGCCCCGCTCCTATCATCATGGGACTCGTACTCGGTAGCCTGGTCGAAACGTCACTCGCTCAGTCCATGATAATTTTCGATCAGCAGTGGACAGGGTTTCTCGGCCAGCCAATAGCGCTAGTATTCTTCGGACTAGCTGGTATCAGTGTGCTTTTAGCACCGACGCGTGCAACGATACGCCGCCTGCTTTCAGAAAAAGACCGAAAAGCCTAGACTTTAGGCATAGACAATGCGACGAGAATAAGAAAATCAGGGAGACCTATTGATGAGTGCTGCCAGTAACGCTGATATCCAAAATTTCACGCCCGATATCAAATCCCGCCATGGCGAGAATCTGACACGCGAGGTAGTATCTTTCGTTCTCAACACGACGTTCGATGACCTGCCTATAGACCTAGTTGACCTAAGCAGGAAATCGCTTCTAGACGGACTAGGCCTAGCCTTATCGGGATCTACAGCTGAAAGCGGAAAAATAGTACAGGAGTACCTACGGAGCCAGAACCTTACCGGTGACACGACGGTAATAGGCACAGAATTGCGGATGCCGGACCGATTTGCCGCATTTGCCAATGGCGTCAGCGTACATGCGGACGACTTCGACGACACACAACTAGCAGTCGGAAAAGATCGGGTTTATGGGCTGCTGACTCACCCAACTGCCCCGTGCCTACCCGCCGCTCTAGCAATCGCTGAAAGTAGTAATCTATCCGGCCAAGACCTTCTCCTGGGTTACAACCTCGGCGTCGAGGTAGAGACAAAGATTTCAGAAGCGATGTCACCACGACACTATCAACATGGATTTCACTCGACAGCGACCTGCGGAGTATTTGCCTCAGCATCCGCTGTAGCGAAATTATATGACCTCGACTCCGATACTAGTTTGCGAACGCTAGCTATCGCCGCCAGCCAAGCAGCTGGATTGCGGGAAAACTTCGGGACTATGACTAAGCCTTTTCACGCCGGTCGCGCAGCAGAGGCAGGCGTAGTCGCGGCCGATTTCGCTCGAGCAGGCTGGACCGCAACCGATAAAATTCTGGAGTCACCGCGCGGCTTCTTCCAGGCGCACGGGGGCGGCTACGATCTCGGCTCTCTACAGGGTAAGCTCGGTAACCCATGGACATTTGTCGACCCCGGTATCTCTATTAAACCTAATCCATCGGGATCACTGACACATCCCGGAATGACGAAGATGCTTGAGCTAATCCTAAAGTACGACATCGAGCCCGACCATGTGGCCAGCGTCAATGTAGGTACAAATCACAATATGCCCAACGCGCTCATCCACCATCAACCGTCTGACGAATTGCAAGCAAAATTCTCGATGGAATTCTGCATGGCAATTCTGTTACTAGAAAGACGCGGGGCTCTTCCCGAGTTCACTGACGACGTCGTGAATCGCGAAGATGTCAAGGAGCTAATCAGCCGCGTGAATTTTAGCGTACACCCTGAGGCTGAAGCGGCAGGCTACGACAAAATGACAACCATCATTGACATCAATCTTCACGATGGGAGGACTATTTCGGGACGCGCCGACTTCGGTAAAGGAAGCCCAGCAAACCCGATGAGCTACGAAGAGGTTGCCGATAAATTCAGGGGTTGCGCAGAATTCGCCGGTTGGCCAGAGGACCGTTCCGAGGAGGTGGTCGCGTTAGTCAAAAATCTTGAGGATCTTGGTTCCGTCCGCGATCTGATGGCACTCCTAGCACGTTAACGGACGGGAGAGATTATTATGGTGAGTAGTAATTCTAACGTAGACCTAAACAGTGAAACCGCGATTGTGATAGGAGGTACGCGTAACATCGGATTAGCGATCGCGCATGCATTTCTTGAAGTAGGTGCGGGCGTGTGTGTGGTGGGAGGATCAGACTCCAAGGCGCTCGCTAGCGCTTTGAAGGAGCTCAACATGAACGAAGGTCGTGCCACGGGACTACTGGCTGATATCACCGACGAGTCGGCCGTTGTCAACGCTTTCGAACACACCGAGAGCGTACTCGGACCAGCGTCCATTCTAGTAAACGGGCCAGGATATCGGCCGCATGGGCCATTCATGGATATCAGCCTAGAGATGTGGAGTTCAGTGCTCGACATTATGCTGACAGGTCCATTTCTGACCTGCCGGGAGTTCTTCAGACGCCTACCAGTTAATCGTAGGGGCGCAATAGTCAATATCGGCGGCCTGAGCGCGCATCGACCAGCTAAGGATCGTGCGCATGTTATCGCAGCCAAATCGGGCCTTATCGGTCTGACACGGGCGTTGGCCGCAGAAGGCCAAGGTCAGATTCGTGCCAACTGCGTGGTCCCGGGCCTCATCGAGACACAACGCAAACCTGGACAACCACAGGCACATTTTAATAATGATGAATCGGACACACGGGGTAGTTGCGAAGATGTCGCGCGGATAGTTCTAGGTTTCGCTAACCCCATAGACCAATACGTAACCGGACAAACCGTGCATGTCAGCGGTGGCCGCTATATGGCTTGATACTACTTCGATGAGTCAAGCCGATCGTGACAAGTGGGATAAGCGTTACCGCGAAGGAAGCTACGGAACTCGTACTTATCCTACAGAGTTACTGACGGAATGGTTACCTCGTCTGCCTAAAGGACGGGCTTTAGATGTCGCATGCGGAACAGGACGCAATGCGCTCTACCTCGCCGCGGCTGGCTACACGGTCGATGGTATCGATATCTCGAGTATTGCGCTACAGCGCCTTAAAGAGACGGCATGCACTCGAAACCTAACAGTGAAGTGCATCGAAATCGATCTCGACTCGGAGCCGCTTCCATACCAATGCTACGACCTTATCGTCTTAGTGCGCTATAGAAGTACATCGCTAATATCCAGACTTTTACCCCTTCTCAACGAAGGCGGCTACTTCTTCTGCGAGGAACATCTAACAACCAATGCCAACGTCATCGGTCCCTCCAGCCCATCGTTCCGCGTAAAGCCAGGTGAACTAGAAAAACTCTCGGAGAATCTCAACGTTCTTTTCTATAGCGAAGGAATAGTCAAAGACCCAGACGGTCGCCGAGCCGCACTAGCGAGACTCATAGCCAAAAGATCTGCAAACAAGCCGATTTTATCGGATAGCTGATGAAAAATTAAAAACGCTAATTAACCAAATCAAAAATAGTTTTCATTGATCAAAATTTAAAGTTCTGGTTTTCTTCTTTCCCCCTGGGGCTAACATCCACCCGTCCTACGCTATAAATATGCCTAGCCCGGACACTGAACATGATGGCGGGATTAATCCCAAAGCTCAACAGTTGGACTTGTATGTGCGAAGCCCTAAGACGAAGAGTCAGAATCATCCTGATCGAGAAATATTCGATCGCTTTTTCGCGATGAATATAACCTGGTGCTAGTCGAGTCGTATCCAGGTATTAATCAAAGATTTGTTTGCCGTTCATCATGTACGCATTACCCAGTCACTATAGACAACGTAGCTATGCCGAATCTCTTGTATATCTTCGCTGATGGAAGCTCGATCTTGATAGAATCAGCTGCCAGGAATTATTTGACAAATTGACGCTTAGACTGCCAGGTCAATCGGAGAATGATGATGAAATCTAATATTTTTACGGTGCTGTTCATGATCGTCGTAGGCTTTAGTGTCATGTCAAACGGTGTAAATGCGCAGAGCTGGGGACCACGCACTCTCGAAGAGCTTAAGCGTGAGACGTTACATAGGGCGCAAAACAACCTGGGTCCTATCACGGGAATCAAGGCGGAAGATGCTGAACGCGCGATGGCAGATTTAGATCGTTTGGATCAGGATTTGTGGGCCGCGCTATGGATACGGAATGGCGAGAATTACATTGAACTCGCGGAAGCGTCGGAATCTATATCAGTCGAGAAAGCTCGCGAATACTATTACGATGCATGGCGCAATTTTAATGTCGGCCGTTGGCCAACCGAGAAGAATTCCCCAGGTAAGCGTGAATCTTACGAGAATGCACTGAAAGCCTTTCACGAATACGGTCGCTTGTTGGAGCCGCGAGTCGAGACGGTTCGGATACCGTTCGAAGATTCCGCTTTAGTTGCCTATATGAGGATACCAGAGTCATCTGGTCCGGTACCGCTTGTGATTGGTATTAACGGCCTCGATTCGCGAAAGGAAGATGTTATCGCGGGAGCAGATCGTTATATCGCGAACGGGGTTGGCGTGTTCGCGATGGATATGCCGGGTACCGGACAGTCACCAGTTCTTATCGATGTGGGATCTGAGCGAATCTTCTCTGCAGCCCTCGATTATTTAGCTACGCGTGATGACGTTGATGCGGACCGGATTGCAATCCAGGGCCGCAGTTGGAGCGGTTATTGGGCGGCAGTCGTCGCATATCTAGAGCATGATCGATTACGGGGTGCTGCAATACACGGTGTTGGCATTCACGGTTATTATCAACCTGAATGGCAGGAGCACGCATTGTTAAGTGAGGAGTATCTATTCGACTTGTTTCCCGCTCGTTCGGCAGTCTACAACACCAATACGATGGAGGAATTTCTAGCCTATGGTCCGCGTTTGTCATTAGTCGAACGCGGTTTAATCGACCAGCCTTCCGCACCAATGTTATTAGTTAACGGTGAACAGGATACGCAGCAACCCATCGCCGATCTCTATCTAATGATGAAGCATGGCGATCCTAAGCAGGCGTGGGTCAATCCTATAGGCGGGCATATGGGCCGTTCGGAAGAATGGCCTATGGGTCGGATTTTGTCGCAGGTCGTTGAGCCTTGGTTAATGCGTCAACTCGGCGTCGAGCCGAAACGTAACTAGCCTGCGTTTCATCGCCGCACAATTCCGGTTGAGAAACTAGACACTTCGAAACACTATGACTGAGATACCCACGCTTGATCTCGGTAAGTATCTGTCCGGAGATATAGAGGCTCGTGAATCTCTTGCGCAGACGTTGCGCCAGGTGCAGGAGACTATCGGTTTCTACGTTGTCGTGAATCACGGTGTGCCGCTCGAAACCATAGAGAGCGCCTATGATGCTTTACGCGAGTTTTTTTCGTTGCCTCTCGACGAGAAGCTCCGCTTGAAAATCGATGAGCGATCCGTTGGTTATATTCCAGCTAAGACGACGGTTTACGTCACTTCGCAGGTCAATCTGAACACGAAGCCCGATCTCAACGAGACAATTACGCTAGCTCGTGAACGCGCGCCAGATGATCCGGCTATTCAGCAGGGAATGCGATTCGTTGGGCCGAATCCCTGGCCGGAGTCAATGCCACAGTTTCGGCGAGCGATGCTTGCTTATCAGGAAGTATTATCTGTTTTGGGTTATGCGATGTTGCCGCTTTACGCACGCGCTTTAGGGCAACCGGCGGAGTTTTTCTCGCCCTATTTCACCGAACCGATGTGGTGGACTAGAAACTCCTACTATCCCGCTGTAGAACCTGAAGAAAATCAGTTCGGAATTTCGCCTCACTCCGATCATGGATTTATCACGCTTTTACCCTTATCTGACGTTCCCGGGCTCGAGATTCTCCTGCCTAACGGAGATTGGCTTCCGGCGAAGCCGCTCGATGGCGGTATACTCGTCAACACGGGGGAGTTTTTAAATCGGTGGTCGAACGGGCGCTTTCTCGCTACGCCTCACCGCGTTGTCGCGCCGATACAGGATCGTTATTCAATGGCGCTGTTCTTCAACCCAAACGCTAATACAGTGGCTGATCCACTTGCGAGCTGTGTTTCCGAAGAAAACCCGGTCGCTTTCGAGCCTGTAACCATGCTCGAGTATATGAGCTGGTATATCGACAGTAACTACAAGCGTGAATCTGGTGGTCGACAGGACTAAGTAGAGTAAGGCGAGAATATTAGGATTAGTGAAATATGCAGAAGCTATTAACAAACTTCTGGGCCGCGCGAGCGCTCGTCATTTTTGGGTTTGTCTCGGCGTATGGTCCTGTCGGCTGTCCTAGGATGTTTTCTAGCTCGTCGACATTTCGTGTAAGCGGGTTTGTCCAAATGCAGCCACTGAGGCGGTACGCTAATTTTAACCGCGGGTAGTGCCTATTGTGATACCAATTCTAAATATCTGTTTCCCCCCTCCCAGGGGGGAGGGTCCAGAAGGGGGGAACAGACATTCGAAGTGTAGTTACAGAAATTCTGAGGCAAGAAAAGCACGGTTAAAGAATGCTTTGTCTTAGGCCTAGAACATGTAGCCAACTCCTAGATCAAATCCTTTGAAGTCCTTCTTTTTTGCGGCCGCAAGACTGTGCTCGCGCGCTCTATAATCGAATTCTATTACGGTGCTATCGGAACGAACCTCCTCCATTAATGGAGGAGGTTGCTCTTAATAACTAGAAATTAAATCTTAGTCCTGCATTGAAGTATTGAGGCCTTTGAGTCCTGATACCATTTTTTGGTGCTCTAGCAATAATATTACTACTATCAGTAACATTTCCTATTACCAAGTAAGCATCAGCTCGATCATTAATTTCCTTGTTAATTGAAAGATCAATAACAGAGTATGAATCTATAGTTGTATCTGTAGCACAAGATGCGACTGAGCAAGTACTTCCAAAATTAGTCAAGTTTATCATTGTTGACCAACCATTATTCATAACAAGCCCCGTGGTAAGTGAAAGCTGGCTATCTGGCATATTAGGAAGTTTCATCCCTTTGTTTACATCTCCCCAGTAAGAGCTTTCAAAGCTTGAATCAAATTTACCATCTGAGCTTGTGAAGTTAATCATAAGAGGGATGGTTGATCCTGATGCATTAGTGAATGAAGTAGATGCTGAAAGCTCTAACCCAGAGATCATTGCTTGACCGCCATCGAAGGTATCACCAATAGTACATCCTTCATAAATACCAGAAGCAGAGTTAGTACAGGTTCCAACAATATTTTTGTAATCAGTATTAAAGTAAACTGCTTGAATATTAGTATTTCCTATTTGACCTCTCCAGCCTAGCTCCATGCTATTAGCGCTTTCAGGTTTCGCATCTCCAGTGGTTGGAGAAAAGCCTTGATGATACCCAAGGAATACTTCACTACCATCTGAAAGACCATAGCCAGCACCAAAACCAAATAGAGTTTCACCTTTTTCTTTATTATTTGTTTTTGATTTAGGATATCCTGTTGCTACTGTAGTTCTTGCTGTTTCATTCCAACGAGTTTCATTTATGTCCCAATTTTCCTTTCTAACACCAGCTGTTATGGTTAAGTTATCAAGTCTTAACTCTTCATTTAAAAAGATAGCATTTGCTTTAGCAACTGTGATTCTATTGTTTGAAGATAGACCTGGCTTGGAGCCAACTGTTAATGCACTGAGTTTTCCAGCTTGCCAATCTGCAGTTTCATACCATTGCATACGATCTTCCGAGTCTTCAGTAGAGCGATAGCCAAAAGTTAAGGTTTGATTATCAGTTGCCCATGAACCTTTTATTACTGTTCCTTCTGAAACATAAACTCTATTGTTATGCTTATACTTTATTTGCTCAGCTGTTGTATTGGTACCTCTTAAAACCGCGATAGCATCAGCAGTGCCTGCATTAGCATAGTCGATCATATTATTGATGCCTTTTGCAGCTCCGTTATAACCAATTTTGTCTACTTTAAACCAATCACGCGCAAAATTATTTTCATATGTGGTTGCAGCAATATTAAAATCACCAAAATCAACACTATATGTGAGAACGACTTGATCGTGTGCATTATCCATCAAATCATTTTTAGTAAATCCATAACGCTGTCTAGGATTGCTATTAAAGTCCGCCTTTGAAAGGCCAACATAACTTTGATTAGATTTTTCTGAAGAATCCTGATATTTAAAGTCTAACTGTTGGTAGATAGCTGAATTTTCGTCAGAATTAAGTCTAAATTTAAACAGAATATCATCTTTATCAAAGCCAGTATCACCACCAACGTGCTCTATTGTATCGAAGCCGTCAGTTTGAGCGAAATGTCCCTCAAGAAGAAAACCAACATTTTCTGTAGATACACCATATCCTGCATGTGTTCTTGATGCGCTATCAGATCCCATTTCTTGGTTAAAAAATCCGCTTGTTGAATCTGGAATAGGAGTGCTGATTAAATTAATTGCACCACCAATAGTATAAGGACCCTCTGTGATAGCTGATGGACCTTTTAGCACTTCTACGGAATGAATTCTTCCAAATGAAGGGAAATAATAGGCTGAAGAGGCTGCATATGGAGCAGGAGCAATTAATATCCCATCTTCCATTAATGTTACCTTTCCAGATCTATCATCATATGTACCTCTGATAGAAATATTTGGTCTAAGACCGTAACCTTCTTCAGGTCTAAAATTAACACCTGGAACATTTGCAAGAGCTTTAT
>Ga0310344_10003575_pt1 | contig 11555 bp, 10 predicted proteins | sample HC15DNA20200_MG_FD_203801 | JGI IMG/M metagenome (GOLD analysis project Ga0310344, IMG submission 203801) | Marine microbial communities from station ALOHA, North Pacific Subtropical Gyre - HC15-DNA-20-200_MG | ecosystem: Environmental > Aquatic > Marine > Oceanic | place: Pacific Ocean: North... | reverse complement strand
ACAGTGCCGCATGCGAGGGGGGCATGGATAATGCCGCAAGTAATATTGAAAATATTGGATTTCCTAGAGAAAGAGACAGACGCTACGAGAGTTTTGCTCCTTGTTCATGAAGATACAGTCGGAGCTCTAGCTTTTTATCGTAGGCTTGGTTTCAAGAAAATCGACGACGCAGCTCCGTTGAGCTTCATCTCATCGCTGACTAAGGGTTGTTGCTAGTTGTCTCAACACATCGCGTGCTTCAGTGATTTCCCACTGTGGCTGCACTTCCACCGGGAGTGGCGACCTAGGTGCTGTGCGGCTCGGATATGCGGGGTATCCAGGAAGTTGCAGGGCAGAGGGACCTGTCACCGACGCAATGTTGTATGCACCCGAGTCCAGCCTCGTTGAATACCTTGATCAGGTTCTTGGGCCAGCCGAGAAATTTCCCCACGTTTGGAGGCATTTTGGAGACTGGGGAGGTCGAGAAAACTAACTGATTGATACGACACGAGTTAAATGGTGGAGGCGGCGCGAGTCGAACCCAAGGAATCGGAACAGTAATGGTCCCGAAGGACGAGAAGTGATATACCGTGGATATATCATCCTATCGTAAACATAACAGTTTCGCTGACATTCGCCACCAGGCGGGTCTCCAGAGTGTTCTGCCGCGGATTCAGGGTGTTCCTGACAGCCTGGACAGAGTGGGTCTTACACCCGAGCGCAAAGAGGTTGTAATACAGGCGTGCAAGGAACTCCTCGAGGGTACACCGGAATCTGGGGGACACCCTACCTTCAAGCTTCATACGAACGTAATCGAAGAAATCAGCCGCCTGACAGATGAGGAACTACCACGGTATTTGTTCTATCGATACCGTTACGAAACTTACCCACAACGGAGAATGCTCGATAGTTTTCCACCGTGTCTACAGATCGAGCCTACTTCGTTCTGTAACTACCGGTGCGTCTTCTGTTATCAGACAGACACTACCTTTTCAGACAAAAATAGCGGTCATATGGGCGCTATGTCTATCGATCTCTTTAAGCACGTTGTGGATCAGGCAGTGGGGGAAGTTGAGGCCGTCACCCTAGCGTCCCGTGGGGAACCCTTTATGTGCCCAGATATTAAGGAGATGCTTGGATACATAAGTGGAAAGTTTCTCGCCCTGAAGATGAACACCAACGCTTCGCTCTTGGACGAAGCCAAGTGTCATGCGATTCTTCAGGCCGACGTGAGGTTACTTGTATTTTCTGCCGATGCCGCTTCCGAACCAGCTTATAGCCAGCTTCGTGTGCGTGGAAAGTTAGATCGTGTGCTCAAGAACGTTCGTATGTTCAGAGATATCAGAGCAAAACACTATCCGAAATCACAGCTATTGACTAGGGTGTCTGGCGTGCAAGTGCCAGGGACGCCAGATGTTGATCAAATGGAATCTTACTGGGGTGATCTTGTTGATCAAGTGGCTTTCGTCAATTACAACCCGTGGGACAGCACCTATGAACGCCCCTGTAATGACATCACTGAAGCATGCTCTGAATTGTGGTTGCGCACGTTTGTTTGGTCAGATGGTACGGTAAACCCTTGCGAAAACGATTATCGCTCGACTCTTCAGGTCGGCAACGCAAAAACTACGAGATTGAGTGATCTCTGGCTCGGACCAAAGTACAGCAAACTGCGAGAGCAGCATCTTACTAAAGCCCGGTCTCAATGCTCTCCTTGCATGCGTTGTCCGGTCGTGTGAGCAACAAATTCATCGCTCGGATTTTGTTGGAGGTATGGCCCGCAGATGATAGCTGGTTTATTGCTTGGTCGTGAGGGTAGTATCGGGTTCCCCGGAAAAAATCTTTATCCTGTCTTGGGGCGACCCATGATGACTTATCCGTTAATGGCGGCTCTTCAGGCGAGGCATGTCGACGAAGTCTATGTCTCGACTGATTCGGAGCGAATTAAAGGTATCGCGACGTCCTTTGGTGCTCGTGTTATTGAGAGGCCCCCAGAACTGGCAACTAAAGAAGCTCTTGGGGAAGATGCCTATGTCCATGGCTTCCAATACATTCGTGATGAGCTCGGAAAATCGGTTGATTTGATGGTATTGCTTTTTTGTAATGCAGCTACCATTCTTGCTGGCACGTTGGACGAAGGCATAGAGGTGCTCAAGGAAGACTTGTCCATCGACTCGGCGGTGACAGTATCGTGCTACAACATGTGGAGTCCTCTACGAGCGCGCAAAATCGGCGGCGATGGGTTGTTACAACCGTTTGTTCCGTTTGAAACTTTCGGAGATCCTGCAGCTCTAAATTGTGACCGTGATTCGCAGGGAGATGTGTTTTTTGCTGACATGTCAGCCTCAATCGTTCGACCACGATGTTTGGATCGGCTTCAAGACGGTGTTCTGCCTCAACGCTGGATGGGACGTCGCATTTTCCCTCTCAAGCAGTGGGGAGGGGTGGATGTGGATTACGAGTGGCAGGTTCCGTCCGTCGAATTTTGGCTGCGTGCGCATGGTTTTTCTGAGGCAAACACACCGTACGATACGCACAGCAGGAATGCCCCACAATGAAGCTAGCGGTGTCGAATATCGCTTGGGATGAGTCTGAACTAGCTTCTCATCTGACATTGCTAAAAGATCTTAATTGTGACGGCGTTGAGTTGGCCCCGAGCTGTATTTGGGGAGAGCCGACCACGGCGACACAGAACGAACGCGTTCGCATCAAGAATCTCATCGCTGACGCTGGCCTCGATTTGGTAGGGTTTCATGCTTTGTTTTACACACGCCCAGACCTGCAATTGTTTTTAGATGAGCATAGTCGAGACGCTGTTGTCGAGTATCTCAAGCTTCTAGTTGGGCTGTGTGAAGACCTTGGTGGTGGCGTGCTTGTCTGTGGTTCTCCTAAAAATAGGCTTCGCCATGGTCGTACTCGGAGAGAGTGCCTGTCGTGGGCGGCCGACGTGTTCCACTCAGTTGTTACCGATGCTGCTGGTCTAGGTGTGCGGGTTGCGATTGAGCCGCTTCCGCAGCAGGAAACAGAATTCATTGTGTCTGGTGATGAGGGCATGGAGCTCGTCCGTTTGGTCGGACACCCGAACTTTGGTCTGCATTTGGATGCGAAAGCGATGATTGAAGGAGGCGAGGATGTCGACCGTGTGCTTTCGGCGTATGGTCGACATATTTATCACTTTCATGTCGGTGATCCTGGCCTCGCACCGCCTGGGTCGACCGGCTGCGATCACACGCAGATAGGTGAAGCGTTGAACCGTTCAGGCTACACTGGCTATGTGTCGATCGAAATGCGTCGTGGTTTTGGCCAGACCACTGATGTGATCACTCGCAGCGTAGACTATGTCCGAAGCTGTTATTTCTTGTGAGCTTTAAATCGAAATCTGCTGAAGCCTCGTCAGCATCAGATCCTGGAGACGGATTGATTGGCAGTAGTGTGCTGGTTGCTGGCGCGAGTGGGGATATAGGCCAGGCATTAATCCGACTCCTCGCACCCAACTGCGCAAAGCTTGGTGCTCACTATTGCGAGAATCGTGTGCCGCTTGACATGTTCGCGGAGGAGGCTCAGCTCGATCAGGAGCACTTCGCTTTGTTCGGCAGTGATCTCAGTGATCAAGAAAGCTGCCACAGGCTTGTTGATTCTTATGCAGCATGGGCTGGTGGGATTGACGCCTTAGTCCAGTTAACAGGAACAGTGACTAAGCCGGTTCCGTGGGAAGGTCTTTCAGAAGATGAGTGGAATGCCGACCTCCGCGTGAATCTCAATGGGCCATTCTTTTTGGCGCAACGGGCGATGGCACATATGAAGGTCGGCGGAGGTAGAGTCGTTCTGGCCAGTACCGCATCAGCACAGCACGGCGGTGGCACAAACACACTTGGGTATGGAGTTGCGAAAGCAGGTGTTGAATGCCTTGTCAAATGTCTTGCACGTGATGGTGCGCCCCACGGGATTCTGGTAAACGCAGTGGCACCGGGGTTCATCCAAACTCAGTTTCACACACGCCGTGCACATAAAAATGCTGCGGAACTCAAGAAACGGGCAGAGTTGGTTCCTCTCAAGAGGGCCGGACTGCCTGAAGACGTAGCCCGACTGATTAAATATCTGCTTTCGGCCGGTGGTAACTACATTACGGGTGAATGCATGGCAGTGAGTGGGGGAGACTGGCTGTGATTAGGGTTTCGCGAAAATCATTCTATTCAGAGAGGAAGTAGGATAAATGAAGACCGTGGTTTTTGGCGGATCTGGATTCTTGGGAAGCCATGTAGCAGATGAGCTGACCAATCGTGGCCACCAAGTGACCATTTTCGACTTACGCCCATCTCCTTACATCTCGAAACAGCAAAGCATGGTTGTTGGTGACATAACAGACACTGATCTTGTACGAACCGTGCTCGAAGATGCAGACGTGGCGTATCAGTTTGCTGATATGGCCGACTTGGATGGTGCTACGACCAAGCCCGTCGAAACCATTAAGAGAAATGTTCTCGGCACTGCAACTTTACTGACTGCGGCCGTAGATACCAGTGTCAAGCGTTTCGTGTATGCCAGCACGGTTTACGTGTACAGTGATTTGGGTGGTTTCTATCGTTGTAGTAAACAGGCCGGGGAAATTTACGTTGAGGAGTACCAGCGGCAGTATGGTCTCAATTGCACTATTCTTCGTTATGGAAGTCTTTATGGTCCACGCGCTGATTCTCGGAATAGTCTTTTCCGGTACCTAAAACAGGCCCTTGCCGAACACCGGATTCTTTACGCTGGTTTTGAAACCGATGTTCGTGAATACATTCACGTAAGGGACGCAGCCACACTGTCCGTTGACGCATTGGGAGACGAGTTCAAGGGGTGCCACATTGTTATCTCAGGGAATCATCCCACTAAGGCAACCGATTTATTGAAGATGATTGAGGAAATACTCAATCGCCCTTTGCATATTGAGTACGCGAATGTGCCGAGCCGATCGCACTACGCAATTACCCCGTATTCATTCACTCCGAAGGTTGGTGACAAATTAGTAAGTAACCGGTACACCGACATGGGTCAGGGCCTTCTCGAATGTTTACACGAGATTCACGCGTCAGGGACATCATCTTAAGCTATGGTCCGTGCGGTTGCATTTGATTTTGATGGCGTGATAGTCGAATCGGTCGATGTGAAAACCCAAGCTTTTGCTCGGATGTTCGCGGACTCAGGACCCGCGATTGTTCAGAAGGTAGTGGCCTACCATTTGGAACACGGTGGGGTGTCACGCGTCGAAAAGTTTCGGCATTTTTATCGCCACTATCTGAACCGTGAGTTGCCCAACAATGAGCTAGAGGTTTTATGTGAAAAGTTCCGTGAGCTGGTGTTTAATGGAGTCGTTGCTGCTCCGTTAGTACTAGGGGCTTTAGAATCGATCAGGCAACTGCACTCTGATGGGTTGCTGCAGTTTATCGTGTCAGGAACCCCTGGAAATGAATTGGAGGAGATCGTTGCTCTACGAAAGATGCGGCAATACTTTGCCGGAGTTTTCGGATCGCCAGAACGAAAAGGAGAACTGCTTCGGTCGATTCTAGATTCGCACCGACTGCAGGCTTCTGAAGTTTTGTTTATTGGAGATTCGGTAACAGATTATGAAGGAGCCAGAATATCTGGCGTTTGTTTTGTAGCGCGATCTCAGGCCGGTGATCTTACCCGTTGGAAGGCGCTTGGAGTCCCGTTTTTGTCAGATTTAAATGCACTTCCATCCTATATAGCTAAGTTGAACAGCCTCACCGCATCTCGGGGGTCTTAACGTGGCCCCTATCTTTCTTGTTATGAGTGGTGCTGGGTCAGGCCCCGTCAGGAAGGTAGTTGGCCGTTTAGGTGTTAAAACATAAGACAGGCCTTTACCATTGGATCAGCTGGGCATTAAAGTCGAATGACTCTAGACCAAGAGCAGCCAAACAGTGTGATGCCAGGTGGAATTGGGTTAGAAACAATAGTTAGCCAGGTCGTTGTCTACTAATGTTCATTTCGGCCATGCCGGCCCTCAGGTTGTCTGACTTGCTGTCACCTGCCTGTACGCTGGATCGTTTTCCAGACGTTTCTGGCATCGGGAAAGAGAAATTTTTTTCTCGTGGTTGTGATGCCCTCCGAGTATTGCTGCGCGGTCTTGATGTGGCACCAGGGCAGACAATCTTGGTGCCTTCCTTTTTATGCAGAGATGTGGTGCAGGTGTTCGAGGCAGCATCCGTTCAGATGACGTTGTATTCGATAGATTCCAGCGGGCGGTTCGACCTGGCTGAGATAGCTAGAAAAATTAATCCAAGAACACGTGCTATCTACATCGTTCATTATTTTGGGTTTCCACAACAACTCGACCAGGTATGCCAGTTGGCCAGAGACACAGGAATAGAACTCATTGAAGACTGTGCCCATGCTCTATTTGGGCGGTTTAAGGGCCGGTGGCTCGGGCAATTCGGTAGCGCTGCTGTGTTTAGTTTGCGGAAGGGGCTTCCTCTGCCTGACGGAGGCGCGCTGGTCGAAAATGTTGAAATGGGGTTGGTGCCTAATGGTGTGTTGAGACTGGGTGCGCCGGTAACAGCATTGCGTGTCGCTCGTCTTCTATCCAAGACAGCGATGCTGCGATTACGTTGGCGGCCTCGATTGGATTGGGTTACCGAATTCTGCTCGCCCAGGTCGACTTTGAGCAATGAGTTCACAGAAGAAGCTATTTGTGCGATGTCTAAGATAGGGCTCCGAGTGTTTAATCGCGCCAATGTGACCCAGATCATTCAGCGTCGCCGAGAGAATTTCCTGTTTTACCAGGAACGACTGCGATCTATAGCACTTTATCGCGAGCTTCCTGATGGTGTGGTTCCTTTTAGCTTTCCGGTCATGTTGGAGAAGCGAGATGCTGTCGCGAATGAGTTGATGCGACACGGAATGTCGTTCAACATGGGATTTCCAGAGGCTCCGGTCACCGGTTCGGTAGATCTTGGCGAGACTGATCTATCGGGTACGAAACGCCTCGCCGCCCAAATACTTGAGTTGCCACTTCATCAAGATCTAAGGAACAACCACTTGGAAAAGGTTATGAACGTTTTTAGCCATGCCCTTTAACCCAGAAACATCAGAGGGCTTGAGGCCAAAGCCTGTTTTAACCGGTGAGTCAGACGGGCCTCGAAAGGTTTTGCAACTGGCTCGTGTTGAAACCAGAGAGGAGTGGCACGCTGCTTGCGCTAAGTTTTCAGATGCCGAGTTTACTCAGAGCTACGAATGGGGGGAGGCTCGTCGTTTTCAGGGTTGGAAACCACAACGCTTTGTTGTAACTGATGGCAGTGTCCCGCTGGCAGCGGCACAACTAATCCTGAGGTCTTGGTTCGGGCTTCGGATAGTCTACTGTCCACGTGGTCCAGTCTGGCGGCGGAGAGGTATGGTGCCCCAAGATTGTTCACCGTTTCTAGAAAGAGTCATAGACGCAATTATTGAGGCTTACCCATCCTCTGTGGTGGTATTCGATCTTCATTGTGATCGTCGATTGGTGCCAGATTCTCAATTTCTGCTTAGGGGGTTCAGAGAAATCCGCAATGGACTAACTGCAGATATTGACCTCGATAAGGATTTGAATGTCTTGCGCTCTTCCTTGCATCGGAAGTGGAGGAATGATCTAAGGAAAGCGGAGCAAGGACCCCTGATAGTCCACCAGCACCAACCGACGAAATACTTGGATCAATTCTATGCCATAGCGGATGCTACCGCTTCCAGAAAAGGGTTTTCTATAGGTGTAGATTACGAGATTGCTAAACGTTTTTTGAGTATGCGTAGCCCTGAGAGCTCCGTTATCCTCACGGCGGCCAGGCCAGATGGTAACGTGGCGGCGGCCGCTCTAGTCGTCTCATTCAACGGGAGTGCTAGTTACCTGGTTGGTGCCAGTGTTTCTAAAGATCAGCCGCAATTTTCGAGAGGGGCTTCAAATTTGGTCCAATGGGAAGCGCTGCAATGGGCCAAAGCGAAAGGGCTGGCGAAATACAATCTCGAAGGCTTAGATCCTGAGGGGAACCCTGGGGTCACCCATTTCAAACGACGGATGAATGGCCGTGTCCGTCTAACCAGAGGTATGTGGGTCTGGACCAAGAATCGTTTTTTGACACTTGTGTTTAAAACATTACTCAAAAAGCGTTTCCAGCCCTGACGATGAGAGAAATTAGATGAATCCTAGAACGAAAAAACCGAGGATGGTTGTTACTGGTGCCGGCGGGATGGTGGGGAGTTACGTTAATGGCATATTTAAAAATCATGACCTTGTTCTGACAGATCGAATTGAGGGTTTCGATTATCTGGATGTGCGGGATCCATCGGCGGTTATGAATTTCATGGAGACAAACCAGCCTGATGTTGTCCTTCACCTTGCCGCTGCCACCGATGTTGACGGCTGTGAAATAGAGCCAGATTTGGCATTCCACGCTAACGCAATTGGCACGCAGAACGTGGCTCTGGCTTGTCAAGCTCATGGGGGAATACTTGTATACGTTAGTACTGCGGGTGTTTTTGGGGGAGACAATCCTGATCCATATACGGAGTTTGATACACCGGAGCCCGCGAATGTCTATGGCAGAAGTAAACTTGCAGGTGAGGTAGCCGTTGAACGTTTACTGCAACGGTATTACATTGTTCGTGCTGGCTGGATGATAGGCGGTGGCCATCGAGACAAGAAGTTCGTTGGCAAGATTGGTCAACTGATGGCCACAGGGACAAGTCCTTTACGCGTTGTCTCAGACAAGGAAGGTAGCCCGACATATGCGAAGGATTTGCTCGCTTGTATCAACTGCCTGCTAGACACGGGTTACTTTGGGCTCTATCACATGGCCAACCAGGGGCGGTGCTCTCGGTATGACGTGGCGCTAGAGACAAGGGACATTCTGGGTCTGTCAGAGATAAACATTGAGCCCGTGTCCTCGGCAAATTTTCCGCTGCCAGCTCCGCGAGCTCGTTCGGAGGCAATGAGGAGCCTGAAGCTGGAGTTGCTCGGGCTCAACACTATGCGTCCTTGGCGTGAAGCGCTTCATGACTATGTAATCAAGGAGCTTGCACCTGTTTTAGGCATCAAAGACTAAACGGTGCCAGGCTGTAAAGTCTGAGCTTTCGCACAATCGTGACTTCCAATGGTCGATTTGGCTCCAGATAGAAATGGAAGTGTTCAGGAACGGCAAAATGTACGGGCCGCCCCGGAGGGAGGCTGCAGCTGGCTGGTATGGTTCAAGGAGCTAAGCTGGGGCTTCTAGTCATCTAATGATTTGATTATCGCTATCCTGTCGAATGTGTCGGTTGGATTGTGAAATTTTAGAGTAGGCTGCCTGTCTGTAGTTTGCTGAATATTCGACGATTTGTTCTACCAACAGATTGCCTATAATTAGAGGGCAGCGACACTTCTTATTCTTGTGTCTTTTGCAACGGAAGCAAGTTTAAGTCGCGTATGGGATCGTGCATTGCAATGGACACAAAAGTAACTATTTTTACCGCTGTCTATAACGGACTGCCACACTTATCAGAAGCCATCAACAGTACACTAGCTCAAACTTACTCAGATTTTGTCTATCTAATAATCGATGATGCCAGCACAGATGATTCCCTTGAATGCATTCTGTCCTATCAAGATTCACGTATCAAGCTTGTCAAGAACAAAACCAATCTAGGCACCATTGGAACTATTAACAAAGCCCTTTCCTTGATTGATACGCCCTACGCTGTTCGTCTCGACCAAGATGATGTGAGCTTGCCGTCTCGGGTAGAGGATCAACTTGAATATCTAGAGACACACCCCGGCATTTCGGTCGTGTGTTCCTGGGAACATACAATCAATTCCCAAGGACAACGGCTACGGGACTGGAAACGCACAATCAATAATTATGGAGATTTTTTGGGCCCCATCTTGCTTGGGCTTTGTCCAATCTGGCACCCTTCTCTGGCGTTCAGAACGGCCGCTATGAATGCAATAGGCGGCTTTCGGCCCGATTATGCTCGGGCGGAAGATTTTGAGGTGACAACTCGTTTTGCCATCAAGAGATATGGCGCGGCCATTGTCCAAAATTTTCATCTACTCCAGCGGGAACATGAACGAAGACAGTCTATTGAATTTGAAGCTGAGCAGGTCGCCGTTGCAAGGCAAATCCATCGGGAGGCGCTTGAAACATTTCTTGATGAACGTGCGGCGGACACCCTCGGGACGTTCTTGAGACTCGAAGTGGACCTCGTTGGAATATCACTAACTAAGAAATATCTGACACTTATTCATGGGCATCTAAATGAATTGGTCGTGAAAGTAACACAACTTCAAAACTTGTCTGATAACGAACTGGCGTCTCTTTTACGTGTCATTTATAGGCGAGTCGGCTTAGGGGTTCGTTACGCACCCATATTGACCCGTGTCCCAAATGTTTGTTTCAAACTATGTTTTTATATCTTATCTCCGTTGCATGCCACTGTGATCAAGGGCGTGATGTCTCGTGTGTATCACAAATGTATGAACCTAAAATACATCATTAAACCTCAATAGATGTTGAGTGAACAAAATAGGTAAATAAGATTTTTATTCATTAATCGGAGATGGCCGCAACAATGACTGTCCAGCCAATTATTCTAGGTGGTGGCCTCGCAGGATTAAGCGCCTGCTATCACGGAAATGGTGTGGTGTATGAAAAGAACTCCTCGCCGGGTGGGCATGCAAGGTCTCATTCAGCGAATGGTTTTGTTTTTGATGAAGGTATCCATGTATTACACACGACGAACAAATATGTGTTGGGCCTGATGGAAGAGATTAAGGCAAACTTGATTCTAAAAGACAGAAACGCTTGGATTATGTCAAATGGTGCAATGACCAGATATCCATTCCAGGCGAATACCTACGGACTACCTGTTGATATTGTTAAAGAGTGTCTTGTCGGGTTTGTTCAAAACGAATTTGATGATCCAGATAAAATCAAAAATTACGAAGATTGGTTGTATTACATGTTTGGTAAAGGAATCACCGAGCGATTCATGATTCCTTACAGTAAGAAATTTTGGGGGGTCGATCCGAAGGAACTCACTACTGAATGGGTAAATATTCGGCACCCTAGGCCGTCTCTTGATGAGGTGATCAGCGGTGCCCTTCAAGATCAAACGAAGGGTTTCGGGGTTAATGCGAGATTTCGCTACCCATCAGAAGGTGGTTTCGGAAATGTGGCTGAGGCTCTGGCCAGACAATGCCGGGATCGTGTGCAACTGGGCATGAGGGCGACAAGAATTGATGTTAAGAATAGAGAGATAGAATTTAATGGTGAAGAATGTAGGCGATACGAAAATATTATCAGCACCTTGAGGCTTCCAGAGGTCATCAGGATCATCACAGACGCTCCTGATGCCGTCAGGGAGGCGGCTTCGAAACTTCGAACCAATTCATTGTTTGTGGTTAATGTTGGTGTGGATAGAGAAAATATATCTGACAAGAGCTGGATTTATTTTTTAGAGAAAGAGTTTTCTTTTGTGAGGGTTAGTTTTCCATCTAATTTTTCAAACGCTGTGACCCCAGATGGCACTAGCTCGATATCCGCAGAGGTGGCTTACGGCAATGGAAATAGCTT
>Ga0310344_10003574_pt1 | contig 11555 bp, 14 predicted proteins | sample HC15DNA20200_MG_FD_203801 | JGI IMG/M metagenome (GOLD analysis project Ga0310344, IMG submission 203801) | Marine microbial communities from station ALOHA, North Pacific Subtropical Gyre - HC15-DNA-20-200_MG | ecosystem: Environmental > Aquatic > Marine > Oceanic | place: Pacific Ocean: North... | reverse complement strand
ATAAACTACATGAAAAATATTTTGCCGACCGCGGAAACACTAGCACTAAAAATTGGTGTAAAATTGACCCCGCATATCTAGAGACGATTAAAGATACCAAACGTGTCCTCAATGTTCCTGCTGGGTCCTTGGTCTTGTGGGAATCGCGGACATTTCACCAAAATCAATATGGGAAACCAAATTCGGAAGAGCGAATGATTCAATATATTTGTATGTTTCCTGATAATCATCCGAAAAATACAAAGGCAATGAAGAAAAAGCGACTGAAGTATTTTAATGAACGGCGAACAACATCACATTGGCCTTGCCCTATCCACGTAAATGGCTTACAACCACAAACATTCGGCGATAAGTCACGCCTGATTGATTATGCAAGGGTTATAAAATATGATTTCACAGATATGCGCGATGAAATCATGAAACTATTGTAAAAAAATTCTCACATCAGCCGTTTCTCCGATTTTTCTCTAAGTTCGGCACGAGAAAGTGATCTATTTCGTCGGCTTTCGGGTCTCATCGACGCGGCATTTAATCCTGCCTTACGCGCTAAAGCTGATATACCCATCATATCTGTTTCTTGTTCCTCCTCCTTTTTACGAGCAGGATATATTTTATTTATTTGTTTTCTAACAGTCCAATTATCCCCCATATATTTTTTGGTTTCCGCATCGTTTATGATCATCTTTGCATTATCAATTTCCGATGTTGATGGTAATCTAGGTGGATATCTGTGACGGCAATTTTCTATAAGTTCTTTCCGATTGTTTGAATTATTTTTGCAGTTTTCAAACATAGCCCGGCGCAATGCTGCAATAGCTAGGTTTTCATTTTCAGCAGAGACTTTTTGTATGGCTTCATTTTCTTTATTTAAACATTTATCGCATTCGCGAAATGGGTTTGGGGTACCTTGTGTTTTATAAAGTGCCCATCTGTAAATTTTCTGCTGATTTTTGGAATGTCCATTACAAACAACTTTTCCACATGAACGACAGTGGTGTTCTCTTCCAAAGAACTTGCCAAATTTAGCTCCACATATATAACATTTTCCATCACCCTTTTCCCAAGAAATTGATCCCTTATCTTTTTGACGCACTGCTTCGGCGACGGTGTGTTTATGTATTGCCTTTCTTTGTTGGTTTACTGTATTCATTCCCATGGAAAGTCCGCCTCTTCTACGCGATCTTCTGCGACGGCGGCGAGTTCTGCGGCGACGTTTATTGTAACGACGCGTTCTTCTGCGTTTTTTACGTTTTCTCCTAGATTTTCTTCTTGCCATTATATTACCAATAGAAATTAAACTTCTGAATATAATATATGGCACAAATATATTTTTTTGATGACCAATTGCATAATGATCCTACCCAGGACCCAGATTATCAAGATTTAAATATTAACTTTATTCATATTCCAGAAGGCGATTATAACGAGGATAGAAATTTTTTTTTCCAAAATAATTTTTATATTAATAATAATGATTCAATAGACGGGCGCGTTGCAACACCAGCAGAATTGCCCTCTGCTGGAGGCTTAACGCCATATCGTTTTTTTAGAGATTCCGGTTTTCATATTGAACCAGATGACTTTGAAGATTATGCTCATGGAGATACTTTGGCTTTAATATTTGATTGGGATCAAACAATGACATTAACAAACGGGATGATAATGGGGGATGGCGATACTCTAGAAGAACAATTAGCCGATTTAATTCAAGGTGGTGATGTTCCCGAAACTTGGACTACTGAAACATTGGCTAGATGGTATTTGCACGATCCAGACGACGAGAATAGAGTAATGAATTTAATAGATTTTTTTGAAGGAGTGCAAGAAATGCAAATTCCTGTATTTATTTTAACAGCAAACGGATTATCAACAAGCAAACCTCAAATAATGCCAGATATTTTAAGAGCGGCTTTAAATTTAGAAATTCCACCCGAACGTTTAATTAGAGCTGGTTTCGGAGGTGGTATAACAAAACCCGAAGCGATAAGAGATATAATTATTCCATTGGCCGATTCTCATTGGAGTGCAATAGCAAATCGTGTTGAGGCAGAAGAAGGAGCTAAAGCAGCAGCGGCAGCAGATGAGGAAGGTCCTGCCAAGAAAAAACAAAAGAAAGGTGGTAGGAGAAGGACCCGCCGAAGAAAACGCAATAAACGTAAAAGAAGACGCCGCAGAACTCGCCGCCGACGCTGTCCACGTCATCCTGATGAGTTTGATAAAGAATTAAAACGCGTCATTGCCCAACATAGAAGACATCAAATAGCTCGTGGAGATAAACGATTCAAAGCAACTAAAGGTTTGGTTAAATGGTCTCGTCCAAATAAAACTAAACGAAAAAATAGAGTATATTATCGCAAAAGAAAATCGCGTAAAAAACGTTAACGGAGTTTTATAATTTTAACATTGCATTGTTTTGCAAAGACTTCCACTAGCGGATCATTTTTGTAATCATCAATATATTTGATTTCTTTAATTCCAGCGGCAAGCATAAGGCGCATGCAAATAATACAAGGATAATGGGTTACAAAAGATGTGCATCCATCACAAGCAGCGCCGCGTTTTGCACAATCCATTAGCGCATTTTGTTCGGCGTGAACGGTGGCTTGTTCGTGATTATCTCTCACCATAGATTCGTGTGGGCAACCAGGAAGAAATCCATTATAACCTTGGCTTATAATTCTATTTTCTTTGACCAAAACACACCCAACTTTAAGTCGCTCACAAGGCGACCTTTCGCTAGTCGCCTTAACTATTTTTGTGAAATATTCGTCCCAAGAAGGTCTCATAAATAATTTACTATTATTTTTTTAAGTTTTAAACATTCTATCAACACTTTTGCGCATGGATATCATGCATAACTCAATTTGAACGAGTATATTTTTTAACTTTAATTTTTGTTCCTCTGACGTGGAGGGGGAACATTTGCTATATGCGTCACGAAGCGCCTCCATCATTTCCAAACATTGTTCTGGGGTCATATTTTAAATATACTTAAAATGTTTTTAAATATATTTAATCCATTATACACGCAACACCTTTTATTTGATCTTGTTTCATTTTCACAAATCTGTTGCGTTCAGAAGGTTTTAAAATTCCCCAGAAAAAACGCACTTGGGTGGTGCTACTTTTTTTTTCTAACCCTGAAACAAAACGATCTATATAATTTCTATATTTTTCGGTATGATTGGGAGGTTCTAAAAGCATCTCATAAGATCTTTCGGGTAAATTCATATGTCCCCAAATATGTTCAAGTAAAAAGCGTATCCATAATCCATAAAATTCATCAACGTATCCCATCATTGTGGCTTTTTCCTTATTGGCAAAACAAATTATATCATTAATTAACCAATCCTTATCTTGTCCAGGTGCTGGTGGAAAGGCTGGTGGCCAATTTCCTATCCAGAAATCATAATAAATTTTTTCAACTACCTTTAAACTTTTGGTATAGTTTTTAATGTCGTCTAAAAGCTCTTTTGGTTGAGGCGAATAATAATAAGAAAAAATTATGTTAATGACGTCTGTTGGCATTTTTTTTAAATTCTCAATCATTGTATATTACAATTAAAAAATTTTTATTTTTCAATCTCTATATTCATTAATTGGGGGATTGGCAATATATATTTTGCCTCGGCGGAAAGTTTTTCTTTCCAAAAATCGTCCCAAGCTTTATCGGCTTCATCGCCATAGGGGCACGCAAATATGAAATCGCGCGCCATATCTGAGTTATACGCTTTGCTTCCCGAAACGTCAATTAAATCCGCCTTCTGTTTTTTCCATAATCCTTTTCTAAATTTAATAGATTTTCTCAGTTCTTTTTCATATAATTTATTATATTTTACCCTCTCATGAATTGGTAAATGTCTATCTATTTCCTCGCGCACTTTATAAAAAGGTGTACATGCCTCTTTTTTATTTTTTATTACTTCTGTTCGCAACTCCTTTACTGTTTCACACGATGCGGTATCTTCTATTGCTTGTCTTAATTTGTAAATAGCTTCTACTCCCTGATTTGAAATAATTAAAATGCTTTGTATTGTTTCAGAATATCTTAAATATTTTGTGATTGACATTGATATTACTACCGAAGCTGTAAAAAAAAGGGTTAACAATGACAAAACACTATCCCACGGGCTCTCTCTAGGTACATTAAATTCTATTTTTATTGTTTCAAAGCAAGTTAATATAGATGAAATAACAATAACATAAATATGAACCCTATCATAGGTTTTTCTTAGCTCTTTTAATTTTAGCGACATCAAGTTTTTATCTTTCTTTAACACCTTAACAAGAAGTTCGCAATAAGATATCCACTGTTTTTTTTGTGTATCCAGACTCACCTTTAATAATTCTATATTGTTTTTTGAGATATCTGATATAACAACATTTATAGCCATATATAATAATGGATATTGAAATCCTTGGATATATTGCAGCAATTTTGGGCGGCACACTAAAATTACCACAGATATATAAAACAATTAAAACTAAAGACGTGAAGGCACTTTCGTTAAATAGTTTATTATTAGAAGCAAGTTGTGCAGCTTGTTGGACTGCTTTCGCCATAGAAAAAAAGTTAAATACTGTTTTGTTAGGAAATGCTTTATATGGTTCTCAGGTTGGTGTTATTATTTTTTGCTATTTTAAATGGCGTAATAAACCTTCTGGCAATACCGTTGTTGAAATTTAATAATCGGGCACAATCGCAGCAATCACGGTCCATACGGGGCATTCGGGCATTTTTTTCAGGAGTTTTTGATACTTTTTATTATTTTTCTCATAATTGGAAAAGTATGTTTCCAATTCTGAGTATTTTTTCATAATTTCGTCCGCCTTTTTATTATCGTTCATAAAGAAGTAGGGCTTCCACTTACCACCAGTTTTTTGCCATTCTCTGTATTCATCCCACTCCTCTTTAGAAACGAGAGGTGGAATATGTTTCTCCAATTCTTCCAAACATTTTATAAATTTTTTGAGGGCAGGATTGCGTGTTTTAGTTTTCCACACCAATCCTACCAAACAAGGGTTCCACTTGGCATCTTTTTTGTTATTCCATTCTGTTTCAATTTTGTCCCATTCCTCTCGTTTAATTGGAACACCTTTTTCAAAGGAACTATGTAATGTATAGCCGTTCATTCCCCACCATGATCCATCTCCGGGGCTATACTTTACATTTTCCCATTTTTTATGAAGAGATTTTTTTGTTGGCGCATTATTCACGTTAACATTGCATTCAAAGGCCCCCATTTTTGTTATTAAAAAATATGAAATAAAATAATCAATTTTTCACTTAACTGAAACTGAAACGTGTTCAAACCACCATCTTGGTTTGATGTGGGTATTCAAAATATTCTGGAAGCAAATTAACAACGTCTTCTGGGAGTGGGGTTGTTTTTAGAAGAGTTTTTTTTATTTCTGGAACTGTTTCACTAAATCATTGTATAGCGTGGTAGCCGAACAACGGGGGCGGGCGCTCTTTTTTTTTACCTGTTTGAGCATTTGTCGCGTTAAATATGCACTATGTATGTCACCTTTGCGTTCAAGTTCTTTTATTTCTAATTGCAACACCTGCTGTAAAGCTTGATTTTGGTTTAGTTTCCAATAATGATCGGTAATATGTGTTACTGCCATAATCCACCCACACCACACACCAATAAATATAGTTGCTTCAAGTTGTTTGTGCATATTTGATATTAAAAAATGGTGCGATTTTAAATCAATTTTTTATTCAATTTTAACATCTTGCTTCTTAGTCTCAAGTTCTACATCTTTAATTTGTGGAGTGGGTCCGAACATTGTTTGACGACGACGCGCGTTAATCCTCTTTATACCCGAGTTGTAGGGCCATCCAGCTCCGCGCCGGTGCCCGTCGTTGTCAAGTAAACGACAGCGCTTATGCACATCTCGAAGTGCATCTTGGACATCTTTCATGCATTTAACCAGTCCACACAATGCCAGATTTTGCTGGTTAAAAGCAAATTGGACCTGTTTCTTAAATTGGGCTACATCCTCAGTCACATCGCTGAACCCTTTATTAATTTGCCCATAAAGTTCTTCCTGTGCTGCCATTCGTCCCACTTCGGCAGCTTCAATTTTGTGTCTTACCTCTGCCATTTTCTCGCCGGTTTTCATAGCCTCTTGTTGAGCTTCAATACCATTTTGGTGGATTTGCTTACTCAACATTTGAAACATCTGAACATTCGTGTCTCGCTGAGCAGCCATAGTATCTATAATTTGTTTGCGAAAACGTTGCGCTTCATCGTTTTCCGCTGACCCACCAAGTTTCTTCTTCAATTGTGAATAAACGGATGGCTTCATAACATCCGCCTTCGGTGGTGCACTTGGCTTAGGTTGCTTGAATTCCGCAATGCGCTTTTGAACTTTATGTTTCGCGCGCGCAACCAGCCCCTTTGGCTTCGGAGGAACGGGTGGCGGCACCGCTTTCGCCCCCACTGGCACTACCATAACTTTACTTGCTTTGGCAATAGGAATCTGCGCATCAATCGCTTCACGAACAAGTTCTTGCTGCTTGCGTTGCGTTGCCACGTCCATAGTTTTTTGCTGTGTGTTCATATCTGTGTTCATATTTCGTTTGCTTAATTTACCATAATTAATACCGCAATATTAGAATCAATTTTTTAATGGCACTAACCGTTACAATTAAAAAATGGTGGGTTATTAATTTACCATCTTGGTTTGATGTGGGTATTCAAAATATTCTGGAAGCAAATTAACAACGTCTTCTGGGAGTGGGGTTGTTTTTAGAAGTGTTTCTTTTATTTCTGGAACTGTTTCACTAAACCATTTATTCATCCAATATGCGCGGATTTCTTTCATCAAATTGGCGCGTTTTTCGGTTGCTTTGCCCCAATATGGCACCCAATCTGCGTCACGACACCACCAATATTTGCCGGGCGGCATAAAACGTGGGTAGAAATAAGGATGATACACCTCCACATTAGCAGGATGTATCGCTTGGAAATCGATATGACTGCGGTGGAGCCAACCAACTTCCCACCATGTATCTGTTCCAGAGACAGCCACTTTTCTCATATTCCAATTTTCGCTTTTATCTTTACGATCAAATAGTTGTTCACCAACTGCATATCCAATCATTCCGCGGCGATAATTGGGGACAACACGTTTTGCGTAATCGTATGCGTTCGCCATTTTTTACATTAAAAAATGGTGGGATATTAAATCAATTTTTCTAATTTTCACAATTTGCCTGAGAACACTCGCCCTTCATATTTCCGTGAGTACAAAGCTTGTCATCATCTACATGATACGGGGCAAGTGCTTCATAAAATGCTTTAATGATGGCGTTGGCCTGCGTTTCGTTCGTCCACCTGTTAACATTAAGAAGTTGAATTACTTTATCATTTATTTTCTCAACAGATCCCGTTTTGCATGTCTCATCTTGGTCAGATGTATCTGATGCTTTATCATCTTGGTCAGATGTATCTGATGCTTTATCATCTTGGTCTGGTGTATCTGATGCTTTTTCATCTTGGTCTGATGAAAATGATGCACCATCTTGGTAAGATATATCTGATGTTGAACTGGTGGAACCATCGCTGGCATCGTGAAATATCTCAGAATTCTTCTTTGTGAGTATGTCGCGGAATTGGTCGGACATGTGTTTCACGTTCCGCCGGCGCGCCCAAACAAAGAGTGGAGATTGGATCTTTTTTAATGTTGCGGCAACGCGGCGCTTTCGTTGTGCAGTTTTATGCTCTGTTGTGACCTTTTTAAAATATGCCCAATTTTCATCCACGACTTTGTTCCTCAAGTATTTGCAGAGTCGCCGAAGTTCCTCGGGAAAATTGGTGGGATCATACTGATTTTTTATTGATTGAATGCCCATGCAAATATCAGATGGATTATCTTGAATTGAAAGGGGGTTATAATGTAATTCGCATCGTGTCCGGTGCCGCTGCCCGGGGGCATGTTGTCCGTGATCACCTGCTCCTTTATAGGTGCCATAACCCTCAAAAGGTATAGATCCAATTTGAAATCTATTTCTTATAAGGTGCATTTTGGGAAGTTCTTCTAAATCAGCTGTCCGCTTCTTGCCCGTGCTCGGATCACGCTCAAGGAAGAACCCCTTTTCATACGGTGAAAGGCCCACTGCTTTACCAAATGGTAGTTCTGGTTTATCCAGATCAAAATATTCTTTATCTTTTCTATGTCCAATTCTGAATGTAGTTTCTCCATCGAGGATTTTTTGATGTCTTGAATTATGTGAATACTCGGAAGGCTCGTTGTACACCCTCCCATCCTTGGTGCGCTTGCAATATAATTCTTTTCCTTCAAAAGTCGCAACATAGTAGATCTTCGTTGGATGATCGATATCCGTATAAAAACTAATTGGAATGTGCCTTATTCCATTATAATATTCATGATTACCGCCGCCAAGTGGGTTCCACAATTTCAACGTCTGCGGTGGCGTCCCTTGTTTATTATATTCCATTGAAAATCCTGAAAACCGACCTAATGTTACATCCAATCTTTCCTTAAAGGGAAGAGTTTTTGTTTCTCGGAAAATGTTATTTAAAATTTCAACTATTTTTTCGTTTTTGGGAAGAATAATAGTTGTTCCGGTGGCGGTTTCACTTCTCGTTCTTTCCTCCTTAAAAGTTTTAATGTCTTCATGCGTCATTTTTGTCATCACAATCTGTCCCTTCCATTTTTTTTTTTTAAAAATTTTTCCAAAGGGTGCGATCACTTTTAAGTATTTGCCACCTTCGGCGCGCGTGTGAACCTCTACAGTTTCTTTCTTCTCTGAAAGCTGTGCCAATCCCGCTTTGGACCCCAAACCCATGAAACCTATAGATCTATCCTCCTTGTGATTTGAACCGAAGAGGTTCCACATTCTCGCAAGATTTTCCTCATCCATCCCATCCCCATCGTCATTCAACCTGAAAGATTTATCCGTTTCATTCACGATTGCATTGCGTGAGTGAGCATCAATACAGTTTGAAATTAATTCGACGAAGGCATTCCAATCATTTACACCCCTTTTGAATAAATCATTTATTAATCCCTCTTCATCAACCTTGCCAACTAGCGTTAGGAACATTTCGTCGCCGCCGCCGCCAATTACACTATCTATTCCATTATTATCTGTAACAGTGCGTGTGCCATTCATCATATTTCCCTCAGTCTTTTAACTTAATATATCGCTAATTTTTCAAATCAATTTTTTAAAATTGAAATAGAGATAAGACCATAGTATATGTAGATATGAAAAAACAAACTTCTGGGTTGAAAAGAAATCCAATTGACAAGTTTTATACCAAGAATGCAGTTGTTAAAATGTGTTATGCTCTCATTAAACACCACCTAAATATTGATGCTGACAAGGATTTAATTATAGAACCATCAGCAGGAAACGGTTCCTTTGCTCCAATTATTTCAGAATTATGCAAAGATTGCCGCATGTATGATCTTCAGCCAGAGGCAGACAATATTGTAAAACAGGATTTTTTGAAATTGGATTATTCAAAATTTAGCGATAAAAATGTTCATATTGTTGGAAATCCTCCATTCGGGCGTCAATCTTCGCTTGCCATCAAATTCATTAGATATTCAGCGTTATTTTCAAAGAGCATTTCGTTTATTTTGCCCAAGAGTTTTAAGAAGGATAGTTTGCAAAATAAAGTCCCTTTGAATTTTCATCTTTTATGTCAGGTAGATTTGCCAAAAAACTCATTTTTAGTTAATGAGAAAGAGCATGATGTTCCATGTGTTTTTCAAATTTGGGAAAAAAGAGAAACCAAGCGTTTGAAAAAGAAAAAGAAAGCACCCAAGAACTTTAAATTTGTGAAAGAAAACCCGGATATTTCGTTTCGGAGAGTTGGTGTGAATGCTGGCGATGTTTCCACTATTATTGAAGGGAAAAGCAAACAAAGTCACTATTTTATTAAATTTACCACCGAAGAAAGTAAACGAAATTTCTTTTATAATTATGACAAAGGTGTGTTTAAATTTGATAATACTGTGGGCCCTAGATCAATATCAAAGCCTGAATTGATTGAGGTATTTAATAAAATATTGTAAATATATATATGAGACGAACAAGAAAAAGAAGGCGCAAGGGCGGCGGGCTGCTGGATCAGTTAAAAAAAGGTGCAAATGCGGTGGGGGCGGCGGTAAGAAAAGCGGCAGGATTTGAGAAAAAGCCCAAGACACGTGCTTTGACCCCAGAGGAAGTTGCAGAACTTCAAAGAAGTACCCAACGTAGATTAAAATCGGCGAGTAACGCAACCGAAGAGGGGCGGCGAAACGCTGCAATGGCGGGACCTTCCCCAGTGGCTGGAGCTGCCGCACACCAGCGCACGGGATACGTGGATCCCAGAACTGGATACTATATAGCATCAAGATTGCGGAGTCGGATGGACCCAGGAACCACGGCGCGTGCTGTCGCTAACGACTTGGGCGAAGATGTTGGATTAAGCGGGCGTGAGGATTCGTACGAGTTTATCAATAATAACTCGAAAAGAGGTCATTCAAATTCCTCTTGGAAGTCGGGAAAGATTGTTGGCGTTGACGGAGTTCTGTACAAGGAAAACAAAAAAACTGGGAGAATGGAAAAACAGGGCGGTAAGCGGAAAAAATCGCGGAAAAAGCGGCGCAGAAAGCGAAGAAGATCGCGCCGCGGTGGAAAATGGTGTAAATGTTCCGATTTAGAAAAAATTTGTGAAAAACGTAAGGCGAGGGAGAAGCGGTCGGAAGCGTCCGCACAAAAATACAGAGAAAGAAAAGAAGCAAAGTCCCGGGTTGTTGGCTATCGCGTCGTTGTCCCTGGTCCACGCTCACCACCCAAAGGTGAGATGTCAGAGGGCGTGTTATTGGGCGGTAGAAGACGAAAAACCCGTCGTCGGAGAAAGCGCCGAAGAACTCGCCGACGGCGCAGAAGATGAAATAAAATAAATAATATATGTATATGAAGTCTAAAAATAAACTTATTGTAATATTATTTTTAGTTTTTTTGGTTGTTTGTAGATGTTCAAAATCTGTTGAGGGTTTTGAAAAAAATATAGACGAATTAACTTTTTCAAAGACACAAAAGTGGGGTAAATATGAATGGTCTGCCGCTGATAAACTTAATAGAACGAACCAAAATATTTTAAGAAATCTTCCAATTATACCTTTCCCAAAAAATTCTTCTTATCAAACAAAAACAGAATTGGCTGATATTGTAAAAAAACGAAAGGAATTGAATGAAAAACATATGAAACAAATTGTCGCGGAACGCGAATGGAAAAACACCATAAAACAGTTTGGTGTAAAGGTTGATGAGGGAAAAAGGCTGGATAATTATATTTTTCAAAAAGTTCAACCAATTCATTTAACAATTAAGCGACACTTTGATCGTGTTCGTCCATCATTTTTAGATAAAAAAATTGTGCCTGTCATACGTATTCCGGCGCATGGTGCTTACCCGTCTGGGCATTCAACTGAAGCCTGGAGTTTAGCATTTTGTTTGTCCGATAAATATCCGGAACGGAAAAATAAATACTATGCCATAGCTAATAATATTGCCACCAATCGTG
>Ga0310344_10003573_pt1 | contig 11556 bp, 10 predicted proteins | sample HC15DNA20200_MG_FD_203801 | JGI IMG/M metagenome (GOLD analysis project Ga0310344, IMG submission 203801) | Marine microbial communities from station ALOHA, North Pacific Subtropical Gyre - HC15-DNA-20-200_MG | ecosystem: Environmental > Aquatic > Marine > Oceanic | place: Pacific Ocean: North... | reverse complement strand
GTTTTCCAGTCTACCTTCTACCCGTCCGGAATCTGAGAGTGAAAAAATAATGGCGTCGCTTCAGTTGCTCAGCCGGGCGGATCGTCCCATTATTGTAGCTGGTGGTGGCGTAACTGCTTCAGGTGCTCGCTCTGAACTGATATCCCTGGCGGAAAAGCTTAGCATTCCAGTGGCCACTTCACTGAATGCAAAAAATATGTTTCCATCGAATCATCCACTGGCTTTGGGCACCCCCGGGTTATACTCGAGGGCTTGTGCCAACCAGGCACTTTGCGAGGCTGACCTCGTCTTCTTTATTGGTAGCCATACTGGCGGGCAAGTTACCAACAGTTACACCATTCCGCCTCAGGGAACCCCGGTTATCCAACTTGATATTAACGCGGAAGAACTGGGACGTAATTATTCGATCAAAGTGGGGATGCAGGGCGATGTTAGAAACACGTTGCGTAAAATGATTGCTAATACTGAAAAAACCGAACCGCGCAGTGAATGGATTAACCGTATACATGAGTTAGTTCAAGACTGGAAAGACAGCGTCAAAAACAAGGTCGACTCAGATATCGTACCGATCCTTCCTGAACGCCTTTGCAGTGAAATAACTGAAAATCTCCCCTCAGACGCTATTCTCGTTTCGGATACGGGCCATTCGGGTGTTTGGACAGGGACGATGATCGATCTTAAATATCCTGAGCAAACCTTTATTCGCTGTGCCGGGTCGTTGGGGTGGGGGTTACCCGCGGCAATGGGTGCAAAATGTGCTCAACCGAATCGGCCTGTCCTCTTATTTACAGGTGATGGTGGGATTTGGTATCACCTAGCTGATTTGGAAACAGCTATGAAGTACGGAATTAACACCGTTACGCTCGTCAACAACAATCACTCACTGAATCAGGAAAAAGAAGGTGTCGAAAATATTTACGGTGGGCAGACTGCAGGTTCTGATGACTTATGGCTTTTCCCTGATGCAGACTTCGCTAAGATAGCTGAATCAATAGGATGTTTAGGGATTACAGTTAACAAACCAACTGAACTTTCAAGCGCAATTGATAGGGCGTTTACCGCAGAGAAACCAGTCGTTATTGATGTTAAAACACATCTAGATGGTATTGCCCCTGGAGCGTGGGCACCAGAATAACAAACTTCTTATTTACTAAATACTAATAAAGAAAGTCTTTTATGTCCATAGCTATAACAGCCCAGCAGAAAAAAGACTTTGAGAATTTAGGATATATAATTCTTGAAAATTTTTTGCATAAAGAGGAATTAGATCGATTACTTGTGGCTATCGATTATGTAGCCACTAATATTCGTGCCGCAAAAAGTCTCGGGCCAAATGATCCCTTCGCAATACGTAATGCCTTAGCCCATCATGATGCCTTTCTCGACTTGATCGATCACCCAAGAATATTGCCATTGGTTATTGATACAATCGGTTGGAACATCCAAATTAGAACTTCTCATCTCGACTACCGCCCACCCTATCCAAAAGACTTGCAAACCGGGAATATTGGTGCTGGAAATGGCGCGGATAACCAAATGGGTTACCAAAACCTTAAATGGCATCCAGACGTGGCAGAAGAACATCTCTTCTCGGCACCTTCTTTAGATGGACGGTTGCCCTTCATGGAAATTAAAGTGTTCTATGTCCTTTCTGATTTAAGTAAATCCAATAGTGGTAACCTGTGGTTAGCACCAGGTAGCCACAAGCGATCACCTCAGGAATTGTGGGCAATGGGAAATAAGCCAGATGCCTTTGAAAAGATTGAGCTCAAGCTACCACCAGGTGCTGCAGTATTGTGGCGAACAGCCACCTGGCACTGCGTTGGTCCGAACCTCTCGGACAAAACCCGTAAAGTTATGCATATTGGGTATCATTACCGATGGCTCCGACCAACGGAATACATTAATCAAGATCCAGAACTGATAGCTAGATGTTCACCTATTCGGCGTCAGTTGCTAGGAGAATTGGGCAAAGGAGATACTCCGCTGGGTCTCGACCCCAACTTTGAACCTGTTTCTCAATATTGGCGGCCAGATAATATTGGTGTTGAGGGTTGGGACGATGTCCCATTAAGAGCCTGGGCGCAGGCAAATGGGACATCTTAACTCATTTTCTACACAGAGTGAAAGAAGTTAACTCCCTTTGATAAGTATTAGATCAACTTCCTATTTGATCCACCTCTACCTAATTCACTAGACTAATATACAGAGGCTGCATTGTTGGAATGTTTAATAAGGATCAATGGGAAACAATGTTTATAGTAGGGGATCCTCATTTATACAGGGTTAATCATTCACAGTGGAACGCCATCTATATATCCATACCTTGTATACGGCGGAGGTGAAAAAGGGAATGCGCCTTTTTAGGCGTCACTAGACGGTCTTCTATTTGCTCTTTTTAGCTTAGCATAGCCTTGTGAAAGGAATACCAGTCATCGAGATTATTTAAGCTGATAATATCCTTAATACTTCCATCATCAGGAATACCTGAATCACTGCAGATGGATGCGCGCATTTCGTCAGGAAAGATATAGCCACTAATCACGTTATTTAATTCTTTGACTGCAGCATCATCAAGAGAGCCTCCTTTTTTTCCGAGGATCCATTTTTCCAATTGGCAGTATGTTGGTTTGCTATCTTTAATATAAGCCAGGAACTCGTCCTTATCTAGACCAAGCCCATCCAGGACCATAGTATCGAAGCCGCCAATACCCACCCGATAATCGTCTGGCAACTGACCTGTGGCATCGAGCGAAATTTTTAACCATAACCGCGGAAGATGTAGGACCCCGAGAGGGCCCGATACACCAGAACTGATGAGAGGAACAATTTTCGACACTTTTATATAACTTCCTTAGACTTGGTGTTTTTAGATTAGAAAAGAGATCAAATTCAAAGTATTCTTAACATTAGGGAAGTACATTACTGTGAGTCAATAATCGTTTCGACGGCACCTTTCTTATATTTTTACTTGGTAAAATCTACAGAAACAATTTGCATGTGGATTACTGGAAAGCATCATAAAAAACACCTTACTGATACCGATATTACAGTAAAATTGATGGGGAATGACTAATAATTTTCGATAGTGTTGAACCATGAATGATTATGAAATAATAGCCCGCATAATCAGATATTTAGACAAGGAACAAATTCGGAAGCCAGACATTAAAACACTTGCGGATAAAGTCGGATTAAGACCGGTCCATTTTCGCCGCCTATTCACTAAATGGGCTGAGATTACACCTGAGAATTTTTTGCAGAGTCTAACATTATCCTATGCTAATAATTTGTTAAAAGAAAGTGAAGGTGGTTTTGATGTACCTGCAGCCAAAGAATTTTCTGGCTCATACTGCTTACACAATTTATGTATTAATCTGAACTCTGTTTCTCTCGGTGAGCTTAAAACAGAAGGGAAAGAATGGGTACTTTCTGTAGGGTTTTCTGAAAGCCCATTCGGGCGTTGCTTTTTAGCTAAAGGACCACGTGGCATCATACATATTTCATTCGTTGAGATTGGCAATGATAATACAGCCTTAGAAATGATTCAAAAGGACTGGCCTCTATCATTCATAAACCGTGATGATGCTATTGTCCGGCAAATTGCCAGTAGGATATTCAATCCCCTTTCCCATGCACCGTCAAGTGTTCCCCTTAAAGCCTATATTCGAGGAACTGCATTTCAAGTGAGTGTATGGCGTGCATTATTGCAGGTTAAGTTTGGTACTTTAGTCAGTTATGGTCAGTTAGCCAAGATTATCGGTCAACCCACTGCTTTACGTGCAGTAGGAGCTGCGGTTGGCCAGAATGCATTGGCCTATCTGATCCCCTGCCATCGAGTGGTCCCCAAAACAGGTATAATAGGGAACTACCGTTGGGGGAAGATCCGTAAGCGGGTGATGGTCGCCTGGGAGAGTTCAGCTTATTTTACTGCGAAAGGGAATGATTCAGAAAGAATTAATAAACTTATCTGCTGAATACATCTATTTTACCATACTTATCATAGGTGCTATTACATCTAAATAAAGCTATGTGACATTAGCTAAAGTAATATTTTTCGACAATCTCTTCTCGCACTTCAACTCCAAGGCCGGGTTCGTCGCGGACTACCAGATAACCCTCTTCCTGAACCCAGGGATTATTGACCAGTTCATGCTGCATAGGTGATTCGTGGGGCTTAAAATCCATACTTACACCGTGTGTAGTGTTGGCCAATAGATGGAGGCTGGCGGCTGTGTTTAGGGCGCCGCTCCAAGTATGGTAGCTGACTTGAAGGTTGGCTGCTTCAATCGATTTTATCACTTGATAACTACCGGTGATGCCATGCGCACGACCGGGGTCTATCTGTATCACATCCACCCCGCCCGAATCGATCAGGCGTTTATAGCTCTCCAAGTCCCATTCGTCTTCGCCGGTGCCTATAGGGGTAGAGACTGCGGCACGGAGACGGGCGTGCCCTTCCAAATCGCTGGGAAACAAGGGCTGTTCAATCCAGCGAAGACGATAGGGCTCCAGAGCGCGAAAACGCTGAATAGCAGTCGGTACATCCCACAATTTGTAAATACCGGGAGTGTCAACGATGAGTTCAGGTTCCTCTCCGATGACTTCGCGCACTTGACGGACGATGTCTATGTCAGCTTTATGCTTCTGCCCAAAAAGTGCCTGGCGGTGCATACCCCAACCGGCTTTAACCATATGATAGCCCTGCTCAATTAACCAGCGAAATTCATTTAAAGTCCAGTCGACATCTTCCATATCAAAAATGAATGACGCCATGGCGATAACCTTGTCGTGAACTTTGCCTCCCAGAAGTTGGCAGACCGGTTGACCGAGCGCTTTTCCTTTTACATCCCATAAAGCCATATCGACTGCACTCACAGCAAAGGCAGCAATCCCTTCAGGGCCGTACCACCAGATCCGGTCCTGCATAATGTGCCAGAGCCTATCACCATCTATAACATTTTGTCCGACAAGCAAGGGGGCAAATCCCTGTTCTATGATTGTCTTTGTCGCTAACGCGGCTTCACGAAATTGTGAGATACATTCACCCCATCCTACCAGTCCATCTTCAGTCTCGACACGGGCCAGGGTGATGTAGCGTTCAATGCCTTTATAATGAGGTTCCGGATAGGCAAGGGGGAAGGCATTAATACTTTTAATTTTCATAGTTCATTTACCTCGGTTTAAGTGTTGTTAAAAACTCAAAAAAATTAGGGAGATAATGAATAGGATTCATTTCATTTAGAAAAAACCTATTCCTTTATTTCAGTAAATGGGACGACATATCTAGCTAGATCACGCATGGCAATAACAGTACAGTCGTTATTGTGCAAATAATTCATATAAGATTCAAACTGGACTGGTTCAGTATGTACCCAGGGATGATCTAGATCTGGTACCCCATGGAAAGTCAATACAGCGATATTTCCATCCTTGGCTTGCTCGACTGCCCAGATAAAATCTTCGAATGTCCAATTCGGCCCTGATGCCCCTGTCGTTGGGATTAGTAAAGGGTGATGGTGCGTCGGATTATAAGCCGGACCACGCCCACCTTCATCATAATATGGGTACTCTGGTGCCACACCTCGACGCGCGAATAGATATTGCCTTTCTTCGAGAACTGTCACCGCTTCGGGACTATTATGATAGCCAGGATAACAGAATGTCTGAGGCAAAAGAATTCCATTCTCCTGGCAACGATGATCAATATGTCCTAAGTCTGCTATCAATTCTTCTCGCAACTGTGTACTAACATTTTTGTGATGGCGTGTATGATTACCGATTTCGAATCCTGCCTCGTCTAATTCCCTAATCTCTCCCCAGGTCATGTAGCGATCTTTATCCTTAAGAAAATTTAGCCCCTCAGTGATATAAAATGTCGCGCCAAATCTGTAATGTTTTAGCAACGGCGCGACAAAGGTTGCACATGATTTAACCCCATCATCGAAGGTTAGAACAATTAAACGATCCGGAATGGGAAAACGAACTTTAATCATAATTACTCTGGCGATGCTCACCAAGTAATCGTCGTTGGCGGGGTGTTGCCTGTTCCAACAATGTTGTGTTAAACTGGAATTTACCAAGGTAAGGGGGAAACTTTTGGGTAATCATTCGCTGCGCGTAATGCACCTGTAATAGATATCTGACATGGGCACTTTTATTTGCTGTCCCACGATGCCAGACTTCACTACGGAAAACCAGTACATCGCCTGCTTGACATATAATATTGTGCGGTTCAATGCCCTGCCAGGTATTTTCACCGTTAGGTACCCGTCCAGAACGATGGCTGCCTGGAATAAATTGTGTCGGCCCAATTTCTTCGGTTATCTCGTCGAGATAAAAATGCACGGTCGTGATAAAAACAGGGATCTTCACGCGTGGATCAGCCAGAATATCTTCGGGCAAATTGATAGGTTGCCAATCGGCGTGTATATTTTGATCGGGTCGCCCTGGCCCCGTCATCCAAGCCGTCATCGCGATGACATGACAATCCTCACCATGAACTGCTTCTTCCAACTCAATGATCCCTGGTTTGTCCAGAAAGTTCATGAACACCGGATCGCGGTTAAAAGCATTATTTATCGTCTTTTCGTAAAACCCTCCATTTTCTGGTAATTTCATCTTATCAAAACTAGCCTCGTTAACTTCAGTCCGATCCATGCAAGCTCTTAGCTCAGCGACTTCGGGTGAGGTTAGATATTGGGGAAAATATACAAAGCCATCTTTTTCAATTGCTTCTACCTGGCTAGCGAGGTCAGGAAAGGAAGTCAGTTCGAGTGCTTGTGCCATGTACTATTCCTTAAATAATTTAATATTTGAATTAACTGAAAATGCCCTGAAACTTAGGTAAGCTAAATTATAATTTTGCGGTTATTCAACTATAATTACCTAAACTTTAAACTCATCCTCAAATTATGAGGAACTAACTTTAAAAAGGAGCTCTGTGCATTTTAGGCGCATTTTAGCGATCTGATAGGAGTATTCAGGAACTCCTATAAGATTATGTGATTCATGTGGGTCCTCCTCGAGGTTGTAGAGTTCTTCGTGGATAGGGTTCTGTTCGAAATAGCGAATGTACTTCCATTGTTCGGTTCGGATCCCTTCGCCCTTGGGGATGTCAATGTTCGGAATATCAAAAAGGTGCTCGCAGAAAAATTCTGTTCGCCACCCGTCAGCTGAATCATCCACAAGGGGAATCAGGCTGCGCCCTTGAACGATCGATGGGGCTGGCACTTCGGCCAGTTCCAGGATCGTGGGCGCGATGTCGATATTCAATACCATTTCATTTTTGACCGGGCAGCTAATGTTTCTCCTGGGATCGAAAATAATGAGCGGGATCCGAATTGATTCTTCATTCAACTGCCAGCAATCACTCAATCCACGCTCACCGTAATACATGCCGTGATCCGACGCGTAGATGATGATGGTGTTACTTGCCAGTGAATGGCGCTCTAATGCCTCCACCACCCGTCCGACATTGCGATCGATACCGCTGACCATCCGATAGAGTCCCTTCATATTGCGCTGGAAATTTTCGCTTGTATCGAAACGTGTATGCCATCGAACACGGCTCTCCGATTCTTGAATAAATAGAGGTAGGGATTCAAAAAATGCAGGCCCCGCATTGGCAGGTTCCGGTAGAGTAGCGTCCGCGTAAAGTCCATCCTCGGATTTCGGCCATATATAAAGACGAGAATCTCCGTCCTGAGCATGCGGCGCATTGAAACTGATGGACAGACAGAAAGGTTGATTCGACCGCTCATTATTATGGCGGTCGAGAAAATCGATCGCCTTGTCTCCTGTGATGTCGGTCAGATGTTTGATCCTCCCATCAGGTTGTCGGATTTCATAGCCTTCATCCGTCCAGTGCTCATAGTTGTCGAAGTGGTCAAACATCCTGTCTATGCCACACCCGTCTTCCAGTGATGGCTCGATGCCGTTGGCAGCAACGCCAAACTTACCGATGAATCCCGTCCGGTATCCCGATGATTTAAGCAGAGCGGGATAGCTGTTATTAGAAAATTTAGTTTGGAGCGGGGGTGCGTAAAAGGTAAACTGATGACGCCGCTCGTACATTCCCGTCAGATAGCTCGCCCTGCTCGCCGCGCAGCTCGGCGTGGTCGCGAAAGCATTTGAAAACCGTACGCCGCACTCAGCCAGGCGATCTATATTAGGTGTTAGAATGATTGGGTTGCCCGCACAACCGAGAAGATCCGAGCGCTGGTTGTCGGTGAGGATGAAGAGAATGTTAGGAGGTTTGGACATTATTTACAGCGACGGTGCTTTCCAGTGGAAATACACAGACAGAATTAATTTCTAGTTTAAGAAAACAAATGACTTCCACAAATTTGGTATTTACCGAGATCCAATCTTCTTTCCCCGAATCCGCAATTCCAAGCCCCTTTTTTACACAATTACATATAAAGCACAGTTGACTATTATAAAGATATCTTATAAAGATTAATTACCAATCTTTTGCTAGGTAGAATGTAGCTTTTAATAAATAAAGCGAAATAAAAAATAATTAATTGCTATGAAAATTATTGATACACACATTCATCTATGGGATCTCGAAAAGCATCACTACCCTTGGCTTGTCGAGCCTATCAAACACTTCGCGGGTGACTGTTCTCCTCTCGCCAAGTCTTACCTTTTTGGTGACCTGCATGACGATGCATCGGGCGTAGACTTATACAAGTGTGTTCATATCCAGGCAGAGTTCGATCACGACCAAGACCCGGTGATAGAAACCGCCTGGCTTCAGTCGATCACGGACAACCCCACCTCCCGAGGAATGCCTCACGGTATCGTGGCGTTTGCGGATCTATCCGCACCTGATGTCGAGGATGTACTCACTAGACATGTGGAGCACCCAAACATGCGCGGTATTCGACATATGTTAAATTATGAAGAAGACCCCGCACTTCGATTCACCGACAGCGATCACCTGATGAGCGATGGCGATTGGCAGCGTGGTTTTCGTTTACTGGCAAAATATAATTTATCATTCGACTTGCAGATCTGGCCCTGGCAGATGGAAGAAGCGGCACAACTGGCGAGAAATATTCCCGATGTCCCGATAATTTTGAATCACACGGGAATGCCGAAAGACCTGGATCTTTCGCTCATGGATCAATGGAAGTCTGGGCTTCAATCGTTGGCAGAAGCACCACAGCTAACGGTAAAAATATCAGGATTGCCATTGATGAATAAGAACTGGACTGTGGAGATGATAAAACCGTTTGTCCTGGGGACCATCGAGATTATGGGTGTCGACCGCTGTATGTTTGCCAGCAATTTTCCTGTCGATAAGCTCATGACCAACTACAGCAGGTTATGGGAAGCCTATGCAGAAATTGTGAAAGACTTTTCCAACGAGGATCGAGCGGGTTTATTCTGGAAAAACGCCGAGCGCTATTACCGTATCTAATCAATATCTAGCCCCACTCTGAGATAAGTATTTCGGTGCTTTTAGTGTAAATGAAAACGTAGTTTTATTCGTCACCTGCTTATGACCATGTAACCATTAAATGGTTCGCCAATTTTATAGATGATTACTTTTAACTTAAAAATCTTTATTTTCTATTAATGAAGTATTACCTCTTTTATTAAAAAATGGACTCAAACAATATTGTATTCACGGATAAGCAACAAGCTGAACTAAGATGCGAGACTGTGCCTCCGCTACCTGAAGACTCTCTATTGGTAAAGACCCAAATGAGCTTGATCAGCACAGGGACTGAATCTATCTGCTATCGAGCTGAGCTCGAAGAAGGTTCTCACTGGGCAAACTGGGTGAAACACCCTTTTTATCCAGGCTACAGCAATGTCGGCACTGTTGAACAAGTGGGTGCAGCAATGGAAGGGTTTAAGGAGGGTGATAGAGTATTCAGCACTGCCAACCATCGGCAATACCACATTGTGAAACCACCGGTAACTCTAATTCCAGATGACATCAACAATGAATCAGCTGCCTGGTCTAAGCTGTGTACCATCGCACAAACGGGGGTGCGGCGTGCCCAATTAACTATGGGTGACAAAGTGGTGGTCGTCGGACTTGGTCCATTGGGACAACTACTGACCCAGTATTCGCGTGTGATGGGAGCTGAAGACGTTCTGGCTATCGATACCATTGACACTCGCCTGGCTGTAGCCGCTGCACACGGGGCCACGAAAACCTTTGCTGGGAGCGCGGCAGACGCTATTCCTTTTGTGCAGCAATATACCGAGGGACGACTGGCCGATGTCGTTTTCGATGCCACAGGTCATTACGCTGTTTTCCCCCTGGCGCTCAAACTGGTACGCAACTTTGGCACAATGATGCTGATCGGGGACTCGCCGTATCCTGGCAAACAGGTGCTTACAGGTGATATTGTGACCCGCCAAATCAGTGTGCTCGGCACGCATAATGAACGATTACCCGATGAACGAGAATGGCCCTCATTGCGCCAGATTGAACTGCTCTACAAATATCTCACGCGTGGCCAAATGTGTGTCGATGATCTGATCACCCACCGCTATGCACCGCAGAATGCGCCCCAGGTTTATGCCGACCTTTTAAAGGATAGGGGAGATACTATCGGCGTAGTCTTTGATTGGAGCTTATTATAAAGGAGGAAGACACGACAGCTGATTTTTAACCGTAACCTTATATTAACCCCAAATCTAAAAATATGCCTATAAATCAATCCGTCTGTATACCTATTGTCCCTAAAGATGTTATGCCCTTGGAGGAGATGATTGAAAAGATAGCCGAAATTGGCTTTCCCGCGATCGAAATTTGGGGACGGGGTGATGACTTCGATACATTCTATAATTTAACGATCAAAAATAATCTTCGTATGGTCAGCATGATTGGGCACCAATCGCTTCCTGATGGTCTCAACAACCCAGCCAACCACGATCGCATTGAGGCCGAGTTAAAAGAATCTATTGATATTGCGGCTGATAAGGGGATAAGCGGATTGATTTGCTTTAGTGGTAATCATCTCCCAGGTGTAGATGACAATGAGGGCATAGCTAATACTGTGACAGGTTTTCGTCGATCAGCACCTTATGCGGAAGCAAAAGGGATCAATTTAAATTTGGAATTGCTCAATTCCAAAGTTGATCATTCCGGTTATCAATGCGATCATACCATCTGGGGACTGGAAGTCGTGAAGCAGGTAAACAGCCCGCGCGTCAAACTTCTTTATGATATTTACCATATGCAAATCATGGAAGGAGACATCATTAGAACAATGGTTGATAATCTCGACGCGATTGGGCATATTCATACTGCGGGTAATCCGGGGCGAAACGACTTGGATGATGATCAGGAATTGAACTATCAAGGTATCTGCCGAGCATTGGCCGCTGCCGGATACGAGGGTCATGTCGGCCACGAGTTTCGCCCCAAAGGGGACTTGATTGCAGCTTTAACCCAGGCCTATACCCAATGTTTGGTCAATTAATGCTCAGACAAAATTGTTGCTGCTAATAACGACTATCAGGCCGTCCCCCAGCCTGGATATTTCTCCGGATCCGCGAATAGCTGTCCCAGATCGAGAAACCCCC
>Ga0310344_10003572_pt1 | contig 11556 bp, 17 predicted proteins | sample HC15DNA20200_MG_FD_203801 | JGI IMG/M metagenome (GOLD analysis project Ga0310344, IMG submission 203801) | Marine microbial communities from station ALOHA, North Pacific Subtropical Gyre - HC15-DNA-20-200_MG | ecosystem: Environmental > Aquatic > Marine > Oceanic | place: Pacific Ocean: North... | reverse complement strand
AAATATAACTCTAATTCTTCCATAGTCGGAAGACGATCAAATAGATCGCCTCCGATTATATGTGCAGCACATCGTTCTTCTATTTCAGCAATCTGATTAAAGAACTTAATATATCTATTTTTAGCCCACTCAACTGGGACATTTTTCTGTCCCAGTTTTAAGTGCCAATCTGCTGTGAATAAGATCACGCTACATTGAACTCCGCTTCAAGGGTTTCGTCAACTTCGTTCGTATCCGCTTGACGAATACGATCCAAAAGCTCTTTCTGAGCGTCGGGAGTTGGACGAGGCATTACGTCGTCCATAGACTTAAGATCAGCAACAAGCTCCATCTCGTCGTCATTAAGAGCACTAGGCTTACACTTTAACGGTTGAAGCTGGTACTCTACGTTATAAGGCAGAGGTCCAGTCTTAACGCGCTTGAATTTAATATCCCATCCAGATTCTGGATCAGTGGGATCGCCTAGATCCTCAGCAGCAGTTATAATCTGCTCCCAAAGCTTCTTCTTTAGATTTACAACTTTTACTTCGCCGTTGTCTATGCACTGAGTAGCATAGCTCCAACCACACTTGAGGTCGGGGTAGTATTCACGAACCCAATCCTTCTCTTTGTTGTTGAAAGACTCAGTATTACGATCAAACGATAAACACTCTAAAGGGATGTTTTTGTCGTTTTCGCCTTTTACCCAGTAAACATAGCGAGCAAGAATGTCGCCACACAGACGAAAAGAATTGTCTCCGTCCTTGTACTGAAAAGTGCTAATTGAGGTTTTTTGAGCAGAACCTTTCTGCTGATTAAATGATATTGCCATTTTAATGTATCTCCGTTGGGGCTTCTTCGTGTAAAAAATGAACTTGGTCATTCTTTACCCAAAGTAGACTATGATTGTTTAAAAAAATAAAAGGATCTACTGGTAAGTGCAGTACATCCAATGTTGTTTTACCAAAGGCTTTATATTCTGCATAAGAACGCAAACTTGCTAAGCCAACGTATATACAGACATCTTTATAGCCATATTGATAGCAATTATATAAAAGGACATCAGGATGTAGCAAAAAAGACTCCCCCTTGAAATCGATATTCGAATATTTATAGATTCTATCAAAACGATTATTAGGGATTTGTTTTTCCACTAACATCTTCAAAACTATTACCATCTCTAATACATTGCCTTCGCATGTTTCAAAGATTTTTGTCCAATTATATAGAAGCATATTATATCAAAAAATGAAGTTCTTGTCAAGAACTATTTTTTTAAAGTTCCTGTATGTTGTAACCCTGTTTCATGTAGTATCCCATCCTATTGGAAGCCTGTCTTCGTGCAGTATTTCCTTTTAGTTGAATATCTACTACTATAGGGTCTCGTTTCCCTTCTTTTTGTCTTATTACTCGTCCTATTAATTGAGTCAATAAAGGCTCATTATTTACAGGAGTACCTAAAATCAGACAACTAAGGTCGTCCAAGGAGATACCTTCTGAAAATATTGCTTGAGTACCAAACAATATATTTGCCTCTCCCGTTGTAATTTTAGACATGAGTGTTTGTCTTTCTTCATGCGGTACTTCTCCCGTAACACAAACAGCTTTATCGCCTGCCAGTTCGGCGCAGGCCTGCAAAAAATGCACTCGATCACTTACTACTAACACTTTATGACCTTTTGCTGCGAAAGCGGCGGCTAAAAGTGCAATCGTGTGAACATATTCTTCATTATAGGCTAATTGTGTTACTTTGTTTGCCCAAGGAATATTACTTCCGTCCATGAAGCGTATTTCAGAACGATGAACCCAAATACTCGGAGTCATATAGTTTTCTTTTGGTGGTTTTAAAACTTTTTGCCCAAAATAATCTCTAAATACTACATGTTTACCGTCCTTTCTTTCTATCGTGCCCGACAATCCAATCTTATATCTAGCATAGTTTGAATCTATAACTTTAGAAAAGGTTGGAGAAGAAACGTGGTGCATTTCATCCAACATAACCAACCCAAATGCTTTTCTAATAGTCGGAATATTACGATATAAACTCTGAGTATTGCCAATAACTATAGGAGGGTCAATATTAAATTTACCACTACCTATAATGCCAGGCGTAAACCCAAATACTTTTTCTACCTCTTTTGTCCACTGGTTTCTAAGTGGAACTGTATGTACTACAATAAGGGTTTTCTGTTTCAGCTTGCCAGCAATCGAAAGACCTGTAAAAGTCTTTCCCCAACTGACCCAAGCGTTTATTATACAGTTGTCTTCGACTTCATCAAAAACTTCTTGTTGGCTTGGTCGTAAAGGGAACTTAAACTCAGGAAGTTCTATTGGTAATTCAATCCGTTTATCGACTACTTCGTAATCTCTTGGGATTAAATCCGTTCGTCCAATCGGAATACTCACTAAGTTACTACGAATACGTGCCATATTTTTAATAACTATAGGTGGGTCTTTTGGATTGTACGAAGGAATAGTATAAGTTAGTTCTTTACTTAAAACCTCCTTATACTGATCTGTTACTTCTAAATAAATACGATTGCTGACAACAGCTTTCACAAAGCCCCTCCACAATGTGGACAATTTTTAGTTTCGGCTGCTTCAATTACTTTTTTAAGCCACCTTCTTTCTCGAAGTCTACTTAGCACAAGTTTACTATCTCTTTCCGATTTAGGGAGGAGTAGTTCCTCCCTAACGGATTTTTCGAGTCTGTCTCTTCGTGCTATGAATACTGGGATGAAAGCTCCTGTTTTCATCCTCTGCGTGTGACTCCGAACCACCATAGAGCTATTAACCCTATTGTTACTCCTATTACTACCCATCCGGTTATGGGCATGTCAGTCCCTCCACTTCTTGTTTTGCGAGAATATAATCTCGTACAAAACCACTTCGTACTATGTCTTTTACACCAAACTCTATTAAATCGAATGAACCCATTTCTTTCAAAATAGTTAAAAAAGACATTAACCCGTTTTGTTTTAAATCAGCTTGTTGAAAATCACCACAGAATATTACTCTACAGTGTTCTCCCACTCGTGTTATAATAGAATCCAATTCATGAAAAGACATATTTTGACACTCGTCCACTAAAATAACCGCATCTCTTAGTGTTACACCCCTAATAAAGGAAGTAGTCATAAAATGCACTAATCCTTTGGTTGTTAACACTTGATATGCATCCCCTCTTCCAAACAATTCAATCGAAATATCTTTATAAGGTTCTTCATAGACTGAAGTTTTCTCTTTCTCATTTCCAGGAAGGAAACCAATATCTCGTGTTGGAACTGCACTTCGTATTATTACTAGCTTTTCAAACATGTTTTTAATCATATCGTCAAAAGCTAAATAACATGATATGAAGGTTTTCCCTGTACCTGCTACTCCATGCAGTACTAGGTGTTTCTCGCTTTCAAAAGCCTTTATTTGGTTTTGTGTTAAAGGTTCAATCTCTTCAAGGACTAAACTGGCTCCTTGGAGAGTCTTACTTCGTTTTCCCATAGGCATCTATATTTTTCTTCGAGTGTCCTTGAGCTTTGTCTCGGAATACTCGTATAACATCCAAGGTATATCATTTAAATGTAATATACCCGCCCAAGTTCTCCCTTCTTCGGGAGGTCTTGGGATTGTGAAAGGAAAATTAATTCCTTTTACCCACAAAAGTGAGGCAACTTCTTTTCTATCAACCTTTCTGATCTTATAGTACTTAAGTTTACACATTAAGGTTTTGTCATAGATAAAAGGGTCGCCTCTTGAGTCAATAAAAATATTTCCTGATTGCTTTAGTATTCCTATATGGCTTATTAGAGCATTTCTCAGAGGAAAAAGATTTTCAAAAGGAGTCTGTAATCTACGAATCCCTAATGTGTCCCCTGGCATGTTTTTGTCGTCCAGTAATTGGTCGTCAAGAAAAAGTAAGCCGTCAGAACAATTCCAATTGCTTGTTGGCAGTCGGAATACTGGAAAGGTTACGTGTTGAACGTCCTTGTACGTAATAATCAACATACTCTCCGTTTAAATAAATTTTTATTTCCGTACATCCCTGTCCTTCTAACATTTTTGCATAGGTATAAGGGCCTACGCTGTGCATCTTGGCAGACATAGAGTCTTTTTTATTTTGATGCATCCACGTTAAACTATAACCACTTAAATCTGCTACACCCATGAAAATACTCCTAATTGATATAAGTCTATTAAAATCTCAAAAATATGTAATCCAATGTCAACACATAGTAATATTAAAATTACTTTAAAAATTCTTATCATATTGTAAAACTAACCCCACATCCACATGCATCTTGTATATTAGGGTTTGTTACCGTAAGGTAAGACCCCATTAATTCTTCGTTGTAATCTATCGTGCTGCCTGCAACTGCAAAAGTAGCAGCATCACTAACTACTAATATGTCATCTACTATTCTATCAGAATCTGCTGGGTGATCGGTATATCCCCAATCATATTCAAACCCTGCACATCCACTAGGTTTAAGATGTAAACGTATATATTTTTGTTTCTTCTCAATACGTTTATAGTTAAGATACTTCTTCGCACTGGCAGTTATGGTCAGCATTTTTTCCCTCATAATCGCTTATCGCGGCTTTTATAGCGTCCTCAGCGAGAACGCTACAATGTATCTTTACGGGTGGGAGGCTAAGCTCTTCAGCAATCTCGGTATTCTTGATTTCACAAGCATCATTAAGGCTCTTTCCCTTGACCCATTCTGTAAGCAGAGAGCTTGATGCAATGGCGGATCCACAACCGTAAGTCTTGAACTTAGCGTCTTCAATGACACCTTTTTCATTGACTTGTATTTGTAGTCGCATAACGTCTCCGCAAGCAGGTGCCCCAACCATACCCGTACCCACGGATCTAGATTTGTCATCAAGTCTTCCAACGTTTCTTGGTTTTTCATAGTGATCCAGTACTTTCTCAGAGTACGCCATATTCTTTCTCAAATTTGCCCATTGAGTAATCTTCTCCTATATCGAAGTCACATCCGACTGGGGCTCCTGGAATGTTAATTCCTCTATCTAATTGAATCCAATATTTCAGTTTTTCACTGTATGTATCTATCTCTTCTTCTGGCACTTCTGCGAGAATAGAGTCGTGTACTAATGCAAATATACGTGCCTTCATTTTACTAGCCTGTATATCTGCGTGCATGTCTATAGCTCCAAGAAGATTAATATCAGAAGCAGCAGACTGCACCAAGAAATTAAGGCCAGACCTAATACTATGTGATTTAATACCTGCGTCCGAAGATTTGACATTTGGGAGTCTCCTTTTTCTTCCGAAGAAGCTGTAGACGAATCCGTTTTGCTCAATAAATTTATGGTTCGTGTCAATCCATTTTTTAAGAGCGTGAAAAGATTGAAAATAATCATCTATTACCTCTTTTGCTTCTTGTTGGCTGAAATATTTGCCCGAATCCTTAGTTACTTGTTCACTAATTTTCTTCGGACCCGCACCGTACATAATACCAAAGGTAACTGCTTTTGCAGCCTGTCTTTGAGTAGTATAGTACTCTGCTACGTCTTCTACTTCACATGGTAGTCTAAATACTGTTTTCGCAATACTACTATGGAAGTTTCCTCCTGAACGAAATACGTCCATAAGGGCTTTATCTTTGGCTAAAACTGCCGCAACATAAACTTCTGCAGTAGTTAAATCCATAGCAACAATTTTATTTCCTTCCGCTGCTTTGATACATCCTTTTACAGCTGGGTTATCCCGAGGAAGCTGTTGCATATTAAGCTTACCACTAGAGCTGAGCCTACCGCTAGTAGTGCCATGAAGATTAAACGACGTACGGAGTCTACCATCTCTATCCAGTTGCGGTATGATTTTGTCCAAATAAGTATTTTTAATTTTGGATCGTTGACGTATGTCAAGGATAAGTCCAGGAACTTCGGATTGACTGCCGAGCTCTCTGAGTACTTCTGCATCCGTAGAATGCGCTCCCGTTCCTGTCTTCTTTCCAGTAGGCTTGAGACCAACGTGGTCAAAAAGAAGGGAACGTAACTGCACAGTAGAGTTAGGGTTAAAATCTTTATCATAGTATGATTCCCATTGTCTTATTGTTGGATTATCGTATAGCTTTTCAACTGCTTCATCTATTTGAGTTTGCATAAGCTCTTGTGAGGAATACAACCTTTTCTTATCAAAAGGAACACCATTATCCTGTGCATCTGTTAAAAATCTAGTGCCAGGAATAAGTATATTGTCATATACCCACTTTAATTTATTATTTTGTTTAATTTTCTTAAATTTCTCGTAAATAAGATAAGTACATAAAGCATCCATTGCTGCATATGTTTTCATTACATCAAAAGGAATAGACCCCCATTGGAAATCATTCTTTAATATACCGTTTTCTTTACGATAGTTATCCATCCAATCATACATTGGCTTTTCATAGTCCCCATAGGGAGTGTACTTAATTGCTAATGTCTTTAGACCGTGATTGCCTGGGTTTTCATTGACCAGATAAGACAGCAGCATCGTATCTTCAAACTTTGGAAATTTAAAGTTGAAATGATACTCAAAAAATGCCATATCAAACTTGGCATTATGAAATACTACTGTTTTCTTATTGAAAAGTTCTTGAAGTAGTTTTTCAGTCTTTTCATCAAAGCAATCTGTAGATATATACGCTCCTCTGTTACCGTTGTAACAAAGTGATATACCAAGTATGTGCCCATCGCGAGGGTACAGCCCAGTTGTTTCACTATCAAGCGCAATAAAGTCCCCGTCGTGATCAATGGCTGATTGAATGAAATAGTTACAGTCTCCTGTGTCTTGAATCCCAAAAGCAATTGTTTCATCTATTACAACCTCCTCTATTTCGCCACTTATGTACTTAATAATACTTTGCTTAGAATCATCCCATGTCTTTTTAGCTTCAGGTTTGAACTTAAGCATTGCTGGATTAATAACAGGCAAGAATTTGTCTTCTACTTTCTTGCCGGAATATTCTGTTACTGAGTTAATCTTTGTAAAATACTTCAAAGATTCGCTGCCGACTAATACGATCCAATCATACAAATTCTGATCTATTTTAATGTCGCAGTCTCGTTTTAATACTTTCTTTATGTTAGGATCAGAACAGAGCTGGTATTGATCGAAATCAAAAGCACCATCGAACTCTTTTCTGTAGTCCGTCCTACTCGGTTTAGTTTCTACTAAGGCAACTTTAGCCATATAACTTCTTCCTTAATTTGTCTACTGAAGTTTGGGTTAGTGCACCAGGATCGGTATCTTTAAGATAGATGTTCCTAGCTACGAGACCAACTTTCTCACACTCTCCCACTAATTTTTCTGCAGCCGTTTGGCCTGCTTCATCACCATCAAAGAATACTTCTACGTATTCCGCTCCTTGTATTCGGAGCATTGATAGCTTTGTTTCATTATAGTTATTTGTTCCAAAACAACATACAGCATTTGTAAGACCCTTGTCATAAAGGTTTAGCATATCAAATATTCCTTCCACTAAAATTACTGAGCCTTGAATAAACTCAACAACTGGAAAGAAAGGGAGCCTTGCTCCTGGAGGTGTAAACTTGTACTTAGGTTTTCCCTCTGCTGTGTGTCGTCCTTGAAATGCAACTATTTTACCTGATATATCCGTTATAGGAAAATTTATTCTCCCTATAAAATCATTATCAGGGTGTTGAAATGCTTCAAATCTTCTGTAGGTTTCTGGTTTAATATTTCTCCAGTTTCCTACATATGGTAATCTATTTTTGGGAAAGGACAAACCAATACTTTCAGAACGCTTCATGTTAAGCTTCTTCTTAAAAAGTTCCCGTCTTTGTTGTAATTGGTTTGCCCTTTCCCCAAAATAGTTAAATAAACTACCTTTAAATCCGCACGCAAAGCAATTAAAAATCCCAGTAATTTGGTCAATCCGCATACTAGGATTTTTATCCTCGTGTTCTGGATTTAGACAGCGTACTAAAAAATCTCCGCCCTTAGGCAGATAATGTATATTCTTATCTTGTAATAAAGTTTCTACATTCATTAATCGTACTGTCCATGATCCCAGTCATCTCCTCCAAATACATCTTGATATTCTTCATATGTGGAAGGCTGCCCGTCATCTTCTAAAAAGGAAGGGATAGATTCATCTTCCCCGTAGTGACCCCGCTCACGATTACCATCACCGTTAAGCTCCGTAAGGTCTTGTTGTACTTCTTTGTAGTTAGGTCCTAGTCCCAAAATTGTGTCCCCTCGGCAACCATTCTCGGTGTGCAATAGGCAGTTATAAGTGCCTGTGAGTTTCTATATCTACGTTTACTGTAACGACCTCTCTCAATTCTATCAGAAAAGTAGTTGCATCTGTTGATGTCCCGAAAATACATATTACCTGTATTTTCAGGTTCTCCATCTACAATTACAATAAGCAAAAATGCCATTAACATTTATTTACCTATATCTTTTACGTTTTCTCTACTTATTACCTGATACGCACCTTTATTATAAGCAGGTGCAATGGTATACTCGGAACTAGCTTCAGACTTCCAATCGTCTCTGGGCTGAGGTTTATAAGGTGTTAGAGGAGCCGAAGGATACTCTTTCGTTTCCCTACGAGGGATTTCTTTCTCGGCATGAAGCTGCATAAACTCAACACGTCTCTTACCGCTTCTAATAATATTTTTTCTAAGCCTACCACTGGGGGTGTACCTCATACTGCCTTTTACAATCATAAAGCCTCCACATTTTGAATATATATTATACTTGAAATACATTCAAATGTCAAGAATTATTTTTAGATGTCGTTAATTTCTTCGCCAGTTTTTTGGTCGTTATCCTCTCGTTCTTTTGGAGACAGAGCAGTATCTGGTCCAATCTTCAAGGTCTCCCAGTCCATTGTAGAAGAAAAAGAACGCATAGCGGCTGCTCTCATTTTTACACATTTAAATGTCATACAGGCATCTTCTTGCGACCAAGGTTCCATAGCATATGCCGCATCCGCAGCATCTAATATACCCTTGGCAAATCGAGCTTCACCGCTAGCGTCAGTTTGGTACGGCGAAAATACTGGGGTTTCGTATTCTTGCGCCATACTCTTCAGTGCTTTACTAACTTCTATCTGTTCCGTCCAATCGTATTGACCTCCCCGAGAGGGCATACTAGAACGTTTTACTTGATTGATGTAGTCGACAATAACGACTCCTACATTCATATTGCTTTTGATTTTCTTATCAAGTTCAGCCCGTATCTTGGAGAGAGTTAGAGAAGGATCATAAATTACATCAAGTTGTTGAGTTGGGAGAAGCTCACAACTTGTTACTAATTTATCATGGAACTTATCAAAGTTTCGATGTTCTCGATACTCTGCAAGTCTCTCTTGACTATCTTTGTATCTTTCGGCTTGCCAGTTGGCGACCTTTTCCCATTCAGTTATACTGAGGTTCTTTGTGCGAAGCCTAGAAAAAGGCACGCCCGTAGCAATAGAACAACACCTTTGCAGTATTGCTCTACTGTCCATCTCAATAGTGAAATAGAGGGCAGATTTGCCTGAAGAATATACGTTGTTAGCTATATTAGCACAGGTGATGGATTTCCCTGCCCCTCTACGACCACCGACAAGAATCAAGTCTCGGGGGGAGAACGTGATCTCATCATCGTGCTCAGCATTTAAGCCGAGGGGCAGGTACTTACCGATGTCTTCATCTGGCTCCCACAAGGGAATACGTTGCATAGTCTCTTGCGGTTCTTGAAGGTCTACTTTTTCTTCAACATCAAGAACTATCTGGTGCAGATGTTTGACAGACTCTTCTGCATCTTCAAAAGATATAGAATTGTCTACATAGTCCTCAAGGGAATCAAGAATCTCTTTTTGAGTAAACTCATTCTTGAGGTATTGTAGAAGCATATAAGGATCTGCATCTACTTCGACCGAATCTACAGCAAAGAGTAACTCTTTAGTAGATGTGTCACGAATCTCATACTTGAGATCCTCAATCGTAGGGAGTCGATGAAACTTTTCACAATGCGAATCAATAGCTTTAAAAAGCGCATGGTAGGCAGAGGGCAAATAATGCTTACGAGTGCTAGACCAAGACTCGAAATCTTGCAGGTCTAATACTTGCTTAAGGTAAGCACTTGCTATGTTCAACGATTCCCCCGATAAAAATACAGCCGCAATGACCCCTCACTACGGCTGTAGAATTAATACTAATTAAGATGCTGCTGCTTTTTCCTTTTTAGCCGCACCATCATAGTCAGACGCTGTCAACCCACGTCGAGTCAACATAGTCTTAACACCACGCGCAGTTTTGCCAATCGCTTCTGCAATTGCTTCAACTGTCATGCCAGAAACGTCTCCAAGTTCCTCAAGAGGATCGCTCTTGTTAGAGCCCTTGGTATGCTCCTGACGGGGAATAGCATCAATGTCACCAGAACGTAAAAGGCTGAGAGCCTTACCACGTACACTGTTTACGCTACGATCAAGAGCTTCTGCAATCGCTTCAACGAAAGCACCGTCATTAACCATAGATACAAACTTAGCTTCCTCATCGGGAGAGTAAGTTCTAACAGTCTCCACTTTGGGAGCTGGCTTAACATGGTCAGTAAGTTCCATAGAAAGAATCTTACCTTGGATAGACTTAGCACTAAATGCTCCGTCTTCAAAGTTAGAAGCAATTTGAGCATAGGTATACTCACCGCTATTGTCTGTGACAAAAGCAGCAAGAGTAGCTTCTTGGCCTTCAGTAAAAGCACGAGTGCTCTTTGCAGAAGCAAGTTCTACATCAAAACCCATTTTTCTCAGCTTGCTAGAAACTGACCGTGTAGTAGTCTCAAGCTGGTCTGCAGCTTCTGCTACAGTAGCTTGGGATACTGGGGATTCATCACCGACAAAATTAGTGAGCTCGTCGGTACGCTCATCTGTCCACTTAGGCAACGTTGCCATTATAGTCTCCTATCAATTCATTTAGACTTGTAATAATTGTTATGCCCCTATCTCGGGCTTGTTTTGTTTTTGCAGATTCAACACCTGATTCATTTATCAGAAAGATTACATCTTTTGTCATAGAGCCTTTTACTTGGTATCCCGCGTAAGAAAGAACTCTAGCTGCTTCTGCTTTAGTTTTGAAACTGGAAAGCTTACCGCTAATACATACCGCTCCTTTAGTTTCAGTTGCGACTTTAGGAGTTTCAAATTCCCAACTAAAGGGAAGGTCATTTAAACCACATTGAAACTCGTTATAGTACCAGCTAAGTAGGTTTTCAGTTGCTTTTGGCCCAAGACCTGCTGCTTTACACTTGTCCTCATCAATATCAATGATACTTTTGATTTTTGTGGACAATTTAGTTGCTGCCGTCTTTCCTATTAAAGGAATACTTAACGCTGGTAATAAAACATTCAAACTACTTGACTTTGAATGATCTATCTCAACTACTAGTTTTCTTGCTAGTTTTTCAGAGGCAAGAGCATATTTACAAGTATTATAGTCTAAACTATAAATCTCGTGAAAAGAGGAGAGATCCAACTTTTCTATGCTCTTGGGGCCGAGCCCTTTGATCTTTAGCGTCTTTGCAAAATGCTCGATTCGTTTCTGAATTTGAGCAGGGCA
>Ga0310344_10003571_pt1 | contig 11557 bp, 10 predicted proteins | sample HC15DNA20200_MG_FD_203801 | JGI IMG/M metagenome (GOLD analysis project Ga0310344, IMG submission 203801) | Marine microbial communities from station ALOHA, North Pacific Subtropical Gyre - HC15-DNA-20-200_MG | ecosystem: Environmental > Aquatic > Marine > Oceanic | place: Pacific Ocean: North... | reverse complement strand
TCCCCATGGCCCGCCATCAGCGCCGCGTACTTCCATGTAGCGTTTGACGCGTACCTCGGGGAAGATCGTCGTCATGTGATCTTCCCAATCCTTGATGGTCGGGCGTTCGCCTTCAAGGCCGGGCAGCTTGCCGTCAAGAAAATCGCGGAAGGACTGGCCGGAGACGTCGATATAATTGCCGTTGCGGATAACGAAATACATCGGCACATCGAGCACGTAATCGACATAACGCTCGAACCCCATGCCGTCCTCGAAGACAAAGGGGAGAAGGCCGCAGCGATCCGGGTCGGTGCGCGTCCAAACATGGCTGCGGTAGCTTAGGAATCCACTGGGCTTGCCCTCGACGAAGGGTGAATTGGCAAATAGCGCGACGGCCGCCGGTTGCAGGGACAACGAAACTCTAAGTTTACGCACCATATCAGCCTCGCTGTCAAAATCGAGATTGACCTGGACCGTGCAGGTGCGTGTCATCATATCGAGACCAAGATCGCCCTTGGTCGGCATGTATTTGCGCATGATACCGTATCGCCCTTTGGGCATCCAGGATATGTCCTCGCGCTTCCATTTCGGCTGAAAGCCGACGCCGAGAAATCCGACACCCAACTCCTTTGCCACCGTCGCAACCTGATCAAGGTGAGTGTGCACTTCGTCGCAGACACGATGTAAATTCGGCAGAGGGGCGCCGGAAAGCTCGAACTGCCCCCCCGGCTCGAGAGTCACAGACGAGCCGTCATCCTTGGTCAGGGCGATGACGTTCTCGCCCTCGAAATAGGGAGTCCATTTATAGCACTGCAAACCTTCCAGCATGGCGAGGATACCGTCCGGGCCGTCATAGGGCAGTGGGCGGAGATCGCTCAAGCGATAGCCGAATTTTTCATGCTCCGTGCCGATTGCCCATTTGCCGCGCGGCCTACAGCCGGATTCGACATAGGCGATCAGGTCGTTTCTCTCTATGGCCTCTTGAAGGGGCGAGTTGGTAATTTGGTCCATCAGCGCTCCGGAACAAATGTTAGGGTGGCGGTGGTTCCGTGCGTCCCTGATACGACGAATAGCCTAGGGCCGCAAGGAGAGGGACTGTACAAGGCTATGGAACGGTGTCGGAATCGTCGTATCTCAGGTCCCCTATGGCGGCCTGCCATAGACTAAGCGCAACAATTGCAGCGGTCTCGCTACGCAAAATTCTCGGCCCGAGGAAGACCGAGAACGTGCCGGTGCGCGATCTCAAGCGCTCCCGCTCTAGCAGCGAAAATCCGCCTTCCGGGCCTATCAGAATAGACCAAGCCACGTCTGGTGTAGCAGCGGTAATTGAGCTGATAGCCCCGAGTGCCGGCGAGCCGCCGGTCTCGTCGCAGAATAGAATGGGCCGCTCTTGCGGCCAATCGGTGAGCAGACGCGGCAGGGACACGAGCGGGTGGATGCCCGGCACTGTCAATCTGCCGCATTGTTCAACTGCCTCGATCGTCTGCGCCCGAAAGCGTTCTGAATTTACACGCCGGATCTGACTATGGGCGGTCGTCACTGGCTGCAGCGCGCCAACACCGAGTTCGACTGATTTTTCAATAAGGAAAGCGTTACGCGCCGTTCTGAGCGGCGCGAAGAGAAGCATTGGTCCGGATGGGTTCGTTTGCTGTCGGGTGCGCTCCTCAATCGCAAGAATTCCCTTACTGCGTTGTAGCATAACGATTGTCGCGCGCCATTCGCCGTCGCACCCATTAAATACGAGGATTGAATCGCCCGGCTTGAGGCGCATCACATTGCCAAAATAATGTGCCTGCGCTGCGGTCAGGTTCGTTTCGCTGCCGGCAGCAAGCGGTGTGTCGACGAAGAGCCGAACTCGGCGCTTCCTTACCTTGTGGTTTTTTTCCGTCGCCATTTCCCGGTCCTCTCTTGTCTCCGCTGCGCGGCCAAGATATCACCATCTGCCATGATAGCGCGCCCTTCTCCACCGGACACCCTGCCCCCAAGCGACGGCAATCTGCTCCTCAGCCTGGTGCCGGCGCCTCTCCGCCCCTTCGTGCGGCTAACCCGGCTCGACAAGCCGATCGGCACCTGGCTGTTGTTATGGCCGTGTCTTTGGAGCATCGCACTGGCGGCAGACGGTTTTCCGGATGCCCGTCTCCTCGCGCTGTTCGCCGCCGGAGCACTAGTGATGCGAAGCGCCGGCTGCGTCTATAACGATATTGTCGACCGCAATTTCGACGCCCGCGTTGTACGCACCCGTGACCGTCCCATCGCCTCCGGCGCCATCAGCGTCAAGAGTGCCCTTTTTTTACTCGCCCTGTTGTTATCAGGTGGCCTGGCAATCCTGCTGCAATTTAACCTCTTTACGATTCTAATCGGCTTCGCGTCCCTTGCCCTCATTTTTACCTATCCGTTGATGAAACGCGTTACCTATTGGCCACAGGTTTTTCTGGGTCTCACCTTCAATTGGGGTGCGCTTTTGGGGTGGGCGGCCGTTGAGGGCGGGATCGCCTGGCCTGCGGGCTTACTCTATGCGGGCGGCATTGCCTGGACCCTCGGTTACGATACTATCTATGCCCATCAAGACAAAGAAGACGACGCCCTGATCGGCGTGAAATCCTCCGCCCTTGCCCTTGGGGACAAGACCCGGCCTTGGCTCTGGGTTTTCTATGGACTCACGGTCGCTGGATTCGCCGCAGCCGGTGCGCTGGCGGAGACAGCCTGGCCATTCTACGCCGGGCTGGCTGCCGCGGCGCTTCTGTTCATATGGCAGAGCGCAAGAGTAAAGATCGATAACGCCGCCGACTGCCTACAAATGTTCAAACTCAATTTCTGGGTTGGCGCCTTCTTCTTCGCCGGAATCGTCGGAGCGCAGGCCATCGGCTAAAGCCGATCTGATCCCGTCGCCAAGATTTCGTGTTGTGGGTGATCAAAAGGCGGCGCGCCCTCACTGAGCGCTCGGCTGCGTTCTTGGCAAATCGCAAGTTCTGAAGCCGTCTCGGCAATAAATTTATTCAGATCGCAGCCTGGGGCCAGATAGTCACGTGCGAGACGCTGGGCTGCGTCTTGCGCCACTGCTTCGAATCGCCGCCCCTCCGCCGAGAGCGCCGCGAGCGCCAATGGGCTGCAGCCGACGTTGAAAGAACCATGTCGGGTCCAGTAGCTATATACAGAATCCAGTGAGCCGATCTCGTCAAGCACAAGCCTGACGCAATTGAGTCGCCCAAAAACATAGCTTTGGCGCGACAATTCAGTTTCGTGCATGCGCACGAGTTGATTGCCATCCAGATAAATCACCGCGACCTGCACCGTCGTGCCGGGCGACGAAATTGGCGTCGCCGGTAACGAGCCGTAGCTCGAGAAGTGACTCGCGTAGACGATATCGAAATCATGTAACCGCGCTTCGATCACGGGAAAGACCGCGCCTGGCGTTTGAGACGCAAATTTGCGTTCAAGCCGAGTGGGCGCTGCATTGGCGCCATAGGCAAGCACGGCGGTGCGCTCGGCCATCGGCGCTGCGCCACATTGCGCTAGCGCCACGTCTAACCCATCCGCGCCGTAATCTGCCAGGTCCAGCGTCTCGCCGTCAGCGAACAGAAAGGAATGGCCCGCGCGTGGAAAGGGGTAATCTAGCGCGGTGGCGACCAATTCGGCCATCACGTCAGTCATTGGTGGCGACTCCAATGATGCGGCCCCGTGCTACGGCAGGCTGGAGATGGATCAGGCCGATGGCAAAGCCGATATAATCTGTCAGCGCCTCGGGTCTGCGCTTTCGGCTGAAGCCAGATAAATCCGGATCGTTGTCAATGCGCTCCTGCAATTGCGTTAGGCCAAGCGGCATCTCAGCAAGGATGCCGCGCACCTCGTCGATGCGCTTGTTGACCTCGCCCATGCCGCCAACGCCCTCGCCATCGAAGCCACCGTCCGCATCTGCAATTTCCTGGAAAATTTTCTCGAGTCGCGCGCGATTAGAGAGCAAAATTGGACATACTCGCTCAGTATGGCTTTGAAAGCGCCAGAACGATAGTCTTGTAGTCACCAGCCGAAAAACACCTCGGAAACTCAATGTCCTACAACTCATTACGCGATTTTCTGCGGCGACTCGAAAGCGAAGGCGCGCTGTCGCGTGTCGCCACACCGGTTTCGCCCGAATTAGAGATGACGGAAATTCAGACACGGCTGCTCGCCGAGGGTGGACCGGCGGTACTGTTCGAGAATGTTGCCGGCGCGGACGGCAAAATTTTCGGCATGCCAATGCTGGTCAATTTGTTCGGCACCGTCGAGCGGGTTGCCATAGGTATGGGGCGAAAGCCGGAGAATTTACGTGAGATTGGCGAACTACTCGCGTTTCTACGCCAGCCCCAACCGCCTGACGGCTGGCGCCAGGCGCTCGACATGCTGCCGATGTTGCGCCGGGTGATGACGATGAAGCCGAAGCACGTCAGCGCGGGACCGTGCCAAGAGGTGGTATGGACCGGCAGTGACATCGATCTCGCGCGTCTGCCAATCCAGACCTGCTGGCCCGGCGAGCCGGCGCCACTCATAACCTGGCCACTCGTCGTTACCAAAGGCCCAGGAGAGGCACGTGAGGACGATTACAATCTCGGCATCTACCGTATGCAAGTGACCGGGCGGAACACTACGCTGATGCGCTGGCTGCGCCATCGGGGCGGCGCCCAGCAGCATCGCCGATGGGCCGCACAGAAGAGCGAGCCACTGCCGGCCGCGGTCGTGATTGGCGCGGATCCCGGGACCATCATCGCCGCCGTTACGCCGGTACCAGATGCTCTCTCGGAATATCAATTCGCCGGCCTATTACGCGAGAAAAAGGTCGAGCTGGTAAAGTGTAAGACCGTGCCCTTGGCTGTGCCCGCGGAAGCCGAAATCGTAATAGAGGGCCATGTCAGCCTCGACGAATACCAACCGGAAGGGCCATATGGCGATCATACCGGCTATTACAACGCGGTGGAGGAGTTTCCGCGCTTTACCGTCTCAGCCATCACTATGCGGCGCACGCCGATCTATCTCTCGACCTTCACCGGCCGGCCGCCGGACGAGCCGAGCATTCTAGGCCAGGCGCTGAACGAAGTGTTCGTGCCTCTCCTGCAGCAGCAGTTTCCAGAGATCACCGATTTCTGGCTGCCGCCAGAGGCCTGCAGCTACCGCATTGCCGTGGTATCGATCAACAAGTCATATCCCGGTCACGCTAAGCGGGTGATGATGGGCGTGTGGTCCTATTTGCGCCAGTTCATGTACACCAAATGGATCATCGTAGTGGACGACGACATCGACGTGCGGAGCTGGAAAGACGTGATGTGGGCGGTCTCCACCCGCATGGACCCTGCGCGAGACATTACCCTGGTGGAGAACACGCCGATCGACTATCTCGACTTTGCCTCACCTGAAGTTGGGCTCGGCTCCAAGATCGGACTTGACGCCACTAACAAGCTGCCACCCGAAACGAAACGCGACTGGGGCGAGAAAATCCGCATGAGCGACGAAGTTATCGAGACGGTCAACCGCAAATGGCCCAATTACGGACTACCCGGCTCTGGCAAGCCTATCTGGAAATGATTCCACGCGCCGTGACCCAAGACCATCTCAGGGCGAGCCGGCCGAGCCAAGCGACGGGGCTCTGTACGATGCCAAGATCGGCCAGTGGAAATGCTATGAAGCGCATATGACGCCACCACGCGTGGCCCTCGCGGACCAAGGAATAATTATATGAGCCAAAAAACTGCTTTCGTCACCGGCGCTTCGGGATTCATCGGCGTCAATCTAGTCAAGGAGCTGGTCGCGACGGGGTGGGACGTCACCGCCCTTCACCGAAGAAGCTCCAACCTCGCTTATCTCTCACGCTTGGACGCGCGTCGCGTCGTCGGCGATATCACCGATGCCGCCTCGCTTGAGGTCGCCATGCCAGAAGGCGTCGACGCGGTCTATCACGTCGCCGGCAATGTCAGCTTCGACGCCGCAAGCGACGTGGCGCAGAATCGAGACAATATCGACGGGACTGTTAATATGATTACTTGCGCACTCGCCAATGGCGCCGGGCGCTTCATTCATACCTCGTCGGGTGCGAGCTGGGGGCTGCAGGACAATATCGAGATCAATGAGGAGTCGCCCTCTAATGTGGGTAAAATTCCAATCAATTACTTTCGCACTAAGAAACTCGCCGAGGAAGCGGCATTAGCCGGGCTTGAGCGCGGACTAGATGTTGTGGTTGTCAACCCAGCCAATGTGGTCGGACCATTCGACAACGTGATCTGGGGGCCTTTCATCCAGGCGGTCGCCAAGGGTGAACTGGAGACGGTCGGTGCCGGTGGCGCCGCCTTTTGTCACGTCGAAGAGGTGGCGCGCGCCCATATCGCCGCTTGCGAAAAGGGCCGGCGCGGCAATCGCTATCTCCTTGCCGGCGCTCAGGCGAGCTTCGCCGAAGTTGGCGAGACCGTAGCCCGACTGGTCGGCGGCACGGCGCCCTATCCCTCCGCTGAGCGCGACCCAGGCATGACGGAGGAAATGTTCGGCCTGATGTCGAGCAATCAGATTATCGACTGTTCCAAGGCGAAGCGCGAGCTCGGCTTCAAACCAGTTGCTCTTGAGAACATGTTTGCCGATCTTGTCGCCTGGATGCGCCACGAAGGCCTACTCGATTTGCCATAGCATCCTGGCAGAAATCACCCACCGGCACTATATAAGCTGCGGGACTGATTTTGACCTTCCACAACAATTGGACCTTATGCATGACCGGAAACCCAGATTCCGCAGATATTCTCGACGCGCTCCTGGACAAGGCCAAAAAGGCCGGCGCTGACGCAGCAGACGCCGTGATCGCCCATGACACTGCCCTTAGCGCCAGCTACCGCCTTGGCAAGCCGGAGGATCTTGAACGCTCGGAGGGCCGTGATCTCGGCTTGCGAGTGCTAATAGGCCAGCGCCAGGCGATAGTTTCGACCACCGATTTCACTGGCGATGCCCTCAACACGCTCGCCGAACGCGCCATCTCCATGGCGCGCGCCGTGCCCGAGGACCCCTATTGCGGCCTGCTCAATCCCGAAGAGCTAGCGCAGAAATGGCCCGAGCTAGATCTAGCGGATAAAGGTGAACCCGACGCGCAGAATCTGATCACTTGGGCCAAGCGCGCTGAGGATTCAGCCCGCGCGGTCCCTGGCGTAACCAATTCAGAAGGTGGCAATGCAAGCTGGAGCAAGAGCCACGCCCAGCTCGCCACGTCTGGCGGTTTTTCCGGCGCATACGAAACCTCCCGCTTTTCTTTCAGCGTTTCGGTCCTCGCCGGCCAGGACACGGAGATGGAGCGCGATTACGACTGGTCCTCCGCCTGCCACGAGGAGGATTTAGAAAGCCCAGAAGAGATTGGCAATCGCGCTGGCAAACGTGCCGTCAGGCGGCTCAATCCGAAGAAAGCGGCGTCCGGCACGGTGCCAGTGGTTTATGATCCGCGCGTCTCAGGCGGCCTGATCCGCCACCTCTCGGGCGCAATCTCTGGCGCCTCGATCGCTCGCGGTACAAGCTTCCTGAAAGACTGTCTAAACGAATCGGTTTTCTCGAATGGCATCAAGGTAGTGGACGATCCCCATCGCAAACGTGGCTTCCGCTCGCGCCCGTTTGACGGAGAGGGCGCACCTACGCGGGTGAGCGACATCATCGTCGACGGTGTGCTCACCACCTGGTTGCTCGATTCGCGTTCGGCGCGGCAGTTGAACCTAAAATCCACTGGCCATGCAGCTCGTGGTACCGGCGGCCCACCCGCGCCAGCACCCTCCAACCTATATCTCGTGCCCGGCCAAAAGAGCCCGGCGGAGTTAATCAAAGATATCGAGAGCGGACTCTACGTCACCGAGTTGATCGGCATGGGCGTAAATGGGGTGACCGGCGATTACAGCCGAGGCGCCGCGGGCTTCTGGATCGACAAGGGTGAGATTGTCTGGCCGGTGAACGAGCTCACGGTGGCTGGTAATCTCAAGGACATGTTCGCCAATCTCGCGCCGGCAAACGATCTCGAATTCCGCCACGGGGTCGATGCTCCGACCGTGCGCGTCGAGGACATGACCGTGGCAGGCCAATGAAGAGGCGGGACGGCGCTGATCACCGATTGCTGCTAGACGCAGTGCGCGAGGCTGGCGCCTGCGCGCTCGCGCGCTTCAGGACCGAACAAAAGGTGTGGCGCAAGAGCAAGCACCACCCAGTTTGCCAGGCGGACATCGAAACCAACACCGTGCTCAGCGACATGCTGAAGAACGAACGGCCAGACTATGGCTGGCTCTCGGAAGAATCCGATGACAGCAACGCTCGGCTTGCTGCCGAGCGCACCTGGGTGGTCGATCCAATCGACGGCACCAGCAGCTACCTCAAAGGACTACCGGAATTTGCTGTGTCGGTGGCGCTAATTGCCAACGGACGGGCGCTGATGGGCGCGGTGTATAATCCGGCGGCAGACGAAATGTTCGAGGCCGTCGCCGGCGACGGCGCGCGCCTCAACGGTGAAACAATCACGGTGAGTGATTGCGCGGAGATGGCAGATGCGAGCATTCTCGCAAGTCGCTCAGAGCATCGCGAAGCCGGCTGGCCAGAGCGGTTTCGAGCCGAGAACATCCATGCCATCAGTTCCATCGCCTATAAGCTCGCCCTGGTGGCCGAGGGTCGCTACGACGCCACCGCCAGTGCCTGGCCAAAAGCTGATTGGGACATCTGCGCCGGCTACTTACTGGTGGCAGAAGCCGGCGGTAAGACTACCAGCATCGCCGGCCAGGATTTACGATTTAACAAAGAACCGCCGAAACACGCGACTTGCCTCGCGAGCAATGGCCATCTGCACGAGGCGCTCAAATCTGAGCTTGGCAAATGGGCAGAGAAATAAGCGAGGCGATTGGCCGATAACCGCCAGCCGTGGTATGATTCGTGCCTTGCTTGAATACATTAGTAGATAAAGTCGCGGAAAGCTGACGAACCGGTGTCCGAAATGACCCCCGAAGCGCGCCCGTCAAGCACGCGCGTTCTCCTGAAACGGCTCATACGCGAGCATGTGCGGCCACATCTGCTGCGCCTCGGCATGGCGATGCTGCTCATGGCCATAGTCGCCAGCAGCACGGCAGCACTTGCCTATCTCATGGAACCGGTGATGGACGACGTGTTTGACAAACAGGACCGCGAAATGCTGGTCGCGGTGCCGATCGCAATTCTAGTCGTCACTCTGATCAAGGGTGCGTCGACCTATGGCCAGGCCGTTCTCTTGGCATTCGTTGGTCAGCGCATCATCGCCGATCTACAAAACCGCCTATTCCGCCACGTCATCCGCTTCGACCTAGCCTTCTTCCACGACACTGCCTCGGGCAAGCTGGTGTCACGCATGACCAACGACATCAATCTGATGCGTAACGCAGTTGCCAACGCGATTACCGGCGCGGTCAAAGATTCGCTTACCTTGCTCTTTCTCTTAGGTGTCATGTTCGAGAAGGATTGGAAGCTTGCGTTAATCGCTTTCGTCGTCTTTCCGCTTGCGGTTTATCCGATTGTTCGCATCGGCCGGCGCATGCGCAAGGTCTCGACTTCGGCACTCGGCGAGCTAGCAAGTTTCACCGCGCGACTTAATGAGGCATTTCAAGGCGCGCGGCATGTCAAGGCCTATAACATGGAAGATTTCGAATCCGCGCGAACCGAATGGCGGATTGAAACTGTCTTCCGCCTCATCTTCAAGGCGCTACGCACCCGAGCCGCCGCCTCGCCGATCATGGAGACGCTGGGCGGCGTTTTCATCGCGTTGATCATCCTCTATGGCGGCTGGCAAGTTATCGATGGCACGCTGACAAAGGGCGAATTCATGGCCTTCGTCACTGCCATGCTGCTTGCCTATCAGCCGCTTAAGGCGCTCGCCAATCTAAACACTAATTTGCAGGAAGGTCTCGCCGCGACTGAGCGAGTGTTCAAGATCCTCGATACCAAGCCATCCATCACCGGACCGCCGAATGCGCCGACTCTAAAGGTCACGGGCGGCGAGATCGCCTTCGAGCATGTCCGCTTCACCTACGGGACTGGCACAGCGGCACTACACGATATTTCGCTTGAGGTACCAGCAGGCAAGACAGTGGCGTTGGTGGGCCGGTCCGGCGCCGGAAAATCAACCATCCTCAATCTCATTCCGCGCTTCTATGACGCCGATACCGGGTGCGTTTTCATCGACGGAACGGATGTGACCAAGGTCGACCTAGCCTCGTTGCGGGACGCCATTGGCCTGGTGAGTCAAGAGACTGTACTATTCGACGACAGCATCCATGCCAACATCGCCTATGGCAGGATGGACGCGAACGCGGAAGAGATTGTGGAAGCGGCGAAGAGCGCCGGCGCACATGACTTCATCATCGGCATGCCCGAGGGTTACGACACGATAATTGGCGAGCAGGGCGCGAAACTCTCCGGCGGCCAGCGCCAGCGCCTTTCGATCGCCCGCGCCATGCTCAAGGACGCGCCCATTCTGCTACTTGACGAGGCAACATCTGCGCTCGATCCGGAGACCGAGCGGTTGATCCAGAAATCGCTCAGCCGTCTCATGCAGGGGCGAACTACGCTCGTCATCGCGCACCGCCTTGCCACCGTACAGGAAGCCGATATCATCCACTATATCGAAGAGGGGCACGTAGTGGAATCTGGCTCGCACCGTTCGCTGATGGCCAAGAACGGCGCCTATGCCCGGCTCTATTCGCTGGAGTTGTTGCCGGGAAGCACCGCCGGCGTGATGGGCGAAGCGAGCGTGGACGGCGCGGCAGACTAGCCGTGCGCCGGCTGCCACGCCCACCGGCATGAAGCAACTGCTTCAATCTTCGGCCTTTCAGGGGCTGCTGTGCTGGATTGCGGCAAATTATATTCGATTGGTTTATGTCACCAGCCGGTGGCGCATTGAGGGGCACGGACCGGCGGAAGAGATGATACGCAACGGCAAGCCTTTAATAGCCGCCTTTTGGCATGGCCGTCTGTTGATGGCGCCGACGGGCTGGCGCCGAACCGCACCGCTCACGGTAATGATTTCTCAGCATCGCGACGGGGAGATGATCGCCCGCACGGTGCATTATTTCGGCGTGCGCGCGGTACGTGGCTCGACCACGCGAGGCGGCGCCACGGCGCTTCGCGAGATGCTGGATATCGTCAAGAATGGTACCAGCGTCGCCATCACTCCGGACGGGCCGCGAGGGCCGCGCATGCGAGCGCAGATGGGGATCGTGCTCTTGGCCAGGCTATCGGGCGCACCCATCGTGCCAGCGACCTATTCGGTCTCGCGTCGTAGGCTGGCATCTAGCTGGGACCGCTTTATCATCGCTCTTCCCTTTAGCCGCGGCCTCTACCTATGGGGCAATCCAATCCATGTCGCGCCAAACGCCGACGAGATAGCACTCGAAGCGGCACGGTTCGAGGTGGAACGTAGCCTCAACGAATTGTCGGAGACCGCCGACCGCCGCATGGGGGTCGAGCCGGTGAAGCCTGCAAAAGCAGAAACGACATGATCGGAGCGCTAGCAACTCCCGCTCTCTATCGCGGCCTGAGCGACCTCGCGGCGCCGGCTATATACTTCTGGTTAGTGCGGCGA
>Ga0310344_10003570_pt1 | contig 11557 bp, 7 predicted proteins | sample HC15DNA20200_MG_FD_203801 | JGI IMG/M metagenome (GOLD analysis project Ga0310344, IMG submission 203801) | Marine microbial communities from station ALOHA, North Pacific Subtropical Gyre - HC15-DNA-20-200_MG | ecosystem: Environmental > Aquatic > Marine > Oceanic | place: Pacific Ocean: North... | reverse complement strand
GAAAATGGTACCACCACAGCTACTGGTAACACCCTACAAGTACGTGTTGTAGACGACAACAAAGTTGCAGGACTCGTAACTGAGTTCCAGCTCGACGTTGCTTCGGCTACAAAGAACGTAAAGGGAGATACCCAGAGTATTGGTACCGCAAAAATTTCGACTAGTGGTCTTGAAGGATACTACGTCATCACAGCCGGTGGTGAAGGCAGCAAAGTCTTCATCGCTAACGGAACTGGTGAATTGCTATCCGCAACAGGAACTACAAGCGACCAGTTCGTTCACGTTTCTCCCAACACAACACACATTGGGAACGCTAAATTCGAAGTTACAGTACAGACTTTCAGTGTAGAGCTAGATGACGATTCAATCGACTCTGGTTCAACAACTACACTTGACATAACATCCAACCGTGGCGAATTCCAGATAAGAGTCTCTTCACCTGAATTAGATGAAGATGATCTTTCTGACATATTCGACGCGACTTCATCTACTAACGATGTAGTTAATTCTTCTAAAACAGATGAAGACGACAAAGGTAAGAATGACCGTGAGTCCATCCTCATTAACGTAGAAGCCGGCGAGAAAGTTCAAGTTGAATTTGACGGCGACTTCGATGATGATGGTACATACACATTCGATGTCGAAGTTGTTGACACCGACGCAGAAGCATCCGCAACAATCACTGTTCGCGATGCCGACCCAACATACACATTCAGTCAAAGTGTATTCAGTGAAGAGCGTGGTGACGTTGCAAACATCCAAATCGATATGGTTGACGCAACAACAGCCTACGTGTTCATTGGTGGCGAAGACGTCAACTACTTAGAAATGATCCAAGTGACTGACGGAGGAGACAAAGACGGTAAAGTCAACCTCTTGATGAACACTTACAACGTTGGACGAGCTGCAGGTTCGGTTACTCATAAAGAGTCTCCAGACCGAAAATCGTTCACCGCAACAAACGGAACTGGTTACACAGTAGACGACTCTGATGACTCCATCACGAGTTCTACCCGTTACAACACCAGTACCACAACAACCGGACTTGACATTGACCTCGTTCTCAGTGATCCATTGTCCACAGGAAATTATGACCTCCGAGTCTCCTCATCCGCAACCATCAGCGCAGCTGGTGTAGTTGCAGATGAACAAGACGTCGCAACATTGGCTCTAAATTCCCGTTCGACAAGTGGAATCAGTCTCCACAGAGCTCCTGAGAGTGATGCAAACAAATTCGATCCAGATGACGACTGGGGCGACACAACAGTAGTTGCCGATGGTGGAAGCTTATCTCTAGAAGATCTGCTCATCGTTAAAGTCGACGTATCTGGTGTCTTTGGACACGTTACCAACAAGGACCTAGAAACAGTTCTTGGTGGTGTCGCAGCCGACTCCGGTAAAGCTCACGGAATGAACTTGACAATCAAACAGACCGACGCTGTCAGCAACCAGGATGCAATTGTATTTGCCCTAACCACTGACGACGCAGCAGCCGCCAAAGCTCAGTTGTACACTGACGCAGACGAAAACACATTCTATGTGGTAATCGACTCGCAAGATGCTACAACGACCAATGGTTCGCTAGCAAAAGGTCAAGATTACAAGGTCACTTTCTTCATCGATGAATTCAACCCATACGTTGACGACGACGATGAGGACGACAACAAGAAAGAGATAGAATTCAACTACGTCAAGGAAGAGGCAACCGTCTCTGGCCTAGATGCAGATGATGATCTCCGAATTCAACCAGAAGCTGCAAGTGTCATATCCGGAACTGCATCTGTCGCTCCAGGAACCGAACTCTCTGTTAGAGTCCGAAACACTGGCGACGATCCATTCCTCAAGACCCAAACAGCCGATGTAGCCTCTGACGGAACCTGGACTACAACATTCGACCTCTCTGATGTCGATGTTGGAACCGAGTTCTCCGTCGTGGTCCTTAGATCCGGTACCGAAATCAGTGACGAAGTAGATGTAGAAGCAGTAGCAGATACTGCAACTCCAACTGCAGAGCCAAAGATCGTTACCCGAACTATCGAAGTTATCCGCGGTACTCCAACACCTCAAACCATTGTAGAAGTACAAGTTGAGGTTCAGGAACGAACCGTTGTAATCGAGAAAGTAATCGAAAACGTCAGAACTGTGCAAGTTACACCAACACCTGGTCAACCAGGATTTGGTCTTGCTATCGCAGTTGTGGCCCTACTCGCAGCAGCTCTCCTCGCAGTCCGCAGGAAAGCATAACCGAGTAACTTTCTTTCTTCAGCTTTTTCTTATTTTTAAACCCAGAGCGATTGCTCTATTTTTTTATTTATTAAACGTAATAAAAATCAAAGATAATATTCTTCCAGTCGATTATTTCCAAAGGTCTTTTGGACTCCGATATGCCTACTAGCCACAATAATGGACGTAGTCTCCCGAGTTCGGGCAGCATCTTGTAGGGCAGTCGACGAAGTCGAACCAACAGGACTCAGAGAAATTATAACCAACCAAATAGAATCTGATTCTCCCACCTTTGGATTAACAACCATCGTAGTATCTGAAGAAGTGAGGCATACTAACGAAGGGCCAATCACTGTAGATTCCAAAGCTGCTGGAGTACAATTAATCTATGAAGGCTTGCGACTAACACAAGACCTCGTCCGAGGAAACCGTTGGAAACACAATGAACAAAAATTAACAACCGATATGGATCTACTTGCTGCAGATGTTATGGTTGCAAGGGGATTCTATCTACTATCTCACACGAAAGCCGCATCCAAAGCTGTAGAAACTATCCGGGAATTTGGAATTGCAGAAACTGAGTGGTCCGATTCGCCCATTGGAACTCCAACACGCCGCATGAGTTTGGAGCGAAATATCTTTGAGCTGGCAATCATTGCTGGATTCGTTTCATCAGATTCAGAAATGCCATCTGAATTTGACACCAAACAACTACTCAATTTTGACATTTCAAAAGAATCCAAAGATCACATTTTGAGGTTGATGCAAACAATAGAACAAGGCGAAGAAGAGGATTTTTTGTTGATTATATCTTCTGGAAAGTAAAGACAGCTAGCCCAGTTAAGCAGAACAACAGAAGTAGAATGATTTAGAAATGCATAAACATGATAACGTACTGCATAACTTGTGCCTGATTGGCTTAGGGGTAAAGCGCGTCCTTGGTAAGGACGAGATCCCGGGTTCAATTCCCGGATCAGGCTTCGAATGATCTTATCTAGATGAAAAGATAACTTCTAGGGGCTAGGTGGGATGTTTCTCTTGTGTTCACTCAACTCATACATTTTCTGTACTTCTAGTACATTCTTTTCATCTATTTCCAATAATTTTTGTATTTCTCCAACTGACATTTTTTGTTCAATCAATAAATATAGAATTAAATCTAAAACATCGTATCCCATGCCCAGTTCCTTTTCATCTGTCTGCCCTTCCCACAATCCTGCAGTTGGAGCTTTAGTGATATATTTACTCGGTACTCCTACCCACTCTGCTAACTGTCTAACTTGGCATTTATAGAGATTTCCTATGGGGTGGCAATCCACTGCACCATCTCCATACTTTGTAAAATATCCTATCAATGCTTCTGTTCTGTTCCCTGTTCCTATCACCATCGAATTACTAGCGTTTGCTATGCGATACAAAATGACCGCCCTTACCCTTCCCCTCAAATTCCCTATTACTCTATCTTCTACCTCTCCCATTCCTTCTTTCATTCTCCATTTCTCTATAGTGGATTCAAATTCTTCAACAATAGATTCAATTTCAATGACACTATGTTCCATTTCTATATCATTTGCAACTTGAACTGCATCTTTCATATTTTCCTTTTTATTCACTTTACTTGGCATCACCACCCCATACACACTCCCCGACCCAAGTGCTTCTACCGCCAGGTAAGCCGTAAGAGTACTATCAATTCCACCTGACAACCCTATAACCGCTCCTTCTACACCTGCATCAACCACGCTTTTTCTAATAAATCGAATTATGCGTTCTTTAGTATGTTCTAACTCTTGTTCTGTCAACTCCAAATCAGAAATCCCATGTCCCGCTAGCATGGGTTTCTATAAGTACTCCAACAGATAATACCCGATCGATCTTTCCGTTTACATAACAAACGTTACCCTAACGCATACCAAGTAGCGAATCAATCACAATTTGCGCCGATAGTCTAGTGGTATGACCTGAGCTTCCCAAGCTCATAGCCCGGGTTCAATTCCCGGTCGGCGCATCCTACTTATCCTCATTAGTTACTTATTTCACCACCCAACCCATTTCGAATAATAATGGCAAGCGCTTCCGGGAAAAAACCATCCTGGTTAAAAATCTCTCTACCCTCTGGATCTCAATTTACCCACATTAAACAGACCCTGCGAAAATATGATCTTCATACTGTATGCGAAGAAGCACATTGTCCTAATATTGGAGAATGTTGGTCTGGAAAAAAAGCCCCTGGAACTGCGACTTTCATGTTGATGGGGGATAGATGCTCCCGGACATGTAATTTTTGTAATGTAACGACTGGTGGGATGCTCCCTCTAGACCCTGACGAACCTCTAAACATAGCATCTGCTATTTCTGAACTAAATCTAGACTATGCGGTATTAACATCTGTCAACCGAGATGATTTACCAGATCAAGGAGTGGGCCATTTCGCAAAAACAATCAAAGCAATTCGAAGTCTCAATCCCAATACTTTGATAGAAACTCTGATACCCGATTTCCAATCCGAATTGGGTTTACTTGACAAAATCATTGCGGCAAAGCCGGATGTGATAGCCCATAATATAGAAACTGTGGAGCGGCTCCAATGGCCAATTAGAGATAGAAGGGCCGGCTACGAACAATCTTTATCTGTATTAGATTATATAAATTCAAACTCTGATATCTATACTAAATCTTCTTTAATGCTAGGCTTGGGAGAATACGATGGAGAAGTCTATCAAACCCTATCGGATCTCAGAGAAAACGGTGTAAATTTTGTAACTTTGGGTCAATATTTACAACCCTCTCCCCGGCATCTAGAAGTATTTGAATATGTCTCCCCACTCAAATTTGAGACCTGGAAATATGTCGCTGAAGATGAACTAAAATTTTTATATTGTGCCAGCGGACCTCTGGTTAGATCTTCTTATCGAGCGGGTGAATTTTTCATCCGATCTTTAATCTCCAATTCTACCACCTCCGCCTGATATTATATTTACCATTCCTCTACTTTATACGGACAGAAAAGATGATTATTTATGAATAATGGAAAACAATAATGGTCCAATTTCAACAGACCTTCTCATAATTGGATCTGGACCGGGTGGCCATGAAGCCGCACTACGTGCTAGCCAACTGGGCCTCGATGTCACATTGGCAGAACTGAATAAATATGGAGGAGTATGTGTCCACAGTGGTTGTATGCCTTCCAAAGCCCTCATCGGAGCAACCAGCCTGGCATATAGTATGTCCCACGCAGAAAATATGGGCATTACATCTTCCCATTCGATCGATTTCACCCAAATGAATTCTTGGAAAGATGGGGTCGTTTCTCAACTGGAACGGCAAATAGAAAAAATGTGCCGGGCCAAGAAAATTAATTTACTCCAGGGTGCAATAACTTTCTTGACTACCACTTCTGCAAGATTAACCCCCCCCTCTCCTCATTCCCCTCGTGACATCTCTTTCAAACATGCAATAATAGCAACCGGAAGTAGGCCCACCGAACTATCTGGATTCGAATTTGATTCTAACAATATTATTAGTTCTAAAACTGCCCTGTCTCTAAAATCAATCCCTGAAAAATTAGTTATTGTTGGAGCTGGGTATATCGGGATGGAGCTATCTGCTCTATTCGCCAAACTTGGATCTCACGTCGATGTCATTGAACTACAACATAAAATACTCCCCAACTATGAGGATGATATCTCCAAACTAGTTCAAAAACATTCCGAACACCTCGGAATAAATTTTCACTTTGAAGAATCTGTTTCGTCTTGGTCTAAATCCAAATCTAGAATCACAATAACAACCACCACTCCTACTGGGGATACTCACGATTATTCTTGTGACAAAATTATAGTTGCAGTAGGGAGGACTCCTGTAACTGAAACCCTTGATCTAGATGCAATTTCACTCAAACCAGATCTGCATGGTTTCATCCCCGTCGATAACCAGTGCCGCACTTCAATTTCAAATATATTCGCTATAGGAGATGTCGCTGGCCCACCTATGCTGGCCCATAAAGCTAGTATGGAAGGAAAAATAGCAGCAGAAGCCATCTCAAATAAAAACGTAATTTCACATAATGCTTCCGTCCCTTCAGTAGTTTTTACTACTCCCGAAATTGGCACTGTGGGTTTGACCAAACTACAAGCCGAGGAAGAAGGTTTGGATGTTTCTATCGGAAAAGTTCCTTATAGTGCCCTTGGTAGAGCACATCTAACGAATGAACCCATAGGATTCATCCGAATAGTTTCTGAAGCATCCACTGGATCTGTCCTTGGAGGGCAAATAGTGGGCCCCTCTGCATCTGAACTCATAGCTGAAATTGGACTTGCAATTCAATCAAAGAGCACTACCACTGATTTAGCAAACACAATTCATGCCCACCCTACCTTCTCTGAGTTAATAGCCACTGCCGCTAGAATTGCATCTAATCGTTAATGAATTATGCCATATAACATCTAACGATGACCTTTTTACCCCCAATGAAGTAGCCTGTGGAAGATGAGCATACTTACCTTAGGACCTGCTGGAACCTATTCCCATAGGGTTTCTCTATCCTTTTCCGACGATATAGTATTCCGCAACTCGGTCACCGCTATTGTAAAAGATGTTTCTGATGGTACCTTCGATAAAGGCATTATCCCCGTAGAAAATAGCATCGAAGGGTCTGTTACGGAGAGTCTCTCCTCTCTAGTGGATCACGACATAGCTATACTTGAAGAAGTAGTCGCCCCAATACAACACGCTCTCTTAGCTCAGTCCGCAACTTTTGATACTATCACAAGCCATCCCCAAGCACTAGCACAATGCCGCAACTTTATCACTTCAAACTACCCCGATTTAAAACTCGAACCAGCAACTAGTACTGCAAGTGGCATCGATAGAGCAACCGAAGATGATTCCATTGCAGCGATTGGACACCCCGAAAGCTCCAATGAACAATTAAAAATATTGGCTAAAAACATCCAAGATCAATCTTCCAATTCCACTAGATTTTTCGTCATAGCCCCTCCCACAAAACGTCAAAAACTTGGGGAAAAAACCTCTGTTATCATCTATCCAAAAAGTGATTATTCTGGTTTATTACTCAAAATTCTTCAAACTTTCGCTGACCAAGACATCAACTTAACCCGAATTGAATCCCGCCCTAGTGGGAATAAACTTGGAGATTACTTATTTCATATAGATTTTGAAGCAAGTTCTGATGAAAGTAGAACCCTGGAAGTTTTTTCAAATCTTCACGCTATCGTAAGTGAAAATGGATGGGTCAGATCTCTTGGTTCTTACAATGTGACACACCTTTCTTGATAACTTTAAACAAAAAATCAATTAGAAAGGCGTTTTTGTTACCAAGTTCAATTCCTCATTATGACTCTTAATATTGGAGATCAAATATCTGAAGTAAGCGCCCCAAATCAAAAAGGTGAAACAATGACTCTTTCTTTCAGCGATCCTACGGTCGTGTATTTCTACCCCCGTGACGACACCCCTGGGTGTACCACTGAGGCGGTTCAATTCAATGAATCACTCTCTCAATACGAAGCAATAGGGGCAGAAGTATATGGAGTATCTATGGATTCTGTGGATTCTCATTCTTCCTTTTGCAATAAGTATGATTTAGAATTAAATCTCCTCGCCGACCCCGAAGGAGTTGTAGCCACCCACTTTGGTTTTGATATCAGCGATGGCAAACCCGCACGAACCACTTTTATCATCTCTAATGGTTCCATCCAAGCAGTCTACAACAATGTCAAACCAGACGGCCATTCCGATGCCGTTCTGTCTAAACTCAATGAAATATTAGAAGACTAATTTCAATTTTTCCTACTTTCAACGTCTCATATCCCCTCGAGAAAAATTTCGAGTTCTTTTAACTCTAGGATATAAAACAATGTACTATGGAATACCAACCATCCTCCATTGAGAACAAGTGGAAGGATAGGTGGATGTCAAATGGGACTTATGAGGCAAACCCTAGTGATAATGAATCCACATTCATAACCGTTGCATATCCTTATCCTAGTGGTGGAATGCACATTGGACACGCACGCACTTACACTGTCCCCGATGTCTATGCAAGATACCGTAGACTTTGTGGAGAATCTGTTCTTTTTCCAATGGCGTGGCATGTCACTGGAACTCCTATAGTTGGGGCAGTCGAACGTTTAAAAAAAAGGGAGCCTGAACAACTATCAGTACTTCAAGATATTTTTGGTGTCTCTGATGAAGAATTAGACGAACTCAAAACACCGATGGGATTCGCACACCATTTTATAGACAACCATTACCGAATAGGAATGAAAAACCTTGGTCTCAGTATTGATTGGAGACGTGAATTCACAACCAACGATGAACGTTATTCAAAGTTTATTACCTGGCAATACGACACTCTCCACAACCGTGGATTACTCGAAAAAGGGTTGCATCCCGTTAAGTTCTGCACGAATGAAAAGAATCCCGTAACTACTCATGACATCCTCCGAGGAGAAAATGCGGAATTTCAAGAGTACACTTTAATCAAATTCAAATGGGGTGATTTTATAATTCCCATGGCAACCCTACGGCCCGAAACGATCAGGGGAGTGACCAACGCTTTTGTTAACCCAAATTCTATCTATGTTGAAGCAAATGTAGACGGAGAAAAATGGATTATTTCCAAAGAGGCTGCTGGTAAATTTTCTCTCCAAGCCAGGAATGTAACCATTGAACGAGAAGTCCCTTCTGAGACATTAATTGGTGAATTTATACACAACCCAATCACTGAAGAACCTGTAATTATTTTACCAGCTACATTTGTCGATTCTGACAACGCAACCGGGGCCGTGATGTCTGTCCCTGCACACAGTCCTGATGATTGGCTCGCGTTGACTGAAGCAAAACAAAATACAGAGCAGATGTCTGCTTATGGAATTAAACCAAAATCACTCGAAAATATCACGCCCATTTCCATTTTAACAGTGGAGGGTTATGGTGAATTCCCAGCAAAAGATATAGTTGAATCCTTCGGGATAACTACATCAAACGATCCTCTGCTCAAACAAGCAACCCACGAACTATATAACAAAGAATTCCACTCTGGTATCCTCCGGGATTTTTATGGAACTTATTCTGGTGAAACAGTAGAGAAAGCACGAGATCAAATTAAACAAGAATACCTAGAACTTGATCTCTTCGACACCATGTACGAGTTTACAGAAGATGTCGTCTGTCGCTGCGGTGGAAATGTAGAAGTGGCGACCCAAGAAACATGGTTCCTTCGATACAACGACGATTCCTGGCGAAAAAAAGCAATAAACATCGTTGACCAACTAGATGGGATTCCCCAAAACACCAAAAACGAATACTATCGAACGATTGATTGGCTAAAAGAGTGGCCATGCATCCGAAACTATGGTCTAGGGACGCGTTTACCTTGGGACTCCGATTACGTCATCGAACCCCTCTCTGATTCCACTTTGTATATGGCCTATTATACCATCTCCCACCATCTCAATTCCATTCCTGCAGATGATTTGACTCACGAATTTTTCGACGCTTTATTCTTCGGACCAACAGCAGTCGTTTCTCCAGACTCCCGTGCACTTGAACTTAGGAAAGAATGGGAATACTGGTACCCAATTAATTACAGATGCTCCGCAAACGATCTTATTAGTAATCACCTAACTTTCTTTTTATATCACCACGCTGAATTTTTCGATGAATCCCATTGGCCCAATGGAATAATGGTAATGGGGATGGGTTTATTGGAAGGGGAAAAAATGTCTTCTTCTAAAGGCCACGTCATTCTAGTCGAAGAAGCGGTTAATAAATATGGATCTGACACCGTTCGATTTTTCTTATTGAGCTCTGCTGAACCCTGGCAAGATTACGATTGGAGGTCCGACCAAGTAGATGTAATTAGAACCCAATTATTCCGCTTCTGGAATCGTTCTTTCGATGTTATCTCGCTCCCCGAAACCGATCATAATTTGAGCAAACCTGATAAATGGCTACTATCAAAACTTAATCAAATCATCGAAAAAACTACCTCGTCGCTAGACCGCTTCGAAACGAGAACAGCTAGTCAAGCTGCCTTCTATGAACTGGAGGAGCACCTAAAGTGGCATAATCGAAGAAGTATCTCCGCAAAATCCAATTGGGCCCTACGAGAAGTATTAAGAACCCGCCTAATCCTGCTCTCTCCTTTCATGCCGTTCCTATCTAATGAATTACACGAACTCTTGACCGGGGACTCTCTAGACACTGCCAGCTGGCCAAACACATCCTCCGAATTTGATGCCCCGTTGATAGAACTTGAAGAAGATTTGATACGTGCTCTTCTTTCAGACATACACGAAGTTAAAAATGTAATCAATAAAAATCCAACTTTGATTAGCATTTACACACCAGCCCCATGGAAATACCAGGTACTAGAAACCCTCATCGATTCCAATTTAGATTTAGGGGTGACTATGGGCATCTTAATGCAAAACGACGAATTACGTTCATTTGGAAATGAAATCAAGCGACTTTCAACCACCTTATTAACATACCTCCGACAACAATCCCCCGAACGCTTGTCTTTGTTAAAGTCAATTGAAGAATCCAATTTGTACTCTTCCGCGAAAGACTTCTTCGAAAAAGAACTAGGAGTGGAAATAGAATTTCACATCGAAGATGAAAATTCTATAGATCCTTCTGGAAAAGCGGCCCAATCTATCCCCTTCCGACCTGGAATCTATATGGAATAATGCCTATAGTTCCCTAAATATCTCTATTTTTACAAATTCAAACGTTTATTTCCCCCCTCACATATACTTCCTATATGGACCCCTCCGATACACAACCAAACAAGCTTCTCAGAACCGTAACTGCTCCCTATCTGAGCCGATCAAACAGTGAAATGAACATCATGTCGATGTTGTATGGCCTCGGGTTAATCTTAATTCTAATTCCACTTCTACCTTTCATCATAATTCTCTGGTCATTATCCTTCTTACGTACTACCACCCAACGTGTATTTGGTCTAAAATAACCTGTTAATTATATCTCTTATTATCTTTTTAATTGCATTTTTATTACTGACTCGATTTATGATTAACCGCCATAATTGCCACATAGATGTCTATATGTGTCTATTCACACCCCCTCCGTCAGACGTTTTAAGACGATAAACGATCTGTGTTACGCCAATTGGCTACGATCAGAAATGCTTAATACCTTCCCGGAAGCGTGTTTTAATTGTATGAGTGTCGCAGACTCTCTCGCCAAACGTTTTGGTTTTAAAAAAGCAAAGACAGATTTAAGAACAGAGGTCATTGCCGGAATCACCACATTCCTTACAATGTCCTACATTGTCATCCTT
>Ga0310344_10003568_pt1 | contig 11560 bp, 10 predicted proteins | sample HC15DNA20200_MG_FD_203801 | JGI IMG/M metagenome (GOLD analysis project Ga0310344, IMG submission 203801) | Marine microbial communities from station ALOHA, North Pacific Subtropical Gyre - HC15-DNA-20-200_MG | ecosystem: Environmental > Aquatic > Marine > Oceanic | place: Pacific Ocean: North... | reverse complement strand
AAAGTAGGAGATGAGGACTTCAAGGATTTTCGCATCTTATGAGTGCCCACTCTCGAAAGTTACTCCATGGATCAGGACGGTGTGAGATCAAGTCAGGAGAAGTTCTTTCCTTCTTTGCGCCCACTTGGAGGAGTAGCCGGTTTCTGAGAAGAAGGAGAGATGAGAGGAATCGCAGTTTCTTGTGGTTTTTGTTGAGGGAACAGCGCTTCACCCTGTGTTTCTCGACTTTCCCAATTAGGATCAAACTCTGGCGAAATATAAGATACCTCCGAACTGGAATTCCCCTCCCAAAGTAACGCTGGTCTATCCCCATGCCATCGAACGGCATACCCTATCCCCCCATTTGAAGTTGGCATGTTGCTCACTTCAACCGGGACGTTGAACCACCTCGGGTTGTAGCTTGGAAATAACGCAACTGTTGGAACGTTCTTTTGGGGTTCACTTAGAAGGAAACGACGCAAAAAAATTAGAAACAGTGCCGAAGCAAAAGGGTCTTGCAAGCGTTCATCAGAGGAAAATCCGCCAGATGGTGCAGCCTTCGCAATTATTCGGTTAAGTAAATCAGAATTATCCGAAGCTCCTAGATAGTCGAGAAGGCATTTAGACAAAGGTTTAGCCGACTGGTCTAGATTCAAAAGAGCGTTCGGGAGAGATGCAGAATACTCCGAAATGGAGTTAGACCTATAGATTTTTGGGAGAACATCCTGCAATCGATGTGCTTCTTCATCTTGGGCTGACCGCTGCAATATGCTTATCGATGATTCAAGACCCAGCCTAAGGAACGAATGATCACTTCGCCGTCGAATACCTCTACGAGGAATTGAGCTAAGAAAGTTTCCGACCTGTTCTGCAGCCCATTGAAGAAATGGGGCGCTCACTTCGTGGTTGTCATGAAGTAATGTGAACTCGCTACAAGCCCACAATAGGTAGGAGAGATACTCCCTTTCAGGGTGTTGAAATGAGGAAATCTGATATTGGTCTACCAATTGTTTAAGCAGGCGACTAGAGGCTTCACTATGACCCCACAAACTCATCGACACAACTGCGAGCGCTGGAGTGTATGACGGGGCTCCTTGCAGCCAGTACGGAGAGTTTAGGTCTTGTTCGCACCCCACAAGTAGATGTCTTCTTGCTGACAACAGTATTCTGTCCAACCTCTCATCTTCCAAAACGGCAGTAGACCCTTGTTCGAGATGCACTCCCCAACCGTTTGCTATTCCCTCTAGATTTGGAAGATCATCTGGAGATGGAAGAGAATCTCCGTTATTATCTCCTGAAAATACTAGACGAAGTGTCGCTGTGTGAGGAAGAGGAAAGACCACTGCGACCTGGCTTCCATTTCCAGAGTTAAGTCGATCAATTTCTTCTTGTCTTTCTTCAGATTTCAGGCGTTCTAACAATTCATCCTCGGACGCTGCGATCAAACAGTGACCTACAGCCTTTGATGCAGAGATAATTGGTATCAGGTCTCGGGTTAAAGTCCTCTCTTCGTACTTCCAAGTTGCAGAACCTTTAGTAAACAGCGCTAGCGCTACTGGAATGGGAGTTTCATTTTCTATCTCAATGACTACTAATGACTTACCTTTGTAGGGGGTTGAACTTGCTCGGTGAACGATATCACCGCCAGGTACGCGAAGGCGGGTTTCAATTGAAACTCCGTCTTCAGCGATGCCCTGTCGAATTGCTTTTTCATCTCTAGCTATATGCCATCTGTCATCTGCCCGAACTCCCCAATGCACCATATATTCGGACCCTAAAGGACCTATCTGGCCGCTCGGTGAAACATTATGGATATCTCCAGCGCTGATACTTCCAATTTCAGCCATGGATGAACCTTTGAATTAAGTTGCGAAGATACAGCATGAGATCAAATTAGGTTTCTGACCCTTGATCACGAAGCATAAGAAGTTCGTAGGCATCCAACGGGGAAATGCTTCCAGATACTACTGCCGAGACCTGATCGGTGATAGGGGTCTCTACTTCATGTTCTTTAGCTAGTTCTGATACTACTGGTGCGGTCATGACTCCTTCAGCAACATTATCCATATCAGAAATAACATCATGAAGGAGCTTCCCTTTCCCGAGCTGCTCGCCAACGTATCTGTTTCTGCTTTGGTTTGAGAAAGATGTTGCAATAAGGTCTCCGAGCCCAGCCAGTCCTGCAAAAGTTTCGGGTTTGGCCCCCATTGCTTCTCCCAGTCGCGTCAATTCAGCAAGACCCCTCGTTATCACAGCAGCTATCGTATTGTCTCCTGTCCCCAACCCAGTTGTCATCCCTGCTGCAAGGGCAAGAACATTTTTAAATGCTCCTCCCAACTCACAGCCTTTGACATCAGAACTTGTATAGATCCTAAAATTTTCAGTGATGAAAATTTTGTGTATTTGCTCTGCGTCTATTTCGTTTTGCATAGCTAGAACTGAGGCCGTCGCGAAACCCTGCATTACTTCCTGAGCAAGATTTGGGCCTGACAGGACTCCGGTGGGGTTTTGGGGAAGCTCCTCGTTAACGATCTGAGTCATAGTGCAAGTCGTTCCCTGCTCTAAACCTTTTGCCAAACTAATGATAGGAATGTCTTTATTTAGGTATGGCTTCATCTGACAAAGCACTTCTCGGAAGCTTTGGGATGGGATCGCTATCAGAGCGATATCAACATCAGAGAGAACTTGCTCTAAATCAGTAGTGGCCGTTAGTGCACTAGAAAGAACGAAGTCAGGTAAATAGTGAAGGTTCTGATGGTTTTGGTTAATTGTGGAGGCAACTTCAGAATCTCTGCACCATAGTTTCGATGAGGCATTATGAGAAACAAGGTGCGCAACTGTTGTCCCCCATGAACCACCACCTATAACTGCTACAGAAATACCCACCGAAGAATCGTACCTCAGAACAAGCGGTGATTCAGATACTGAGTAATAGATCCTAAGACGGAACTAGAATCTTGACAATGAATAATTATGGAGTGCTCCTACCAGTTAAATCATTCGATACCGCTAAGGCTCGTCTTGCCTCCGTGCTTAACCCTTCGGAACGCGCAGCGTTATCTCGTTCCCTCGCTGAGGGTGTAATTCGAGCATGTGCAGGTGTCTCAGTGTGGGTCATCTGTGAAGATAGAGAAGTCGAACAGTGGGCATTGAACCTAGGTGCACAAGTCATCCATAATGACCAAGGAGGACTTAATAACGCAGCCCAAACAGGACTAAATGCCATAGCAAAAGAGGGGATAGAAAAGGTGTTAATTACGCATGCTGATTTAATTTTCCCTGAAGATCTTCTAGGTCTGTTTCAATACGACGGTATTGTTCTCGTCCCAGATAGACATAACGATGGAACAAATATCATAGGCCTGCCATCAAATATCGATTTTTCTTTCAAATATGGCCCAAGGTCTTTCGAAAAGCACAAAGCCGAAGCAGAGAAATTCTCGATACCCTTGAACGTTATCACAAATACAGATTTCGGATTTGATATCGATAATCCTAATGATCTACTCGAATCTAAGTTATCTAAAGACGATCTGATCTAGAGTGTCACTGTGATTAGTTCTAATATCCCTACCCCGATGAAAGCTCTCGCTATTGGAGCGCATCCTGATGACGTTGAGTTTGGGGCAGGCGCCACGTTAGCGAAGTGGGCTGCGAACGGTTGCGAAGTTAGCTTATTGATCTGCACTGATGGTTCTAAGGGGTCTTGGGACCCTTCTGCCGACATAGCCGAGTTGGTAGAGATCCGAAAAGTTGAGCAACGTGCTGCGGCCGAAGCGCTTGGGGTTTCAGGTGAGATTGTTTTCCTTGATTATGTTGACGGCGAATTAGACGCCGGATTAGAAGAGCGAGAAATTGTGGCTTCATGGATTCGTAAAATTAAGCCAGATGTGGTCCTTGGCCATGATCCATGGAAGCGATATAGATTGCATCCAGACCACCGTAATGCAGGGCAGCTAACTGTAGAAGGTATTGTTGTTGCTCGCGATCCTTTCTTTCTTAAAGACTCCATACTCCCTCCTCATCGCCCCTCAGAGCTCTTTCTATTTGAACCTGAAGAGTGTGACCATCTAGAAACCTCTGAAGGTTACGAGCAACAGAAGCTAAATGCCCTTCAGTCACATAAAAGCCAATACGTTTCAACAATGGGCATAACCAAAGACAACGAAACTAAGGGATTGCAGGATTTTAGAACCCGTATCACTGAAGAACTTTCTGCTTTCGGCGATCTTGCAGGGATAGAAATGGCAGAGGGATTTAAAAGAATTAGAGAAATATAGACAGCTTCTATCTATGAACTAGGAAAATTCCTGATCTCACTTTCGGCTGAAAATACGTACTCTTTGGAGGGAAAGTCATTCGTCGGTCAGCGACAGAAAGTAATTGAATCATGGGAACAGGGTGAAGAGCAAAAGCTACGCCCCCATTGAGATCTGTTTGGTCGACAAGGTGTTTTAAACCCGCAGATCCCGGAAGGTACTGCAACCTATTACCTGCATCGGCCTCATCTATGTTAAAAATCGGGCTCAGAATTTTTCGCTGCAGTAGCCCAGAGTCTATTTCTGCTGGATGCATTCTCGCAGGTTTAATAGCAGTCCACTGACCGGAAGCATACATAGAGAACTCCCCTGATGCCTTTGGCTCTGGATCTATACCTTCCATAATTGGGAGTACAGAGAAATCTCGTGCGGCAATTTCTGTGTAAAGCTCGTCTAGAGAGTATCCTCCCAAATCTGTAACTCGTCGATGAAAAGCGCTGATCTTGAGTTCACTGAGCGGAAAAAAAGCGGCAAAAAGTTTTGAAAAAGATTCAGATTCTCCATTCCTTTTCCACATCTCTGATGCTGCACTAACTCGGTGATGACCATCGACAACATATGCCTGCTTGTCTCTCATGAGCTCTAGCAGAGCACTTGCATCTCCGTCATTCACGAGCCAAATTTTTTGTTCAATTAAGTCTTCACGCTGGAAATGCAAAATAGGATTTTCGTTACTCAGAATTGATGAGATAATCATCGCCACTTGGTCATCATCTTCGTATCCGAGAGCAACAGGCGAGGATTGAACACGTATTTTCTCTAGATGATCTGCTAAATGTAAGGAACGATTTGGCCGAATCCGCTCGTGTGGAATAATACGTCCTTCCTCAACAACAGAAAGTGGGACGTCACCTATAATCGCCGTCTGCTGGTGATTCCCAGATCGTAGTTGGTAGAGATACAGTGACGGGGTCCGAACTCTCTCATAAACATTCTCTGAGAGCAGTCGAGATAGTGCTCTAGCATTCGAATCAGAGACTTCTTCTGCAGTTTTGGCGCTCTCATCATCTCCAAAAGACCGAGTTACATGAAGAAATACATAGGGATCTTTTTCCATTATCTCTAGTCTTTGTTCAGGCCTGAGAGCATCATACGCGGGTGAAACTACTCTCTCAGCCCACTCTTGGCGGACGAGTTGGGCTTCCACCCGCTGAAGTAAACTCGAATTCATTCTTTTATACAACTCTCTTATCTAAGAGGGAGACACCTAGAACATGTTCAAGGGCAATTAACTCGTCATACAGCCCGGTAGGGACTGCCCCTACTACCTCGATACTTGCTACTGCGGCCTTTTTTCCGCTGAACACTCGATTATCCATATATTGAACATTCAGATCAGCAGCTCGGAGAGTCGAAAGAACTGATGCCAGAACTCCAACACGATCTAGATGTCGAACTCTAACTTGTGATGTTCCATCTCCAGAAGGTGCTTCATTAACGCAGTTCAAAGGATTACCAGCTTCGAATCTCAACACTGTATCAACAACGCCATCAGCAATTGCCTTGCTCGCTTGAGCAGTGGAAGCGCCTATATGGTGGCTTCCGACTACAGAGGGGTGACTAGCTAAAGCTGAACCAATAGTTCGCTCTCCCGAAGCAGGTTCATCACAAAACACATCAAGTCCGGCTCGAATCCCGCGTTCGTCCATTGCTTGAATAAGTGCAGGCTCATCGATAATTTCACCCCTGCTGGTGTTGATTAAGATGGCTCCATCTCTAAATGACCTAAGCAATGCTTTATCTACCAATTTCACAGTTTGCTCAGTAAATGGGACATGGATAGATACAACATCACTATGTGCTACAAGGTCTTCAAGGGTGTCGGTTAGACGGATTCCGATTTGTCGAATGCGTTGTTCGACTTCAGGAGAACGCCCATTCTTTCTCTGACCTATCACATTTAATCCGAATGCTTTCGCTCGTTCAGCGACACTTAATCCAATACCTCCAAGCCCAATGATTCCGATGGTCTTCCCCATAATCCCATCTGCAATCGAATATTCCCTTTTATTCCAGGTTCCCTTTCGTAAATCCACAGCTGCGTCAACGATATGGCGGTCTATTGCTAATAGAAGGGCGAAGGTTAACTCTGCTACTGCCGCAGCATTTTTCCCCGGCACGTTACACACGTGAATACCCAACTCTGAAGCTGCGATAACGTCGATATTGTCAACACCTGCTCCTGCCCGGACTATTAGTGATAACCGGTCCGCAGCCATTAGGGCATCGGCTGTAACTCTGGTGCTTCTCACCACCAGAACTTCAAAACCCTCTATGTAGTCTTTGAGTCCTTCGGAAGTTATATCTGGGCTTTCTTGTACCTCGTGTCCGATATCTTCGAGTGCAAGCTTTGCTGTAGAGCCTAATTTGTCCGCAATTAAGATTTTCATATTTCTCCTAGCGTCGAGCCCTATGCCGGCATTCACGGGCAAAGAGGTCTGCTATTTACATTCTATTGAGTCGTTCTAAAGAGACCTACTCTAAGACCCTTTGACTTTTTCTTACTTCTATTTGGTATTAATCCTTAAAAGCGCTGGAAGGTATAGGGTTTAGGTTACTGACTGGAGGGAAAATGTCTGAAGAACGCGAAATACTTGAGTGGCAGTCGTACGGTATAGCAGCGCGTGAGCTTGCTCAGATCGTAGCTGATGATAGCTACCAGCCTGATATTATTTTAGCTATTGCACGTGGTGGGCTTTTCGTAGCTGGTTCTCTTGGTTATGCCCTCTCGGTTAAGAACCTGTATGTAATGAACGTCGAATACTACACCGGAGTTGATGAACGGCTGGAAGTACCCGTCGCCCTACCGCCCTACCTTGACTCTATTGATCTACGAAACGCTCGAGTTCTTATTGCCGATGATGTGGCTGATACTGGCGCAACTCTTGCGTACGTATACGAATTTTGCAAAAACGAAGTTGCAGAAGTGCGCAGCGCTGTCCTATACGAAAAAAGCCCTTCCATTATCAAATGTGAATATGTATGGAAGCGGACAGACCAATGGATTAATTTCCCATGGTCATCAGATGACCCGATAATGGAACCTTCTGATGGTCGGGCCATTGTCCTAGACGCTTAAAATTCGAAAACTTTGCATAATCGGGGGGTCTATCGTTACGGCTTTTTCGTCTTTTCGCTACGATTAAATGATTATGGAAGTACTTATAGCTTCATCGGCAGAGGAAATCTGTGAATTACTTGGCCAAGACAATAGCCGACAGCTGCTTGCTGGGGGCACTGATTTCATGGTTGAAGTGAACTACAGGCATAGATCACCGTCGAGTGTCATCGCAATTGATCGGGTTCCTGAGCTACGAAATTGGCACCATGATGGCGATTCTGTGGTAATCGGCGCTTGTGTGACATATCGGGAAATTGAACGGGGCCCTCTCGCTACACTTGTCCCAGCTTTAGCCCAAGCAGCACGAACAGTTGGGTCACCACAGATACGAAATGCCGGAACGATAGGCGGAAATATAGGTACAGCCTCACCTGCCGGCGATATGATACCTGTTCTCTCTGCGTTGGGGGCAGAAGTTTCGCTAAGAAGCTCTGAAGGCAAAAGAGCGATTTCTTTGGATGACCTAATCGTCGGAGTAAAGCAGACATCTTTAGTACAGGGAGAGTTTATCGAATCTGTCCGAGTTCCTGTGTTAGAAAGTCCACAAGAGTTTCTTAAGGTAGGTTCGAGAAGTGCAATGGTCATTTCTGTAACCTCACTTGCATTGATCACCTACCCAAAAACACAATCAGTTGGGATTGGCCTTGGAGCCGTTAACCCCAGACCTACTCGGGCCTGGCAGGCCGAGGAATTTATTAAGGGTTTCCTCAACTGGGAGAGTATGCAAGTAGATCCTTCTGGATTAGACCGATTCAAAGAGCTCGTCTCCGAGGCTAGTAGGCCGATTGACGACCACCGGAGCATAGCTGCGTATCGTCGTCACAGCATTGGTGTACTCGCTCAAAGGGCACTAACGCGTATTTTTTCTGAAAGGAGCCCTAGTGTCTAGAGTTACACAGGATCACCTAAGTGTTAACGGAACGAAGTTCACAATCGATGATTCCTGGCTCGGAGAGAGTCTTTTATACACTCTCAGGGAACGGCTTGGATTATATGGATCAAAGAATGCCTGTGAGCAAGGCGAATGCGGTTCATGTTCAATTATGCTCGATGAAACCCTTGTATGTGCATGTCTTGTTCTTACCGGAAGCGCTATTGGAAGAGATATCAAAACTATTGAATCCCTTGCTCCTGAAGGTTCGCTTTCAGTTATTCAGCAAGCATTTGTCGACGCCGGAGCTATCCAATGTGGCTTTTGCACTCCCGGCCTCTTGGTTACAATCGAGGATTTCCTCGATGACAACGCTGAACCAACGGAACTAGAGATCAGAGAAGCTATATCCGGGAACCTCTGCCGTTGTACTGGCTATGGAAGAATCGTTGAAGCTGTTCGCATCGCATCGAAAGCATCCACTGATACGGAAGGGACAGCCGATGACGGCAACTGAGACCTACAAAATAGGGGCAAGGTCTGGAGTTGGGGTCTCTTCTCAAAGGCCGGATGCGGTACCGAAAGCTACTGGCGAATTCCCCTTTTCGAGTGACCTAAGCTCACACAACATGCTGTGGGGGAAAACATTGCGGTCCCCCTACCCATCTGCACGCATCCGTAACATTGACTACTCCGAAGCACTTGCTATTTCAGGTGTCCATGCGATCCTTACCGCTAGTGACGTTCCTGGGAAAAATCTTTTTGGGCTGGAGCATCCCGATCAGCCTGTTCTAGCAGATGATATCGTCCGTTATGCTGGTGAACCTATAGCCCTTGTCGCTGCAGAGCATCCGGAAATAGCAGCGGATGCCATCAGTAGAATCCACGTGGATTTTGAAGTCCTCAATCCCCTAGTTGATGCTGAAAGTGCGGTGACAGCAGACCCTATTCATCCTGAAGGAAACGTGATACGCCACCTACTAATAGATTATGGCGATCCAACGTCATCCGGCGATGTGACAGTCGAAGGAACATACGAGGTTGGAATGCAAGATCAAGCTTTTATGGGTACAGAATCAGGTATGGCTGTTCCTTCGCCTGATGGAAGCGTAGATTTATACATCTCCACGCAATGGCTACATTCTGACCAGAATCAAATTATAGAAGCTCTGAATCTTCCAGAAGATATGGTCCGGCTTACTTTAGCTGGTGTTGGGGGAGCTTTCGGCGGAAGAGAAGATGTGAGTATGCATGTACACCTATGCATGCTTGCCCTTCATACCGGACGGCCCGTGAAGATGATCTACGACCGGAATGAATCATTCTTAGGCCACGTTCATCGTCACCCAGCTAAAATTTGGTACCGCCACCATGCAAATAAAGATGGCCTTCTTGTGAAGGTGGAAGGAAAGATTATTCTCGACGGAGGAGCCTATGCTTCGACTACGTCAGCCGTATTGGCCAATGCCTGCTGTTTCTCGACTGGGCCTTACAAGGTTGATAACGCTCAAATAGAAGGATGGGGGGTCCGAACAAACAACCCTCCATGTGGAGCAATGAGAGGCTTTGGAAACGTTCAAACATGTTTTGCTATTGAAGCCCAAATGGACAAGATAGCTTCGGCTCTAGGTATCGACCCCGTCGAACTCAGATTGAAGAATGCTTTAGAACCAGGCGATCAGATCATCACCGGACAAAAGATTACTGGCGCTGCTCCGGTTAAGGAGGTCATCTCATCTCTTGCTGATCACCCTATGCCAGAACCAGCCATAAATGACCTTCTTGCGAGACCAGGTGGAACTGGAAGAACCACAGATCAAAAACATGTAAAACGAGGAGTTGGATTTGCTGTTTCTATAAAAAATCTTATGTTTGCCGAGGGTTTTGACGACTCTTCTGAAGCGCTATGTGAAGTGAATGATGGATCAGTAGCTATCCACACCGCATGCGTAGAAGTAGGCCAAGGGTTTGTGACCTTAGTGCATCAAATAGCTGAGGAAGTTCTGGGAGTTTCAGATATTACTGTCATACCAGCTGATACCTCTATCGGTTCAGCTGGTTCAACTTCAGCGAGCAGGCAAACTTGGATGTCAGGCGGCGCAGTACTAAAGGCATGCGAAGCTGTAGTAGTAAATCTCATCGAGCAAATCGCCAAAGAAGAAGGCATAAAATACGAGAACTTGGATGGCACTCTCGTATCAGAAGATGGAACGAAAACAATACCTATAGCGGAAGCCCTACGAGGAAGATCGTTTCAGGAGAAAGTCGTACATCGGCACGCCCCTACATTCCCTCTGGATGAAAAAGGCCAAGGCAACGCACACGTTTCCTTTGCTTTCGCCGCTCACCGCGCAGTGGTTGACGTAGATCAGGAGCTCGGCTTAGTTCGAGTAGTGGAAATAGCTACATCTCAAGATGTTGGCCGCATACTAAATCCGATTCAAGCAGTCGGCCAGATTGAAGGCGGTATAACCCAGGGGCTGGGGTTAGCAGTTCTTGAGGAATTGGTTATGAAAAATGGTGTAATCCAGAACGCAAATTTTACCGACTACCTTCTACCCACCGCACTGGATACTCCCCCAATTGAAATAGCCTCACTGATTGAAGAGCCAGAACCGGGCGCCCCTTTTGGTGCAAAAGGGATCGGTGAGCCACCGACGATTTCTTCTACCCCCGCAGTAGTAGCTGCGATCAGAGACGCTACTGGCTTAGATCTTCGACGAGTACCGGTTCGGCCAGAAGATATCGCTCTAGAATAACCGACCCACACAGCGTAAATGCAAGGGAAGTCGTCAAGCAAAATGTAGACTTTTATAGTGGGGCAATTACGCATAGATGGAAACCGGCTTTGGGAGCGACTGGATGAGTTGGCGCAGATAGGAGCTATCCCAGAGACCCTAGGAAGTAGTCGACTTGCCCTAACGAAAGAAGATGGCCTTGCTAGAGATCTAGTCGTTTCGTGGATGCAGCAGCTTGAAATGGAAGTTTCGATAGACGCAATTGGTAACGTGGTGGGGCTATGGCATGGGCAAGACACCGATCGCTCCCTGCTGCCGGTGATGACTGGAAGCCATATTGACACAGTTCGATCTGGCGGAAGATTTGACGGAAATTTAGGAGTACTCGCAGGCCTGGAGATTATTCAAGTCATCAGGGAACAGAATATCTCCACTAAACACCCAATCGCTGTAAGTTTCTTCACTGGGGAGGAGGGCGCCCGATTTGCCCCAGACATGTTAGGAAGTCTGGTCTATGTTGGAGGACTAGATC
>Ga0310344_10003566_pt1 | contig 11567 bp, 20 predicted proteins | sample HC15DNA20200_MG_FD_203801 | JGI IMG/M metagenome (GOLD analysis project Ga0310344, IMG submission 203801) | Marine microbial communities from station ALOHA, North Pacific Subtropical Gyre - HC15-DNA-20-200_MG | ecosystem: Environmental > Aquatic > Marine > Oceanic | place: Pacific Ocean: North... | reverse complement strand
AAGGTCGAGAATGGACCTATCAGGCTACCAGGATTCCAAACTATCACAAAAAATCCCACTAAAACACAAAAATCAACAATTTGGGCAACTTGGTCCAGAGTCTTTCTTTGCCTTACCATGGGCTTTTACCATATGACGAGCCAGCCTATCCGTATCTGTGAAACTCATACCACAAACCTGGCAAACCGTGCCGGTAATGACAACCCTTCTACCCTTATTTCCAAAAAAGCCCATGGTAACTAACCACCAATTTTCATTAAAAATGTTATTTTAAAAACACAAATATAGAACTCAATTTCAATGGTTAAAATCCAGTTTTAACACCCTAAAACCACGTTTTAGACCACTAAAACTAAGTTATTCGAACCTTTCTAAGCACTAAATGGTCGCCCTCAAGACCCACCTTCAGGTAGTCGCCCTTTTGCATCTCCAAATAGCGCCTAAACTGCTTTGGAATTGATATAGTTCCACCCGTTGTGATCTTTACTAACTCTTCACCCGCGTCACTCATATCGTATTTTACGATTATACGAAAATAATAATATTACTAATTGATATTTTACGAAATTACTATAAAAAACATGACAAAAAATACACAAAAAATCAAAAAACGACTTTGGGAAAACTTGGATGACTATGCCACCTGTGGAGCTATTTGGGACGATTCTGAACCACCAATACCGATCCTTTGACGACCCTTTTCTGTTATGGAGTAAGAGAATGGTTTGGTTTGCATGTTTCTTTCAACAAAACCATCAACATACAACTTTTTCATCGTCCGTGATATATGCTCCCTACTACGACCAAGTGTGACCTGTATATCACGTGATGTCATAGATTTGTCCGTGATTAATCCTAATACAGTCTCAACTACATCATCAAAGCCCATATTGGGTGTTCTACGCCTAGACTCAACAGGTTTGGGTGCTGATTTTACAATATTTGGACGTGGGGTGGGAACTTCTTGTGACCTTTCCTCCACACTATTTTCAAATCCTGGTGGTGGTGTGTGATATGAGCTATCAAGGTTTTCTATTTCAATTGCATCCAGTTTTATCTTCATATCGATTAACTGCCTTTCGTAAAACTCTAAACGTTCAGAATCCACCTTATTTTGCCTGTTTGAGACCGAAAACTGCCTAATTTTCAAATATACAAAGAATGAAAATACACCAATAAGGATGGGTAAAACTATACTTAGAATTACAGGAGGATCTGGTATTTCCACAATCACAACATATCATGATAAATTTGTGATTTATCATATTGGGACAAGATTAATTCACATCTTACATTAATCTAAACATCACTACAAAACATCATTTTAGCTTAGTTCAGCTCAAAAATCAGGCATAAAATCACATACCCACAGCCTGTTTTACCACACGCTCAATTATACTTGTGATTTCTTGCTCTCGCTCAGGGAAAATATCACCATCTTTTATCACAGAGACCTGTTCTGACAGTTTTGACATCACAGCAACATCATCAGGTAAAATAACACCAAGAATCTTCAAAACGATAAAAGAATAATACAACCCCGCAAGTTTTTCACGTGATTGTGAAACTTGCCTGTAATACGCGCCTTTTGTTATAGCAAAATCTGTAAAAACCAAATCCTTTTGTTTTAGAATAATTTCAATCTGTCGTTCCGTAAACAGTGATTTTTTGATAATTTCTCTCATAATATTGGAAAAATTGTTTGTTTCAAAGTCGCTCAAAGCTATACAATATTGTATACCACCACTAAAATAAAACCTTAAAGATACCATATCGATCGAGTGGTATGAGCGGTAAAGTAGAAAACCTACTGAAAAATAGGCGTAAAAAGGGCCCAGTAGTCTTTGTTTTGATAGATTCTGAGGTTTCTAACACCAAATCATCTGTAAAACTAGCAAAAGATGCTGAGAAACTAGGCGCCGGATCAATACTGGTAGGTGGGTCATCAGCCACAGATCAGATGGAAATGGCTGAAGTTGTAGGAAATCTGAAAAAAGCAGTGAAGATTCCAATAATTTTATTCCCAGGAAACATAACAGGTGTGGTTCCACAAGCAGACGCCATATTATTTAGCTCACTTTTGAACTCTGAAAACCCATATTATATCTCACAGGCACAAGCCCTCGGAGCACCAAACGTGCTCAAATTCGGTCTGGAAGCGCTACCAACAGCATATTTAGTCATAGGGGAGGGCACCTCAGCATGGTTTGTTGGAAATGTGAGAGGAATCCCATTTGATAAACCAAAAATCGCCGCAGCATACTCACTATCTGCACAATTTCTAGGCATGAGATTTGTATATCTTGAGGCAGGCTCAGGCGCAAAACAAAACATTACTCCAGAAATGGTCAAAACCGTAAGAAGTGTATTCAAAGGATTTTTGATTGTTGGTGGTGGAATTAAGGATCCAAAAACAGCAAAGGCTTTGGTAAAAGCTGGAGCTGACGGTCTTGTAATCGGAACGTTGCTTGAGCAGACCGGCGGTCTAAAGAAATTTACCGAAATAATCAAAAGCATTAGAAAGTAACACTTCTTGTTAACATTATGGCAAGGTGTAAAAAATGCGGTTTAGATTCACATGAGCTTATCTGGGATCAGGCATATCACGAAACCAGTGGAAAATGGAGATTGTTCCATGAGGGTCAGGGCAGACCACATGAATGCCATCCCCAAAAAACAGAGGAAATCACGCCTGAATCAGCCTCAAAACCACTCGTAAAATGCCCAAAATGCGACCCTTTGAGTGAAAATGCCTGGATGAAACGCGAGGCCCTACAAGAGCATCTCAAAGTAGAACATTTCGGATTTTGGTAGTTTTCTAGAAACGTCTTTAAACAGTATACCTCAGTCGATTACCAATGGCATTTTGTTTATGGATGACTGGTTTGCCTTGTTCTGGTAAAACTACAATTGTCCGAAAACTAGCTGAAACAATTCCAAATTTGGCTATCCTAGACGGTGATGAATTGAGAGAGTGGTTTTCACCAAAGGACTTTTCAAAAGAAGCAAGAGACGAACATAACAGAAGAGTAGCTCATTTGGCAAAACTTCTACTAAAACACAACGTACCAATGGGTGTAAGTTTGATTTCTCCATACAAGGAAAATCGCGCAAACGCAAGAGAGATTGTTGGTGATGACACCAAGTTTTTTGAAGTTTATGTTGATGCCTCTTTGGCACAGTGTGAAGAGCGTGATGTAAAGGGCATGTATGCAAAGGCTCGATCAGGCGAAATTAAGGGATTTACAGGCATAGATGACCCATACGAGGCACCAGAAAACGCTGATTTGGTTTTGGATACTGAGAATAAATCACTTGACGAGAGTGCCGCTGAAGTCTTGGAATTTTTGAAATCAAAAAATTTACTCTAACCCAAGCTCAACAATATTGATCAGTCTGATCTATTACAATCCTATTTCTTGAAATCTTGGAAACGAGCAGTTAAGTGAAAGTCTCGAATTAGGCTCAAATCTTAACGCTCATCCCCGCGTTTTAATCCAACTCAGAAATCTTAGAAACTATCATTTCATGGACAAATCCGTTTGTAGCCAATAGACCGTTTTCATGATTTACAACATCAGTATTGTAAATCAGATTATTTCCTGAAACATCTGTCATTTTTCCACCAGCCTCAGAAATGATACAATATGAGGCACAGGTATCCCACTGCTTCATCTTATTTGTCGTAGTTAGGTATACATCTGCCATACCAGACGAAATCTCTGTTACTTTGAGTGAGCTTCCAATACTTGTAGTGTTTGTAATTCCTAAATGATCTAACATCCTCTTCTCTCTATCCGATAAATGATGTCGGCTTACAAGCGCAAGACATTGGCTAATCTCCTTCACACCTCTAACCGATATTCGTTCCCATTTTTGCGAATTGTGGCAGAACGCCCCAAAACCCCTTTCTGCAAAATACAACCTTTTTTTCATTGGCCAATAAATCAATCCCATGACAGGAATGTGATCCTCCACCAATCCAATCATTATGGTAAACTCGCCAGTCCTGTTTACAAAATCAGTAGTGCCGTCTAACGGATCAACAATCCAAACTTTGTCACTATCAAGCCTAGATCTGTCATCGACATCTTCTTCAGATAGGATGGGAATTCCAGTTTTTTCCAGATAAGATTTGATTATCTTATTACTCTCTAAATCTGCCTTTGTAATTGGAGAATTGTCGTCTTTTTTGGAAACCTCAAAATCACTCTCATAAACCTCCCTAACGGTTTCACCAGCTAGAACGATTGTATCAATAATCTCTTCTAAATTTTGGATGTTTGAGGATATTGGGGGTACTGTCATTTTAGGCATTCCGAGTAAGCTCAGGCTTGAGAGTCCAGGCTACGGCCAATGCTACGAAGGGAATTGAGATGAAAGCAATCATCTGTAAAATGACAGTTAATTGTGGTTTGGCAACATTTGGGTCAGCAATAATCCATGGTAAAGGAAGTGTAACAACAAACCAAATGCCAGACAGAAGGCTGATGATTTCAACTTTACGCTTTGTTTTTGGGCTCATTCTTATCCTTATTTTTGGTTAGAATTTAATTCCAAAGGTCCAACGACGGTTTACCACATAATTTATGGCGCCTGCTACTAGAATTCCAATTCCTGCAGCGTACATGTAATACATAGCAATATTTTCTACCAAAGCAAACGTAATTCCAAGCTGAATTCCCATTCCAATTAGGCTGACAATTAGAAATTTGATATACATGACACTGTTTCTCTGATTCTCAATCGAATCGCTAAAAGTCCAAAAACGATTAAATAAAAAATTTGAACTTATGGAAACTGAAATAGCAATGATCTGTGCTGCAAGATACCAAAACCCTACAATATCGGTGAGTGTATACAACAGACCAAGATTAACTAAAACACCAGATCCCCCAACGGTATAATACTTGATAGCCTGTTTGGCAAATAACTGAAATCCACCAACTCTCTTTTCGTCACCAACAGTCATAATTTTACTGATAATCACTTGTATTATTATCAAGCTATTCACCACTTGTTTATTTTTCAAAAAATCCTAGTTTTTTTCTAAAAAATTCACGATTTATTTAAATATTTTAAAACTACACTAGGTTTAATGCGTAAGGTTGTAATTCCTATTGACTAACGCAGCATGGCTCTGTAAACCCAAAAATGTTAACGTGCAGGCGTGAAAAGAGAGGTGTTCTCTCAGCGGTTTACGAAAGAGTCATGCCACCATTTTAAATGCTGACTCTTGATAATGACATGCTTACAGAACCTTCCAAATTACCAAATCGCTCAACTGTAATTTCATAATTACAAGTTTTCTGATTTGGGCATTGTTGATTTGAAACCAGCACATTTTCTTTTCCGACATATTCCCACGTATAGTATTTTGAAATTCCAGTGTCTACCAATGTTTTCTCCAAAACAAACATTTCAGAGAAAACCTCTACTCCATGTCCAGACCAGGCAATAGAGATTTTTAGACGTTCTGGTGAATCTCCCATAGGCACAAACTCGAATTTGTATTGAACATTTCTTTCTAATGAAATTGGAGAAGATTTGTGAATACTAATATCAGCAAATTCAGGACCAGCTATACGCTTACTCCATACCTCTGAGTTCGGACGTTTTTCATCCTCAGTATATTCAGGATTAATCTGAGCTCCAGCAGCAACCAAGCCTATTATGGCTGCTAGAATTATACCTCCAACTATGGACTTCTTACGCACAGAATTCATAGGCACAACTAGTAAATTTAGTCATCGAAGTTGAATGGTTTGTGAACCATTCTTCACACCTGAAATTAACTACAGATTTCAAAACATCAGGCATGGCAAGTTTCCAAGATAAATGGTCACGCCCTTCAAAACAGGGATTTATGGAAAGGATTACTGATACAGTAAAACCAAAAGGCGCATTAAAACCACGAGTAGAAACTGCCGTCAAAAGACTCCAAGCACAAATTGCAAAAATGGACGGAATGGTAAACAAACTAAAACAGAGAGACCAAGAGATTTTTCAAAAAATAGTTGTAGCAACACAACAACATGACAGTTATTCCAGTAAGGTATTATCAAACGAATTAGTTGAGGTTAGAAAAGTAGGTAAAATTTTAGGAAATGCAAAGATGGGTTTAGAGAGAATTGAATTACGATTAACAACATTCCACGACCTTGGTGATACAGTGGTCACATTAATGCCAACAATCGGTCTCATGAATGGACTCAAGGGCTCACTAGTCAAATTCATGCCTGGTGCAGACCAAGAGATTGGAAGAATGACTGAGATGTTAGGCGGATTAATGACAGATACATTCAGTAGCAGTGAATCAACATTTGGCGCTGATGAATCAACAAACTCAGAATCAGAAAGCATTCTATCAGAGGCAGCAGCAGTCGCAGAATCACAATCTGGCGATAAATTCCCATCCGTTCCAACAATGGATAGTCTACCTGGAATGCCATCCACTGAATCAAAATTTATGTAAATTTTCGAGCCTAGAAATTCGAAGTTTTGTCACGTGATTCTTTGTAACTTTTAATTCTACTTCCCTCCTCATCCACGATTCGATCAATGCCGCCTAGTTTATCTCTCAGACTCGTAATGAGACTGCCAACCTCGTCTGCCTCTCTTTCAACGGCAGATCTCTTGTTTGAGAGGGTTTGAATTCCTTTGGTTTCTTCCTCAATGTACTCGTTAACTTTGATCAGTTTTTCTTTAAGATTTTTAATATCCACAGATTCTTCCTCAATCTCTTTTTCTAATCCTGTACGTTTTTCTTTAAGGTTGGAAATCATCATACCAACATAATCAATCGCCTCTTCCAGCTTAGCTCGCTTATCCATCAATGATGAAATACCAATATCACTACCAGAAGATGTTGCTTGCTGGACCTCACCTCGTGTCTCAGTCAACTCCGAACGATATTCACCCTCAGGCGTAGATTCAACAGCCTCAGGTTCTGTTTGTGAGTTTTCAGGTTCATTTTCCTCATATGATGGGCGTTCTTCTACCATCTCTGAGCCTTCAGAATCTTCTTCCTTGAATTTATCAAAAAGACCGACCATAAATTGAAATGAAATCCCTCAAATAAAAAGCTGAACGATGATCAGCAAAAATCACCATTTTCTCATTTTTGTAACTAAAAAAACCTGTTCCGCTATGCGTTCCGCTGTGGTGTTTCAAAATGTTCCTCATAAAGCTGCGGCTTCTATACCATACCATGTCAAAACAACAATACAGATCCGAGATGGGGATTATGGGAGACATATTAGATGTAACCCTGAATGGAGGTCAACAAGGCGTCATTGTATCTGCGATATCAAGACGCGCTAATCTATCTCACTATGCAGTTTTAGACAAGTGTGAAAAACTTGTAAACGCTGGATTAGTTGAGACAAAAAGAGACGACAGAAATCGTAAATTCAGCATTACTCAAAAAGGTCTTGAATTCATCCAAGAATTCAAAACATTCCAAGAACTCCTAGAATCCATGAATCTAAGGTATTAGAAATGAACCAAGAGCCCGTGCTTTGTAGCACACAGGGACAGTCTGGCTTTGATAGAATGCTTTTAAGTCCTACACAAGCCCTGACATCAATGGCGCTCGTACCAATAGCGGTGTTCGTCCTAGTTCTGCTTGCTATATCGGTACCACTACAACACTCTTTTGGCTCAAATCGAACCCTTGATTTTTCTCTTTTTCCAGACGGGTCAACACACATTTTTTATGAATTGGAATCAAACCCATTATTTCCCGATACACAGGTTATGTTATTTGGTGATTCCATTGAAAACTTGGTAGTAGAAGACGAAAATGGATTTCTTCTAACTACTGAAATATCTGATATTAACTCTAACCTCTTTGAAATAGAAACTCTTGGTGCTTCAACAATCTCGATTAACTATGATACATACTCACTGGTGTCAAAGAATGGGAAAGTTTGGTCTTTCGACATTGATGCACCAACTGAATTTACACTGTTAATGCCAAGAAACTCTGTAATTGTAGGAATGACCACATTCCCAATTGATATGAGTGAAGATGGCGAAAGAACAAAAATGTTCTTGCCCTCTGGCCAGGTAGAATTAACGTATTTTCTAACAGTCGCTGAATCAGCTCAAGAAAAGCCTGTTGTTGAAACGGCAGATTCTTCTCAATATACAATAATTATTGGAATTGCTCTAGCTGTTATAGCAGTAGCAATTGCAGTAATTTTCAAATTTAGGCAAAAATCAAGCAAGGCAACTCCTGTAAAACAATCACAAGTCCAAGAAACTGAAAAACAATTTGATTTAGAATCTACACTTTCCGACGAAGATGTAAGAGAAGATGATAAAGAGATCATCAAATTCATTCACGAAAATGGCGGTGAGGCATTAGAAAGCGAGCTTAGGAAAAAATTCTTACAGCCAAGAACAACTATGTGGAGAGCTGTAAAGCGATTAGAAAGGCAAGGTAAAATTGAAATCAGTAAAAAGGATCAACAAAATCTTGTGAAATTAAAAAACTCAGAGGTACCAGACGATGAATAAAATCTATATCGCATTCGTGATGTTTGCAATAAGCGGTCTTCTATTTGCAAACATTCCCGTACCCAGTCATGCTGCAGTAAACCTAGATTACATGCTTAGCATAGCCGAAAATGCAAAAAAATGGTGTAAATCTGAAATAGAAGCAAGGGAAAGCGTAGATCCAAAAATACTAGACCTTTATCTGCAAAGTCTATCTGAGATCGAGAAACTATCGTTAGCAATAGATGCAAGTGATGTAAGTGACGCTAGAAAACATTTCGTTTCATCAATGCAAAAAATGAGAGAAATAAGTTTGATGATAAATCAACTTGAAATTTCAGAGGCAGAATCTAAATTAACAATAAGTAGAGATCCTGTTCTTGACAGATTTGAAATGAATATTCAAAAGCTCAAATCTATTTCTATAAAACTTGGAGCCGAAATTAATTTTCATGAAATTGACAATTTAATGAAATTAGCTAAAGAAAGCCATGAGAATGGAAATACACAAAGTGTTAAGAACCTTACAAAAGAAATTTCCGAAAAAGGCACAGCAATCTACCAGACTCTCAAGTCAATAAACGAACAAAATAAAATTGTCCGTGCAAAAGTACTTGCTGAAAAACATGTTCAAAAAGCTAACATATTGATCCTCCAAGCAAAGCAGTTAGGTCTCCAAGATGTTGTCAATAAACTAGAAGAATCAAAATCTAGCCTTGTTTCTTCAAACAGCACATCCCAGATCAAGCAGAGCATAAAAATCATTATAGTATTGAATAAAACAATCCAAGAATCACAATCTGATGCTATGGAGGATGCAAAACGCATAGAATTACAACTTTCGGAACGCGATAAAGCCACCATACAGTTATCACAATTGGAAAAAAAGGCTAACATTCTAAGTGTAAATTCACAAGGAAACAACATCGCTATTTACTATCTTGAGAAAATAGGATCTTTAATCGAATCTGTAAAACTTCAGCTCGAGGATCCATCAAATGATATTTCAACCGAAATCAAGCAGATAGAAAGATTCCTTTTGAAGGTTGAAAAATTATTACAAGAGACAGCATAAACTTCATATAGATTTCATCATCGCAGTCCTACATGGGTTCTAAACAAATTAGTTTTGGAGTTGGCATACCCATGATTGCTGTTGGTGCATTAATTGCATTGTTATGGGCACCTGCTGAGATTGAATTAGGCTCAACTGTCGAATTTATCGGCAGCTTGATTGGTATTCTTGGAGTTGTTTTCCTAATTTCAGGTATATTCTATACGAAGCAAAGAGTCCTTTCATAATCACACGTTTACAACGCGTAAAATATCCACATCGTTTAAAGCATCCTCAGATTCCAAATTAAACATGGATAAGGAGCGCATAAAGAAACTCGTCAGGGAATTAATCATCGAGATAGGAGAGGATCCTACAAGAGAGGGTTTACGAGGTACTCCAGAGAGGATTGCAGAATCATACGAAGAGATTTTTGGTGGCTATGATTCAGATTCAGAGTTATCAGTACAATTTTCAGAAGACTCTGAGACAGTCATAGCTAAAGATATCAAATTCTATTCAATGTGTGAGCACCACATGCTACCGTTTTTCGGAAAAATTCAGATAGCATACATACCAAATGGCAGAGTCGTTGGAATTTCCAAATTAGTACGTCTAGTCGAAAAATTTTCGAAGAGACTTCAGATACAAGAAAGATTGACCAAAAACATTGCTGATGAATTATATGCACAAGGGATTAAAGGGGTAGCCGTTGTGATAGAGGCTGAGCATCTTTGCATGAAGATGAGAGGTGTAAAAAATGATGCCAAGGTTACATGTTCTGCATTTAGAGGGGTTTACGAGGAACAAAGAGCTAAAGAAGAAATCATTAAAGTAATTCATGAAAGATCCATCAAAAATTCACCATAAGAGATTTATCAAAAAATAAATAATCAAAAAATTGGAATAAACTTATGCCAGCACGAAACAACGTTCATGTACCAAAAGAATCATGGCCAAAATTCAGCTGGTTTGTTATCGAATTTGCAATAGTCATGGCAATAGCAGTTGTAATTGCTTGGCAAACAAACCCACTTTTTGAAGATTTCGTGGTTCTTTATGGCTGGGATTGTGAACAAGTATCACAACAAACTCAGTGTTCAATTGCTGAAGAGGCAGAAGTTAGCCAAGAGATGTTAAACTGGATTTTCTGGGGAATAGTCGGAGCTGTATTCCTTGGTTGGTATCTGTTGATACGTGGAATTATTTTGAAGAAATACGTGTTATAGGACTAATTCGAATATTTCGTCTTATCTGAAATTTTTGCTTTAGCAAATGCATTTTTCCTATTATGGCACGATTCACATTTTCCGCACTGTGATTTCAGATTCAAATAACAACTCCACGTCTTGAAAATTTCATTCCCTAAAATTTTGTGACCAGTTTTAATCAGATCACTCTTTGAAATTCCCTCTGAATATGGAGACCAGATCTTGATGTTTTTTCTGATCTTCTTTTTTATCCCGTCAATCTCTCCCTGGTTTAACGCAGCCGCAAGCTTTCTTGAAAACTCTGGCCTGCAGTCAGGATATGCAGTATCTCCTTTCTGTGCGCCATATGCAACTAATTCTGCATTAAGAGTAAATGCCCAGGCTGATGCTATGGACAAAAAGACGGCATTTCTAATGGGAACCACTATAGAATAATTGAATTTTTCTGGCATCTTTTTCTTTGTGCTGGTAAGAACATTGCTCTCACCATACAGATTCTTCATGAAACTGATATCGAGAATCTTATGTTCTTTTAATTTCAGTAACTTTGCTATGCGTTTTGCAGCTTTTATTTCCTGAGACGCTCTTTGGCCGTATGCAAACGTAACTCCATACAGTTGGTATCCTTTTTTCAAATATGACATCATGCATGCTGAATCTAAACCTCCACTAAGAATAATCACTGCTTTTTTCATTTTCGCTATTTAATTATAGGACCTTTACTCGGCTTGCAAATTACAATCGTGGAGTTTTTCTTGGCAGTTTTGAATCCTCTTCTCATAGCTTCACCAATTTTTTTT
>Ga0310344_10003565_pt1 | contig 11568 bp, 11 predicted proteins | sample HC15DNA20200_MG_FD_203801 | JGI IMG/M metagenome (GOLD analysis project Ga0310344, IMG submission 203801) | Marine microbial communities from station ALOHA, North Pacific Subtropical Gyre - HC15-DNA-20-200_MG | ecosystem: Environmental > Aquatic > Marine > Oceanic | place: Pacific Ocean: North... | reverse complement strand
TGGAGGGGCGAGATTGACCTTCCCAGGACAGGTCCTAGGATGCAACTATTCTGGAGATGAGCCAGAAATTGGGCACTATCTTTTCCTTGGCTCCGGAGATTTCCACCCAATAGGCCTGGTCCTGCACACGGGGAAGCCCCTAGCGATGCTGGACCCCTACACAGGGGATTCGACAGAAATGTCGTTCGAAAGAATCGAGAGGATACTTAGGCAGAGGTTTGGATTGATAATGGCCGTAGGAGACGCCGTCTCATTTGGCATACTAATCGGGGAGAAGCCGGGGCAGATGAGAAGGAACCTAGCAATCAGAATGAAGAAGCTCTTGGAGAAACATCACAAAAAGGGGTATTTACTTGCTCTGGATCACGTGGGTCCGGACCTAATCGACTTCTACCCTGTCGACGCGTTCGTAAACACGGCTTGCCCGAGGATAGCGATTGATGACTCTACAAGATACTCTAAGCCACTAATTACTCCGTACGAGTTAGAAGTTGCACTTGGTGAGAAGAAGTGGGAGAGCGGTTATCAATTTGACGAGATTCCATAGCCAAAGTAGCCACTAATCAATAGAGCAGAGAGACCCGCGTGGAAAATCTCACTCTTCTTCGTCGTCGTCGCCGAGAAGGGCTTCCCAGTCCAATTCATCTTCCTTGGAGAGGAACCAAAGGCCGCCCATTGCTGCGATTCCAAGGAATCCAACTATGTCTTGAGTGCTGAAACCGGTATCTGGCCTCTTCCAACTCATATCCCCGATTCCAAGCATATCGATTAGGAAGATTTTGTTTCCGTTTGCCAACATTCCGCCCATGTTCAGTATTTCAAAAACCAATAGCGCTGCAGCGCAAATTGCCAAGCCCATTCTCACATTGTCGTCTAGTTCAACCATGACTATTCCTGACCGTCCCAAGGGTATCGAGTTATTAATGTGAATGGTACTTAGTTGTGCTTAAAGTTGTCTGAAATGGAAATCTTGGGTAGCGGATCACTCTGTTTCCTTGGCATCCGATCCTGCGCTGAAGTTCAACTCGCCATCATCCAAGAGATCGGCTATGATGTCCTCCATATTCCTCCCAGTGGCAGCGGCAATTGCTTGAGTCTCTATCCTGTCCGCATGTTCCCTGGCAGTTTTCGCCTTTGCTGCGTCCCCGGCTTGGTCCCTTACATCTAGTACAGATGCGAGTCCCCTCCAGTTTGCAGGATTTTCACTTTCACTAGCTGTCAATCCCTTCCAAATTTCCAGAGCGCCGGCAAAATCGCCCTCGCTCAAGAGTTTGTTTGCCCTTGCTATCTTCAAATCGCTACTCTCGGAGTCTGATGCTTGCTGGAGCAGTTCATCTAGATCAGAATCCGAGGATTCTGGTTCTTCAGTTTGTTCCTTAACCTCATCCTCGACAGGTTCTGCATTCGAATGCTCTTCAGAATCATCTTCATCGAAGTCATCGAAGTCATCGAAGTCATCGAAGTCATCGATATCGTCTTCGGCTTCCTCAGTCTTCTTCTCGGCTTCCTCGGCCTTCTTCTCGGCCACCTTTGCTTTCTTCTCGGCCGCCTTTGTCTTCTTCTCGGCCGCCTTTGCCTTCTTCTCGGCCTCCTTTGCCTTCTTCTCGGCATCCTTTGCCTTCTGTGCTAGACGAAATGCAATGTCTTGCGGGATCTTCTTTGCCATGCGAACTACCGACCTGCCTGCGATATTGACTCACATTTAATTGTGCCCAAGGGTTTAGATGGGGAATTTTCTCAATTATTGTGTGGAAATTGCATGATTCAGGATAGGGATTCGGCCTTTTCCTCGCATGCTTTCGATCTTCCACTCATCCCTATCGAGTCAAAATAGGCAGCCATCCCCCTCCAACCTTCGGGATTGGAGCCATCTGCGGAAACGATGGCCTTCAGGGAGCTTAGTGCCGCTTCTGATTCCCCATTCTGGATTAGTTCCAATGCCGATTCTATATCTGAAACCGCCTCAGGTTCTTCGGCTTCGGCTTCTGGTTCGCCGCCATCGGGCCCTTCCCAATCAAGCCCCTCAGGATCTCCGCCTTGATCGCCATCTGCCGGCTCTGCATCCTCTTCGATAGGCTCTTCCGCGGCAGGATCTTCCTTTTTCTTGCGGAACCGAGACATGAGCCCTCTTTTCTTCTTAGTTTTCGCCTCTGGCTCGGGCTCTTCTTCCGCTACAGGTTCATCTTCTGCTTCTGGTTTTTCCTCAGACGGTGGTTCATCCGCTGACTCATCTGGAACGCCATACTTTTTCTCGGCCCAACCTATCAGGCCTCCCCACTTTCCCTCAAACTTCTCTATTCTCTTAGGGATGCTCTCAATCATCTTCTCTAGCTCTTCCCCCTCTAAGGCTGAAGAGAAAATCGCCTCTAGCCTTTGCTCGGTCTCTTCACGGGTTGGCCCTTCCGTCATTCTATCACTTCTGAATTACGCGTAGGGCTACTGGACATTAAAGCAGCGATTCCTACTCACTCCTCCTCGTGCGAGTCCTCGTCAAAATTTCCCATCTGCTCAATTGAGACGGATAGCCCCTTCCAATCAGTGTGCAGCTTGCCTTTTCTGTGAGTCAGGTTCTTCCACTTGTTGAATGCGCCTTTGACGTTGCCCTGGTCCAGAGAAGCAGCAGCGACATTCAATGTTGAGGCGGCATTCAGCATGTTTACCAAATCGGTGAATGCTTCGTTGATCTTCGATGCCCCTGAATCCACGTCACTTCGAGATTCCCTTTCTGCATCGAAGACGTTGTCCCAGACCTTCTCGATTGCGTTCCTCTTGTCCGAGAACGCTTCAATTGTTGAGCGATCTATCCCTATGCCCTTCCAAATTGCTAAAACAAAAAGCGAATAAAGAGCCGCCAATTCTAGATAGTCTGTAAGTCCCAATTCCAAGGGCTGGAAACCCCATGAACCGTTGGACCTCCCTATCATTCCGGTTTTGGGGCCAATAATATTGCTGTATATCTTGGCAAAATACCCTCTTTTGTTTGCCGTAGAGAGGATGGATAATAGGAGAAAAAGAATGCTGGCCCTGAGCCATCTTGAAGATTTCACAGTCAGAAGTTTAAGGCCCCTCTTCTTTGGTTTTAAACCGGGCTCGACTGGTCTGTGAACCCAGAGGGAAATAAGTGTGTAAACGAGTATTGCTGCTATGGCGTAGTCCTGAGTTCCTGGTTGCAACTCACCCCAGAACTCCAAGGAGCTCGATGGAATGATCAAGAGTTTCTCCTTTGTTGGGTCCATGTCACTGAAAAGGCCAGTTTTCCTAGCAATATCGTCCATCTGACCAAAGCTGTTCAGGAACTGGAAAATTGCGAGAATTGTTGAGGCAAATAGGCTCAGAATCGTTGGCTCCTTGAAGTTGTCCTTCAATCCCATTGTGCGTCCCCGAACACTGCTGGAGAGTCCAAGCCTATCAAAACACCGAATCATCAGGTGACAAAAAGAGGGCTAGTAATACCACCCATAGTAGTGCACTGCAGAATAGGTCTAAGAACGTCGAAAGATAGAATGGAACTATGGCAGACTACCTTGACAATATTGGATCTGGGAAGATTCTGATTTCTGGTGAGCCGCTGTCATTCGACTGGATGCCGCCTGAATTGATCGGTCGGAACTCTCAACTTAGCGATCTGGCATCTATTTTCGCAGGAATTGCCAATCACAACGTTAGCTGTAGAGCAGTAGTTACTGGCAATGTTGGTTCGGGAAAAACCGTACTCACGCAGAGGTTCGGGATCGACCTTGCTAGCAAGCTAGAAGGCAGGAGGAAGATAGAATGCGCCCATGTCAACTGCAGGAATCACCCCTCTGCTTCCCAAGTACTTCAGCAGATCGCATTATCACTGGATTCTCGGCACCCCGAGAGGGGATTCAGCTCTGGGGAAGTCATCCAGAACATCAGGAGGAATATTGTCGCACATGAAAGCCACCTTCTTCTAATTCTGGATGAAGTCGATGTTCTCATCAGGAGAGACAGTGCAGACCTCATTTACAAGCTCCTAAGGGTAGACGAGGGCCAAGATGAAAAGGGGTCAATCTCCTTGATACTAGTAAGCCAGGATTCGTCGCTCTTCAACTTGTTCGAACAGGCCATCAAGTCAAGGCTCGGTGCTGGCAACTCGCTGGTCATGGATCCATATGGAGAAGAAGATCTGTCGCAAATCACGAGGCAGAGGTATGAAGCGTCATGTAGAACTGGTTCCATTGAAGAGGAGGTCTTGGAAAAAATCGGTAGATTGGCCGCTGATGCCAGTGGAGACGCGCGAATGGCCATCCAACTTCTAGAGAGTTCGATTCGCAGGGCTGAGGTGGCAGGCAGAGGGGAGGTTCTACTAGAAGACGTAGAAATTGGGGAGCTTGCATCGGCATCGGTAGAGCCGAACCAGATATACGAATTGGGTAAGCATCAGAAATTGGTCCTAATGGGAATTTGCAGGAGGCTGAAGAAGAGTGACGAGGTTTCCAGCGGTGATGCTAGGAAGTTGTATGAGCTGGTCTGTGAAGAGAACTCGGAGAGAGCCAGGGGGTACACCACATTCTGGAAGCATCTGAAGTACCTTGAGTCTGTGGGCCTGTTGAAGAGTCGTTCTTCAAACTCCAACAAAGGCAGGGGAAGGACCCAATACATTTCAATGCCAAACTCTGCACCTGCGGAAATAGAGAGCAGGATTGAACGAGATCTGCTAAGCGGATGACTGCTCCGCTTGGCTCTCCGAACCGCTCTTATAGGGGCCTTATGTCGGGATGCCGTCCAAGGTGGTACGATGGCAGGTGAGCAAGCGTTCAAGGCGGTCGTGAATGACACTGCGCCAGCATCGGGGGGGAAGTCGTTCCCGATGGACATCACCGGAGCAAACTACAATCACTTCCTTGGAAAGAAAATTGGGGACATCGTAGAAGGCATGTTCGTTGGAGAGGGAGACAAGTCCCTAGCAGGCTACAAACTACAGATTACCGGCGGCTCAGACGTGACGGGTAGGCCGATGCGCCCAGATCTTGACGGAGGGGGCGTTAAATCGGTACTAATCACAGCTGGAGTCGGTTACAAAGGAAAGAAGTACGTCAATAAGAACAGCAAGGAGTATCGATACAAATACGATGGGCTCAGGAGAAGGAGGAACCTCCGTGGTAACGTTATCAGCCAGGAAACCCGTCAGATAAATCTGAAGGTCGTCGAATCTGGCAATCGCTCGCTGGACGCAATTATCAACGGCGAGGAAGCAGCAGTCGAACAGCCCTCTGGAGAAGAGGAGTGACGGCTGGGTGTTGAAACTGCCAAAGAAAGATTCGATTCAACCAGAAGTGAACATCGGCATGGTTGGCCATGTCGACCATGGGAAGACCACGCTAACTCAGGCCCTATCCGGAACGTGGACGGATACCCATTCGGAAGAGAGGAAGAGGGGGATAAGCATCAAACTCGGATATGCTGACACTACCTTCTATCAGACCAAGGATGGGGCTCACTACTCCGAGGGCAAGCATCCCGAGGGGGATGATGGCAAAGGGGATCTTCTGAGGATGGTCTCCTTTGTGGATGCGCCGGGCCACGAGACTCTGATGGCAGTGATGATTTCCGGCGCGTCAATTATGGATGGGGCGCTACTTCTCGTTGCTGCGACGGAGAAGTGCCCCCAACCACAAACCAGAGAGCACCTTGCAGCTCTGGAGATTGCTGGGATTGAGAATATTGTCGTTGTACAGAACAAAATCGACATTGTTAGTGAAGAGAGGGCCAGGGAATCCTATGGCGAGATAGTTGATTTCGTGAGCGGGACAATTGCAGAAGGGGCCCCGATTATTCCCGTTTCGGCTCATCATGACGTGAACCTGGATGTTCTGATTGAGGCCATTCAGGAGACAATTCCGACTCCCGACCGTACCAAGGACGAGGGGGGCCTGATGTACGTGGCTCGCTCTTTCGACATTAATCGACCAGGATCTAGGCCAGATGGCCTGAAAGGAGGAGTCATTGGGGGAAGCATAGTGGAGGGTTCTTTCAGTGTGGGGGACAGCATCCTGATTGCCCCGGGCAGAAGGATCCAGGATGGGAGCAAGACTCGTTGGGAGCCTCTTAGGACATCCATTGATGGAATAAAGGGCGGCGGAGCAAGCCTGGAGGAGGCCCATGCAGGTGGCCTATGTGGCATTTCCACGCCTCTGGACCCCTTGACAACCAAGGCAGATGACCTTTCTGGACAGGTGATGGCTAGAGAGGGAGAGCTCCCTCCCATCTGGGAGGACCTGAACCTTGACCTCGAACTGCTTGATTCCATGGTTTCTGGGGATGACGGGGATTCCGGCGGAATAAGGCCGTTACAGCCGAACGAGATGCTGATGGTCAACTCGGCTACAGCCACAAGCGTGGGCACAGTATCTTCGATTAAGGCAAAAAAGGCTACCCTGGCACTTAGGCTTCCCATTTGTGCCAAGAAAGGAAGCAGGATCACACTTTCCAGGAGAGTTGGAGCCAGATGGCGGCTAATCGGACACGGGACTATCAAAGGATGATTCGATGGTAGGCGTCCTAGTAGATGCCTGTGGGTGGGTTTCTCTCGTGGATGCTGGGCTGAATCTTGACATTGCCCTCGAAGGAGTAATCGGCAAGGCGGACCTATTGCTGCCAGTTCCTGTAAAAGAAGAGTTGGAGGCCCTAGAGGAGGAGAATGGCGGGCTTTTGCTAGACCTTCTCTTCGAGAGGGCGGAAATCATTGACCAGTCAGATGGGCACACGGATGACGTGCTAGTTTCCCTATCAAGAGAAAACTCATGGCCTGTTCTAACGGTGGACAGGGGACTAAAGGAGCGTCTGGTGAAATCCGGGAGCTCTTACATCGAAGTAACCTCTGGACCGGCGCTGAGACTCGTCAATACCTAGGGCAAAGTGAACAACCTATCGTCTCCGTGCCCGTCCATTAGGCCTATCTTCACTGCAGCATCTAACCATGCATGGGCGTAGTTTATTGCTCCAAATGCACTAACCAGGTCCCCTTCCTTCGCGAAGTGACGTGCATCCGATACGTAATCGTCGCACATCCTCAACATGGTGCTGAGCCTTTCAGAGTCAATCTCGTTCGTAGTGGAGGGTGTTGCCTTTCTCCGAGCCTCTTCGGTAATCTCGAAGTATCTCTCGATTCGCTCGATTGTTACTGATTGGGACATAGTTACCTCAGGAAATCAATTCGGAAGCCATCTCGCTTAATTTGAAGAGCCTGCTCCTTCCCTGCTTACGTGCAGATAGGATTCCGGAACGATAGAGTGAATTGTAAATTTGGGACAATCGAGGCCTCCCGACCTCTAGCCTTGCTTGTATCTCTGCATCGGAGGGGGATATCTCCCTCTCTGCAGCTATGGAAACGACCAGTCTCTCCGCATCGTTCATCGCACGAAGATGGCCCTCATCGATAGATTCCGAGGAATCCCAGCTAGGCTCTAGATATTGATAACTGAGTGTTTCTTTGATAGTCTCGGCTTCAGAATTGGCTTCTTCGAATTGTGGCTCTAGTATTCCTACTTCATCCAATACCTCATCATCTGGGCCTTCAGACGGTTCGGGAAGAGTTTCTTCCAGGTCCGAGTCGACTGTCCATTGCTCCCCATCAGTGGATAACACCCCTAGATAGTCGGGGGGTCTCGGTTCAGTGCTAACTATCTCCCCGAGAGGCGCTTTTTCCGGGTCCTTGGTCTCTGGTCGGGTAGGAAGTGACTCTTCGGGTGTTTCTCTTTCGAGTATCTCCGAAGTGTCGACTACTGGATTATTGTCAGGACTGGTGTCCATTGTGTCAGAAGCATTCCTGGTTCGATGCAGTAGTCCTGAGAAACCCCTTGAAGGCGTAGACAAACTAGGTGGCTCTGTTCCCTCATCCATGGTCAGAATTGAGTCGGATTCCGGGTTCCAATCAGTAATTCGTGATGAGTCAGGCTCTATTTCTGGCAATTCCTCCTCGTAGATGACCACCTCGTGCTCTGAAGTTTCGGGCTCTCCCTCCTCATCTGTGTCCTCAGCCTCTTCCTCCCATAGATCATCTGGCTCGACATCCCAGTCCTCTTCGAGAACCTCTGATTCTTCCCGGATTTCTTCCCCATCATCTTCAATTTCGGGGTCCTCGGACCAATCGCCCAGCGTATTTTCTGGTTCAAACTCTGAGATTTCTTGCCTTTCTTGGGGAATTGGCCTCTCCCACTTTACCAGCCTTTCCAGTGTCCCATCCGAGCCAAGTCCCCTCTTCTCATCCAGAAGGTCTCGAAGCAATGAAAGGGCTTGCCTTGGGTTGCCACTGGTCAGCGAATGTATGGAGGAAATGAGCCTTGGGTGCAATTTCCACCTCTCACGGGTCATCCTCCTCAATCTAGAGTCGCAGAGGAGCTGTATCTGGCCCTCTGATAGCGAAGGGACCTGTTCGGGGGGATGGAAAAGGGCCCTAGTTCCCTCGTCCATCGAAGAGAGTTGCGCATTGGTCAAGGTTACAACCACAAATGCCCTTAGTCGCTGAAGAATAGGAGATACCGATACCAAGAAATCGGACATTTCGATATCCGAGGGGTAATCTACAACGATTAGCGGAAGTGGCCCAGTCAGGGAATCGAGGCTCTCGACTAGGTTTTCCACGGTTTGGTGCATCGAATTGGGCAAGTTGTGCCCACAGAAAGTCACAGAGAGTTCGCTAAGAAAGCGGTTCACTGGATCTTCTTCATGCCACAGGTAGCCTCGGAAGTGATGGTTGGTCTGGGAAGACAGGGAATTAACCAATGATGTCCTTCCAGAACCCCTCTCACCCACAAGGAGGACCATCCGAGGGGATTGCGCGTGCATATGCTCCCTCCATGTTGAGAGCAAACCTTCGCAGCCGACCATCTCGTGAGCCCTGCTCCTCTCGATAGGACGGATGTCGAACGGGTTTCCTGGAAGGGGTGGCACATCTAGGATGGAAACCTCGCTGACTACCATATCCCCCCAGCGTCATCTGGGATTCTTAATATTCACGCATAATTACGCTTCCAGGAAGGGTGATTTACGGGTCCGAGGAAATCTCCGAGCCCCGTTAAGAGAAATGTTCTGCCTAGTTATTCGGTTTTCATTCTGGGCTGTTAACGCATAATTAACGCTTCAATAATGCGTTAACGAAGCGTTAACAGCAATATTAACGCATTTTTCTCGCTTTGGGGTTGGTTTGAAAAAGGTTAGAAGCCACTTTCCACGGGTCTGTGGTTGAGTGGTATGCCAATAGAGAACAGTCGCATCAAGGGATTCTACAAACTGTCAGTAGCCGAGAGGAGGGAGCTTCTCGCAGGTATTGCGGGCCTATCTGAAGAACAGCTAGAGGCGTGGGCCAACGCTGGGGAGTTGGACGAAGACTCCGCGGACAGGATGATCGAGAACGTGGTGGGGACGTACTCCCTGCCAATAGGAGTGGCTACGAACTTCGTTATCGATGGCTCGCACTATGCTATTCCGTTCGTCCTCGAGGAGCCCAGTGTGGTCGCTGCTGCGAGCAATATGGCCAAGAGGTGCCTGGAAAATGGAGGATTCACTTCGAATAACGATGACCCGGTGATGATTGGCCAGATCCAAGTCGTGGGCTGCGAAGATTCCAATGGGGCCATGGAGTCGATTATTGCGTCAAAGGATGAGCTGGTTTCGAGCTGCAATGAGGTAGACCCCATCCTAGTAAAGTTCGGAGGAGGGTGCAGAGACATCACTGCTAGGGTGATCGAGACTGGTTCCGGACCAATGCTCATTGTCCACATCCTGGTAGACTGCAGGGACGCTATGGGGGCAAATGCGGTCAATACCATGGCTGAGACAATTGCACCGAAGGTAGAGGCGATAACCGGTGGGACGGTGATCCTGAGGATAATCAGCAACCTAGCGGTACACCGGCTTGCTAGGGTTAGTGCGGTTTTCACCCCCGAGGAGATGTCAGACAGGGGCGATGATTCCCAGCAGGGTAGCGAAGTGATCGAGGGAGTGATCCAGGCATACCACTTCGCTGAGGCGGACCCTTTCAGAGCGACTACGCATAACAAGGGCATAATGAATGCCATTTCCGCAGTAGCAATAGCCTGCGGCCAGGATTGGAGGGCAATCGAGTCCGGGGCTCACAGTTATGCCTCTCACGAGAGGACTTACGGTTCGCTGACCAAGTGGTCAAAGGACGATGACGGGAATCTTGTGGGTTCAATCGAGCTTCCCATGGCCGTGGGACTGGTTGGTGGGGCAGTAAGGGTCCACCCTGCCGCACAGGCGAACGTCGCCCTTCTGGGTGTTGAGAGCGCAGACGAGCTAGCGAAGGTGATGGCGGCGTCGGGACTGGCGCAGAACCTAGGTGCGCTACGTGCCCTAGCCACCGTGGGAATCCAAGCAGGCCACATGAAGCTGCATGTCAGGAACATGGCAGTGACTGCAGGGGCCAAAGGGGAAGAGGTCGACAGGGTTGCCTCCATGCTGCGGGAAAGAGGTGGGAGGATCACCCAAGCCTCGGTGATTGAGGCTCTGGAAGAGATTCGTTCTGACTGATCTCAGGCCAATCCTCGGTTTCGTGCATCTTCGGCTTGAGCGTCTGATCGTCCTTGTTCTACATCTACTCCCCTAAGGAGCAGTGCTCCAATTAAAATTAGGATGGCAATACTGAGTATTCCCACTCGACTGTCAAACATTACCGTCATTATCCCATAGATTAGTGGCCCTAGCAATGCAGCGACCTTGCCGAAGAATCCGAAGAATCCGAAGAACTCAGCACTTCTGGTTTCAGGGACCATCTGTCCGAACAGGCTCCTAGCAAGTCCCTGGGAACCCCCAAGGACTGAACCCATTGCCATGCCTAGAATGATGAATTGGAAACCGACAGCGATGCCCAAGGGTTCCCATATGTAGGAACGAGCGGTTTCTGGTATGAAATCCAATGCGCCATCTCCAAGGTTAGTTGGATGATCGATTCCAACGTTCGAAGTGTGCATAACTCCATCTTCATCAAGGACGCTGGCGCTGAACCTACTATCTGAGAAGCTAGACAACACCCCCTCAATTAGTGATTCGGAAGATCCTGAAACTGATTTAGAATAGTCCGTCGTAGTTGCTTTACCATCGTCATCTGTTGTCTTCCACTGCCAATCGAATAACTCGTATTCTGTCACATACTTGTCCTTAATAATGGGCAGAAATTCCTCCCATTCCTTTACCCATTCTTGCTCATCGAACTCGGAATCGGAGAATTCGATCTTCTGTGCTATACTGGGGGCTGCACTTGATACAGTTACCTTGTAAGTCCCTTCTTCGGCATCCCATTCGTACATTATGTCATGCTGGTTGTGTTTGTCCAATTCCAAGGGTGCAAATGCAAGTGCTGCAAAACACAGTACGATCCAACCAACGAGGGAAATGGTCAGAGCCTGCTTAGTTCCTACCTTTTCGGCTATCCTGGTGAAAGCTAATGCGGAGGGGGCTGCAATAATTTGAACCATCAGAATTGCTACCATCAGGAACGTCGTCCCTATTCCAAGAACTACTGGCCCGTATATTCCACCCAATGCAGTTACAGTGTTGATCCCATCAATAAAGAAGAAATAGGCGAGC
>Ga0310344_10003564_pt1 | contig 11568 bp, 8 predicted proteins | sample HC15DNA20200_MG_FD_203801 | JGI IMG/M metagenome (GOLD analysis project Ga0310344, IMG submission 203801) | Marine microbial communities from station ALOHA, North Pacific Subtropical Gyre - HC15-DNA-20-200_MG | ecosystem: Environmental > Aquatic > Marine > Oceanic | place: Pacific Ocean: North... | reverse complement strand
GGAGGTGAGTTGAAATGTCATTAATCAAAGTGTCAAACATGTTTCCACCATATCGAGGATGCGGGTGGCAAAGGATTACACATGGAGGTTTGGTTTGGGTGTCTGGAATTTCAAGCAAGGATTCCAATTCTGAATTTTCCGTTGATAATGTTGTCAGTTTTTTAATTGTTTCACTCATCAATTCACCTTGCTACATCAATTGGAGATTTGTATCGGTGGCCTAAATTAAATTTAAGTATAGTAATTGATAGAGGCCGTTGCTAGAATCAATACGCAAAACTATAAAGACAAATTCTATAAATTGGGTGGAAAATATGACTGAAGTCGATCTTAGAAGCGATACCGTTACTCACCCATCGCCAGAAATGAGAGAAGCAATAGCAAAAGCAAAGGTTGGTGACGACGTATTTAATGACGATCCGTCAGTGAATAAACTTGAAGAAATTGCGGCGGCGAAGGTAGGTAAAGAAGCTGCTGTGTTTGTGGCTAGTGGAACGATGGGTAACCTCATCTCAGTCTTATCACATTGTAGAAGAGGCGACGAAATTATTCTTGGTGACAAAGCCCATATTTTTCGTTCAGAGGCAGGGGGTGCAGCGGCCCTAGGAGGAGTTTCCTATCATACAGTGAAGAATGACGGTCGAGGTATGCTTGATCCTTTGGAAGTTGAAGAAGCAATACGGGATTCAACGAATAATCACAATCCTCATACTGCTGTGGTGGCTATTGAAAACACTCAAAATAATTGCGGAGGAAGAGTGCTTACCCCTCAAGACACCAAATCAATAGCAGACGTGGCGCATGCAAACGAATTGCCGCTTCATGTCGATGGAGCAAGAATATTCAATGCATCTGTTAAATTAGAAACCCCAGTTGATGAGATGCTGAAAGAGGCGGATACGGTGAGTTTTTGCCTGTCAAAAGGGCTTAGCTGTCCCGTTGGTTCTATTGTGGCTGGTACAAATGAATTCATCGATGAAGCTAGGAGATGGAGGAAAATGGTGGGTGGGGGAATGCGGCAAGCTGGATTTCTAGCAGCGGCGGGTATTGTGGCTCTTGATCAAATGGTTGATAGGCTGGCAGAGGATCATGCGAACGCAAAGAAATTGGCAGAAGGGCTGTCTAAAATAGATGGGATCTCCATTGATCCCGCTACAGTAGATACCAATTTGGTTTTCTTTGAAGTGGATCATCCTAATAAAAATGAGTTGATCAAAAAATTGGAGGCGGAAGGAATAAAAGGGGCCTCCCCTTATGCTAGATGGAGATTTGTAACCCATTATGGAGTAGATTCGAAAGATATAGACTACGTTCTAGAAGTTATGGCGAATGCTGTTGCATCATAATTCTATAGATTTTATACAGACTAACTTCATGTTTATATTTTTAAGTTCTTAGAGTTATTGAGCAGGTTTAAATATGCTGTCCCTGTTCAAAAACCATTCCTACCGCCGTTTTTTTGCGGGGTTGTTGTTTGACGATGCTTCGATGATGGTAAGCCCTATGATCCAAGGCTGGGTTGTTTTAATGGAGACTGATTCTGCATTCTGGGTTGGTGCTACCGCTGGGGTTTCTGGGGTTGGGATGACATTGTTCAGCCCCTTAGCCGGAGTTCTCGTAGATCGATACAACAGAAAGATATTATTGGTAATCACTCAATATATTCAAATACTCGTTGTTGCCCTTTTGGGAATAGCGGCCTTTTACGACGTTCTTGAGGTATGGCATGTGTTGGTTTATGGCTTCTGTGGAGGCGCTTTTCACGCTGTAAGACTTCCCTGTAAATTGGCTATGACTTTAGATTTTGTGGGTTCCAAGAATCTGCTCAGGGGAACCGCGGCTAATATCTTTTCTATGACGGTCATGGGAGTTTTAGCGCCATTAGCAGGCGGCTGGCTTATTGATAAGGAAATCTATTTGGGATTTGTCTTTATACTCATTTCTCTATTTCTATCAAATTTCATTTTCTTGAATCTCAGGAATATAAAGTCTCCGGAAGTATCCACGTCTTCCCATTTAGAAGATTTAGTTTATGGTGCTAAATATGTTGCTAATAATAGGATAATTCGATCTTTGATATTCGCAATACTGGTTACAGAAATATTTGGATGGGCAGTTGAATCAATGCTGCCGGTAATTGCCAGAGACGAACTTGGATTAGATGCACGGGGACTAGGAGTCCTCATGGCAATGGGAGCTTTAGGCGCCGCAATTTCAAGTGTAATTATGACCTTGATGCCTGATGTGGAAAATAAGGGTAAATTAGTTGTTTATGGATTGTTCGGATTTGGCGTTGGCTTAATTGCATTTGCATTTTCAGATATGGTGCTTCTATCAATGGTTTTGTTGGGTTTGGCATATGGATCTGGAGTGATTTATGAAAGTGGGTTGTCAACCTTGTTACAGATTTCGGTTCCAGATGAGATGCGTGGAAGAGTGTTAAGTTTCCAGTCTTTATGCTGGGGATTTAGTGGGTCAGCAGGATTCCACGCAGGAGCTATTGCTGCCATACTAGGTGCCCCGGTCGCCGTTGCGGCTGGCGGAGTGGTGGTTATATCAAATACCATCAGAATAGCAAAAAATATGATATTGATAGGAGTAAATACGGACAAAAAGATTGTTGACTGACTACTCGGTTGTGTTTTCGTGCCACCATTTGTTTAGTCTTTCTGCTATATATTTTTCGTAACCTAAACTTCCAGGGGAATAGAAGTTTTCAGTGCTAAGATTTTGCGGGAGATTTTTTGTTTTTACAAAATGTGCTTGGTAATCGTGGGCATATTGATAACCTTCTCCGTATTTTTCTTGTGACATTAGTTTGGTGACAGGATTACGAAGATGAAGTGGCACGGCTTTTTCACCGGAAGATTTTATTTCTGACATGGCTGCATTTATAGCCGTATAGGCTGAATTACTTTTGGGAGCAGAGGCTAAATAGATAGTGGCTTCAGACAAAATTATACGAGCTTCAGGCATGCCTACAAAATGAGTAGCTTGTTGAGCAGAAACTGCCATTGACAATGCTCGTGGATCGGCTAGTCCTATGTCTTCGCTGGCTAATATAACAAGTCTTCTTGCTATGAACATAATGTCTTCTCCTGCCAACAGAAGTCTCGCTAACCAATAAACAGCTGCATCAGGGTCAGAAGATCGTACAGATTTTATGAAGGCCGAGATTGTGTCATAGTGTTTGTCTCCGGATTTATCATGTGGTAATAATTTTGTTTCCACTACCTCATTCAGCAACGGTTTATTTATTAATAAATCGTTATCTTGCACATAAGCAGAATCTGCTGCCAACTCCAAGGTGTTCAGGGCCCATCGCGCATCGCCGCCAGACAATGATGCAATGTTTTCCAAGATGCCATCTTCTATTTTAAGGTTCTTTTTCCCTAAACCTTTTTCGGAATCGTCTAGAGATATGGCCAATATTTGCACAATATCTTTTATCTCTAATCCATTCAATGTAAAAACTCGACAGCGAGATAAAAGAGGAGAAATTATTTCAAATGAGGGATTTTCGGTTGTCGCTCCTATAAAAGTGACCGTCCCATTCTCAACATACGGCAATATTGCATCTTGTTGAGCTTTATTAAATCTATGAATTTCGTCAATAAAAAGAGCGGTTCTTTGTCCTGACATACCCAGACGTGATTTTGACTCAGAAACGATTTTTCTTAATTCAGAGACTCCGGATGTCACTGCACTGATTGTTTCTAAGTGGAAGTTTGATGTCGAAGTTATAAGATTTGCAATTGTAGTTTTGCCGGTTCCTGGAGGTCCCCACAAAATAAACGACGGGATTCTCCCCGCGTCAATACTCTTTCGGAGTGGACTGTCTTTGCCGGTTAAATGGGTTTGACCCACTATTCCATCCAAACTGGTAGGGCGCATCCTAGCTGCCAAAGGAGCACCTAGGGACAGATGTTTGCTTGCCTCAAAATCAAACATGTTCATTTTTTAGCCTTGATGGATGTGTAAAAATGGTTTATGAGGGTAGTGCAATAGTGTACAAGAATATGTGCTTTAATGATTGGAGACTCATATGGGTAAGCATATTATTTGTGGAAGATGTCAAAAGATCGTAAAAGAGTCCTCTGACATGGTGAATAACAAAAGACAATCCGACGACCGTCACTTTTGGTGTCTTTTGAGGTATTCTCCAATGTGAAAACGATCTTTTTTTGCATCGAGTGTTGTAGGGACAGTTTTGATGTTATTGAACCAAAGGGATTTCATATTGGATGGAAATTTTTATAAAGGATTAATTTGAAGGTTCCTTTGACATATTTAGTCCCCTTTTGGGTAGTCGCGTGGGGGGGCAGTCACAAATGCAAAAACTGATTATGCGTGAGGAGATATAGTGAGGACGGCTATTGTTGCCCCTGGGCCTCCTTCTGCGGGTGGGGCAGAGTAGAATTTTTCTATGTGGGTATGGGTAGAGAGAAGCTCATGAACTGCTCTTCTCATGTCACCACTTCCTGCTCGCCCATGGATAATTCTGATCTCTTTCATACCTGCATTCTTGGCGTCGGAGATGTAGGTTTTTAATCTTTGAATGGCAGGTACCACCTTATCTCTACGAAGATGTATCTCATTTGGAATAGACATTTTTTTGAAAAGAGTAGAGTCGTGAGGATTTTGGTAGGGCATTTATTCTTTCGTGTTTTCCGAAATGACTGTCGTTAGTATGTCATCATCATTCGGTAATACAGTACGTAGATCAAATATAACTGCATCGTCTTCTATCCTGGGGACTATGGGCCTGTTTCCGTTTCTGATATTCGATGCTAATTTTTCAGGATTATTTCCAGCTATTTTAATTCCGACCGATTCCATAGTTTCGCCGGGCAAACTGCCACCACCAATTGTGGATTCCGTCTGAATTACTTCTATTGAATAAAGATCATTACTGGATATCTTGTTGAGTATGTTGTTTGCCCGTTTCCGAATATCATCTGATGTCGCAGATATCATTTGCCAGACCGGAATTTTGGCCTCAGTCTCTTCTTTGAGATAGTGAATTAGGGTTGCGGTCAGCGCCGCCAAATTCATTTTGTCTATTCTGAAGGCTCTGGCTAATGGATGTCTTGAAAGTTTCTCAATATATTTTTTTCGCCCGATAACTATTCCAGCCTGTGGCCCGCCCAATAATTTATCTCCTGAGAAAAAGCATAAATCTGCACCGGCAGCTATACTTGCTTGAGGCTGAGGCTCTGCTGCCAGTCCATACTTAGTTGTGTCAAGCAAAGATCCACTCCCGACATCGTGCAGCACAGGAATACCCCGTCTTGCCCCGAGATTTGAAAGATCTGATATCGATGGCGTAGAAGTGAAGCCAATTATTTTAAAGTTACTAGCGTGGATTGAGAGAATTGCTCCGGTTTCCTCAGTTATTTCCCTTTCGTAATCTTCCACGTATGTTCTGTTTGTTGTTCCTACCTCTACCAGAGTTGCGCCACTTTGTTTTAGGACATCTGGGATTCGGAATCCGCCGCCTATTTCCACTGCTTCTGATCTTGAAACGATTACTTCCTTTTCTAATGCCAAGGCTGAAAGTCCAAGCATTAAAGCTGCAGCATTATTATTCACTACTAGGCCTGCTTCTGCCCCTGTCAAAGCAGATAATAATTTGGAAACCCGGACCTGCCGAGATCCTCGCTTCCCTGAAATTAGTTCTAATTCCAAATCGCTATAAGATTTAGAGGAATCTGTCGCTGCTTTCATACTTTCTAGGCTTAAGGGGGCACGTCCTAGATTAGTATGAATTACTACCCCTGTGGCATTTATAACGTTTCGGGGCCAATTGGACCAGTTTGTATGGACGTGATCCGATATTTGATCGGCTATTTCCGATATGGTTGGGATTTCAGATGTGCAATTCGTCGACGATCTTATTTCACTGAGAGTATTTTGCACAATTTTAGTTATCACTTCGGATGAGAATTCGTCTACCAAATTTGAGATTCTCGTGTTCATAAGCATCGAACTCACGCTTGGTATTTGTCTGAGTTTTTCTTGCATATTTAATAAGCTCTTATGACTACTTAGGCCTTTATTATATATGGTAGGTAAATTTTCCTTAGGCTTCAAATTATCCTCCTGCAGCGGACTTTTAATTGACCCTCAAAATTAACCTCCTGTAGAATGACCGAATGACTTTTTCCTAGACGAGGTAATATGCTCAGTATTGGTCTTACGGGAGGCATAGGGACTGGCAAGTCCTTGGTCTCTAATTTATTAAATGATCTTGGGGCGACGGTTGTGAATGCCGATTTGCTTGGCCATGAGGCTTATTTACCTGGTACTGTTGGTTTTGATATGGTGGTTGATTCATTCGGAGATCAAATCGTGGGAGATGATGGTACCGTCGACAGAAAAAAACTTGGCCCAATAGTTTTTTCTAGTCCTCAAAACATGGCGAAGCTGAATGCTATTATGCACCCATTGATTCGAAATATGATTCAAGCTCAGTTGGAAGAATATTCATCCAATGGCACTGATGTAGTAGTGGTGGAAGCAGCAGTTCTTATTGAAGCGAATTGGGTAGATTTATTTGATGAAGTATGGGTTGTTACATCAGACAAGGAAACCGTGATTGAAAGGTTAAAGGCTCGTAATTCTTTAAGTCGAGAGGATGCAATCATTAGGATAGATTCTCAGATGTCGACAGAAGAAAGGATTGATCATTCTGATGTTGTAATATCCAACGATAAGACTATAGATGAATTAACAGATAATGTAGAAAAAATTTGGAATACCAGAGTAGTTAATAATTAGGAGTAGGATAGCTGAATATGACAACTCAATCTCTATATAAAAGTTTCATTATTGAAGAATACCAATTACAGGAAGAGCCATACTACGTGCCGATTGCTGATGAGGTGGAATTATTCGAAGCTGCGTATAAAAGTAGGCTGCCTTTGATTTTTAAAGGACCTACCGGGTGTGGTAAGACCAGGTTTGTTGAATACATGTCTTATAAGTTGGGAATTGAATTAACTAAAGTTAAAAAGAGTGATTCAGACGATTCAGGCGTCAACTTGCCATTGGTCACGATCGCCTGTCACGAAGATCTCACCGGAAGCGACCTAGTTGGAAGGTACCTGCTTGAGGGAGATCAGACTGTGTGGCTTGATGGTCCCTTGACAAGAGCAGTGAAAGCCGGAGGGATATGTTATTTGGATGAAGTTGTGGAGGCTAGAAAGGACACTACGGTTTTAATACATCCTTTGACTGATCATCGTAGGATACTGCCGATTGAAAAGCGGGGAGAGCTTCTAGAAGCTGCTGAAGGATTTTTACTGGTTCTTTCCTACAACCCAGGGTATCAAAGTGCTTTGAAAGATTTGAAACATAGTACTAGGCAAAGATTTGTCTCTATAGAGTTTGACTACCCACCAATCGAATTGGAGACACAAATAGTTGCGCATGAGGCTGGGGTCGATGAGGATGTAGCTTATCAACTGGCAAAACTAGGTGAAAAAGTAAGGAACTTAAAAGAGCATGGATTAGGTGAGGGGGCTAGTACCAGACTTTTAATATATGCAGGTAAGCTGATCTCAGAAGGCATTACACCTCGAAGGGCATGTCAGGTATCAGTTAATTGGGCGATTACAGATGATGAATCTTTGCAGCAAAGTATTACAGAAATCATTTCCTCAATATTTGAATAATATTACTTGTGATAATTTCACCGGCTCATCTCCAAGAGAATTTGGGTAAAGCAGGAGAACCTGAAGATTCCGCAATAGACCACGCAATAGACCACGTAGAGGCTGGTGTGATGGTGATACTCTTTGAAAAGGACGGCGAATACTGGTTGATTTTGAATAGGAGGACCCGAAAAGTAGAACACCACAAAGGAGAGATTTGCTTTCCTGGAGGAAGGAAGGACAATAAAGACAAGGATTTGACTGAAACTGCCTTGAGGGAAACCAGAGAAGAAATGGGTATAGCAGGACAGAACATATCTATTTTAGGCGTCTTAAATAAAACTGAAACAACAACAGGTTATCTCATCACTCCGACTGTTGGTTTGATTTCCTACCCGTATCAATACGATGTACAAAACGACGAGGTCGAAGACGTTATAGAGTTTCCACTTTCAGCGTTGTTTAGGGAAGATTGTACTAGGTATGAGGCCAAATTAATAAACGATCGTGTGGTTATGCAGCCCGCATATCAATACTGCGGTAATGTGGTGTTTGGTGCTACAGCTAGAATTCTCGAAAATTTTGCCGTTCATGTCAATCAGCCAAAATTGAAGGAGCCTCAGTGACTGATCAATCGGAACATTTAAAAGAATTTGTTGTTGAATTGCAAAAATTTCCGGGACCCGTTCTGGATAATTTCAACAGGGCCATTTCCGAAATGCCGAATGCTCTTTCTGAAGAACAAATATTAGATTGGCTGAGGAGAGGAATCGATATAGCAGGACAAACCGTACGTTCATGGGAGGCTGCAGCCCATTTCTTTCAGGTAAGTCCTAGCGTGATTTCTTCGATGCCATACAGTTATTTTGTTCGTTGGATGGAGTGTGGAACTTCCCTTTGCGGGGAGTCTCCTACTCTTGCAGCTGCATATTTTGAAGCTAGTCCTTCGACGATGAGCAAATTGAGATCACGGCATATAGAAAGTTGGGCGGGCCTTGGAGACGGCTTATACAAAGGAACCTGGAAATCTAGCACATTGGCATGTAGGTTTTTCGCTGAAACTCCTACTCTTCTGGATTCTCTTTCATTTCAGCAACTGGAAAAATTCGCTAATTTCTTAGACGCTCTTTCTCACAGGTCCTATGATCTTTCATCCGAATGTCTTACATTAGGCCAGCAGATTTTCCCATTGGTTGGTGATAACAAAGATGCTTTTTTGTCTTTGGCAACGACATTGGTGGAAACAGGTTGGCGAGAAGTCAAAAGTTTTTTTGAGGCTGGAGCAAAGGCACTTCCAAAAATCCATCCAGAAGAAAGGATGCGATTTCTGAATTTAGCGGAAAGTTTGGTAAATAGCGGAGGCACAAATATACCGGGGACTATGTTAGATATATCGCAATCTCTATCCCTTTTGGAGGAAGATCATCATCACATTGTTTTGGGGTTTGCGGAAACTCTATTGCATGAAGAACCTCTAGCGATGCCCGAATTCATAAAATCTGCCCCAATCGTGTTGGAAAAGCTGACAATACTTCAACTGGGACGTTGGTATCAGGAAGGGGTTAATACATTGTCTCAAAACAGGGATGGGGGACTTGCTTTTTTTAAAATAGAATCTTCTCACTCTGAAGCAGTAATGGAGACCTTGTCTTCAGGTATAGAATTTGATCGTATTAAACCTGTAATGGAAATGTACTGTAGGGCTCTTGCTGGCGCCGAGATAAAATTATCTCCTACTGACGCTCTCGTAGAGAAGAATATAGGTTGGGTTTCAAATGAATCTCCTACTACGGAAGGATCTACCGTGTTTGTACCTACGGTGGTGGATAGGTATGCCACTAAAGAAGAAAACTATGCTTGGTTCAAAGTGGTGTCTACTCACCAAGTAGCTCATTTGGAATTCGGTAGTTTTATATTTGAATTTGAAAGAGAGTCACAACTATTTGATAACCTCAGACTTGATCTTGAAAAGAGAAGAATAGAGGCTTTGGAGGAGGCTCAAGATAACCTTTCCACAGAAAGTGATCCGGGTGTCCCAACCGACCCTGGCAATGAATTGCTTGAAGGACAGTCAGGATTAGAGAGGGCTTGGCTGACTGATATGCAAAGGTTTTTTGATTTGTTCGAAGACCGCAAATTGGCCCTAGATATTTTTACCGTAGTAGAAGATGGACGATTGGATGCGAGAGTGAAAAACGAGTACCCAGGGATCAAATCTTCTTATGTACAGGTTCAAAGTGATTCTCACGAAAACAGACCAGATATAAAAGAACTCCCGGCTCGTGAGGCTATGGTGGAATTCATGGTCAGACTCAGCCTGCAGCAATACGAAGGTGTAATAGCCCCCTCCAAATATAATAAAGAAGCTGCACAAGTAGCACAGATCGCTCGGAGAGTCTTGGATGTCAGTGCGTCGGTTGAAGATACGGCAGAGGCGACCTTAAGGATTTATGCGGTTATCGCTGCAATACCGAATGAGGAAATTCCTCCTGATGATTGGAATGATATGGATTTTGATGATGAGGATGATGAAGATTACGTTGATCCCGAGGATATGGAGAATCTTCTCCAACAGATAGGGATGGGCATGGAAATGGAACTGCGCCCAGAAGGGGAAGAAGAATATGAGTCAATTCAAGAAGTTGAATATAGAGGGGATTTCAAACCTGAACTGGCTCAGTTAATGACTGAATTGAGGATGCAACAACAAGATGAAATGGGCCAAACACAGGGAGAGCCACTTACACAAGAACAATTGCAGGAACTTCTTGAGAACAGTGCCGAATTGGACCTACAGGCTACCGAAGGAGAGATTCAGGAATCTAGTGGGATGTTTGCAGATAATATTATGAAGGAGGCTGGGGCTAATATGCCTCAATCCCCTGATGATGCGCAAGGTCCCTTCGTCCACGTCGATGAGGATGGAGGAGAACTCGAGCCAGCTGAACCAGAAACATTTGTATATGACGAATGGGATTTTAGGGCAGAAGACTACAAGCCCCGCTGGTGTATCGTGAGGCAAAAAACTATGCAGGAAGGGGACCCCACCTATTTCGGAGCTACCCTAAACGAATATGGCACCTTAGTCACTCGAATACGAAGACAATTTGAGATGATGGTACCTGAGATGTTCAGGAAAGAAAGGAAGTTGATAGACGGGGAAGACATTGATATTGATGACGTAATTGAGAATATGGTGGATATAAAGACAGGTTCTAGCCCGGACGAAAAATTTTATTGGCGTCGCAATAAAGTTCAACGTGACGTAGCAGTTGCCTTTCTTTTGGACACCAGTGCGTCCACGGCTGAGGCAATAGATGAAGGAAAAGGCAAACAGGATGATTGGGATGCTCCAGATGACCCGGTAGAATATATGGTTTGGTTGAGGACACGGCGAGGGGAACAAATGAGAAGATCATATAAACGTATCATTGATATGGAAAAAGAATCGATGGTTCTCCTTATTAATGCTTTGGAGGCTATAGGCGACACCTATGGGATATACGGTTTTTCCGGGTACGGAAGGGAAAATGTGGAGTTCTATACGGTGAAAGACCTACAAGAAACCTTCTCCGATAGAGTTAAACGGAGGATTGATAGAATTGCACCGTTACATGCTACAAGAATGGGGCCGGCCATAAGGCATGCAGCATACAAACTAGAGAATACAGATGCCAGGACGAAGATATTGTTCCTGATAAGTGATGGACGTCCGCAGGATCGCGGCTACAGTAGAGAAGGAGTGGAAAAAGAGTATGCCGTTCATGATACTAAGATGGCATTAGATGAAGCGAAAAGACAAGGTATAAACTCGTTTTGTTTGACCGTTGATAAAAATGGACATGATTATCTAAAAACGATGTGTTCCGACATGGGATATGAAATTTTAGATGATATAAATGATTTGCAAGAG
>Ga0310344_10003562_pt1 | contig 11573 bp, 13 predicted proteins | sample HC15DNA20200_MG_FD_203801 | JGI IMG/M metagenome (GOLD analysis project Ga0310344, IMG submission 203801) | Marine microbial communities from station ALOHA, North Pacific Subtropical Gyre - HC15-DNA-20-200_MG | ecosystem: Environmental > Aquatic > Marine > Oceanic | place: Pacific Ocean: North... | reverse complement strand
CCGGCTTCAGCAGCAACTTGGGGAGGAATCGGTTCTGTCATAGGTTATTCTCTTGGAACTGCTTTTCCAATGATATTTTTTATTTTTTTTGGAAAAAAAATAAGAAAAGTTTTTCCTGAAGGAAATACACTCACGCAGTATATTTATAAAAAGTTCGGTAGAAATCTTTTTAATTTAATTTTAATATTAACTATTTTTTACATGTTTATATTTTTGTGCGCCGAAGTAACAGCGGTGTCAATGTTAGTGCATTACATATCTGGTACACCATTATGGATAACATCAACTTTAGTTATCGCTACGGTGCTGGCATATACTTTATACGGAGGTCTGAGAGCTTCTATTTTAACTGACAATCTACAATTTTTTATAGTGCTAATTTTATTATGTATTTCTTTCTATTATTTATTTTATCAAAATTCCAATTATGTTTTTTTCGAGATTGTAAAAGCTAATTCGGGTCATTTATTAAGTAGTCACTATATTCCAAATTATACAGCGGGACTTACCTTCTTCATAGCAGTTGCTGCTACTAATCTTTTTCATCAAGGTAATTGGCAGAGAGTTTTTGCCGCAAGAAATGATGAGGTACTAAAAAAAAGTCTTTTATTTTCATTTATAATCATTATTCCAATTGTTTTTTTTATGGGAATAAGTGGCATTATAGCAATTTCAATAGATAGTAAAATAAATCCAGATTTAGCTTTTTTTTCTATTCTTTTAAAAGATAAAATAGAATTTTTGTCTATAATAATTATTATTCTAGCCATATCATTAACCGTTAGTACTGTTGACACATTAGTAAATGCCATTTCCAGTATAGTAGTTGTGGATGGAAATAAAGTTTTTCTAGAATATAAGAAAAAAAACTTATTTGGATTATCTAAAGTTTTAATGGTTATTTTGTCAGTTATCACGCTCGTTATAGCCTCAAAGGGATACAGTATTTTGTATCTGTTTTTATTAGCCGATCTTTTATGTTGCGCGGCTGTGATTACTGTTTTTTATGGTTTTTATCAAAAAAAATTTGAAGAAAAAAAAGCAATGATATCGATATTCTTGGGTTTGTTTTTAGGTCTATTATTTTTTCCTAGCCCCGACTTTTCAAAAAGTATTTTAGTAGGAACATTGTTACCGTTTGATTTATTTCCCACAATTGTATCAAGTTCCTTATTATTTTGGTCTTTTTTGATAGCCACACTTGGTCCAGCAATTGTTATAATGAGTTATGATTCCTTTAAAAGACGATAATCCAACCTCGCGACAACCGATAGTAACTTATTTTGTAATTGGTTTATGTGTTGTAGTTTTTTTAATTCAACTTGGATCTCAATCTTATAGAACTGGGCAGCTTTTTTATTCTTACGGATTAATCCCGTCGGTTCTAATGGGACACGATCAGCTACCAATAGATGTTTATGTGGTACCAGCTTATATGACGATTTTTTCTTCTATGTTTTTGCATGGAGGATGGTTACATTTAATTGGCAACATGTGGTATATGAAAATTTTTGCTGACAACATAGAAGATAACCTAGGGTCAAAAAATTTCATTATTTTTTATATTCTTTGTGGAATTTGTGCAGCAATGACACAAGTATTAACAGATACACACTCCCAAATACCTATGGTTGGAGCGAGTGGTGCTATTGGAGGAGTATTGGGAGCTTATTTAATTAATCATCCGAATGCTAGAGTTCTTGTTTTAATTCCATATATTATTATTACTATTATTAGAATTAGGGCTCTATACGTTTTAGGTTTTTGGTTTATTCTTCAATTTATTTCAAGCGGCGGAGGGGTAGCTTATGCCGCGCATATAGGAGGTTTTGTTTCCGGAATGATTTTGATACTATTCTTTAACAAAAAAGTAAGAAGAAAAACCAAAATTGTAAAAGGACCATGGAGCTAATGAATTATTTAATACCATTTCTTGTTTTAATAATGGTTGTTGTGTTTATTCATGAATACGGACACTATTATTTTGCAAAGCGATACGGAGTCGGAGTTACCGATTTTTCAATAGGCTTTGGTAGAGAAATTTTCGGGTGGAACGATAAATCTGGGACTCGATGGAAAATATGCTGGCTTCCTTTAGGCGGATATGTAAAATTTTTTGGTGACCGAAATGTTTTTAGCCAATCGGAACAGCAAGACATAATTAATAAATATAGCGAAGAAGATAGACAAAAATTATTTATACTAAAACCTTTATATCAAAGATCTATGATTGTGGCCGCTGGTCCTTTAGCCAATTTTTTATTAGCTATAATAATATTTTCAATGATTAATATTTTTATAGGAAAAGATATGACCCCTGCTGTTGTGGACGAAGTTCAAATAAATAGTCCAGCTTATTCAGCAGGCATGCAAAAAAATGATAAGATCGTATCTATTGATGGTAATAAAGTTCAGAGTATTTTAGAAGTTTCCACTTTTATCAGCACTTCGACTAGGGAAAAAATAGAAATTATAGTGTTAAGAAATGATCAGGAGTTTACTTTATTAGTTAAACCAAATCTGGTGCAAAGCAAAGATACTTTAGGAAATTCTGTAAAAAAAAGAATGATTGGAATAAGATTGTCACCTATAAATAATGAATTTAAAAAACAACCGTTAAAACCGAGTAACGCCATATATTATGCAGTTAAAGAAGTTTGGTTTGTAAGCACTACTTCGCTTAAGTATCTGAAAAGTATGTTAATTGGTTCGGCAGATTCTTCTCAATTAGGCGGTCCTATAAGAATAGCCAAAATAACGGGTCAGGTTGCGGAACATGGCCTTATCCCATTTTTAAGTATAATGGCTTACATCTCAATAAGCTTAGGACTTATAAATTTATTTCCAATTCCCATGCTTGATGGAGGCCACCTGATGTTTTATTTTTTTGAAAAGTTACTTGGCAGACCACTTAGTCAAAAAACACAAGAAGGATTTTTTCGAATCGGCTTATTTTTGTTATTTTCTTTGATGTTTTTTGTGACTTTTAACGATTTAAAGGACCTAGGTTTATTTTAATAATTGATCAAAATTTCGGAAAATTTTAGAAAAAAGCTAATAAAATCAACATTTATTGACATGCACCCAATATGTAGTGTTGATATCTTTTATATATACTAAAGAAATTGTTGATTTCCCTAGTATTTATGCGAAAAGGAAAAAAAGCATAAAAAAGAGGCTAAAATGAACAAAAAACAACTAATAGCGAAGATCTCAAGCTCCATGAATCTTAGTAAGGCTGACGCCGAACGTACATTTGATGGAATTACTGAGATAATTTTAAACTGCTTAAAAAGCGACGAACAGGTTAAAATTGCTGGTTTTGGTACTTACAAAGTGGCTAAGAGGAAGGCTAGGGTCGGTAGAAATCCAAGAACTGGAGAACAAATACAGATTGCGGCTTCCCAAAAAGTTAAATTTTTACCAGCAAAAGCTCTTAAGGAGATGTTTAATAAATAGGTTTTAAAAATCAGCCTTTATTAAATTAAACAAAATAGAGGCTGATTTTTTGCTAAAACTTCTAAAATATTAGTAATTATCATTTTCTTCCCAAATTTTTTTCCAATCCAAGTTTGGCGGTAAACCGTAAGAAGAGTTTATGTTTGCACAATGAACGGAAAGTGAAGGAATAGGCGAAAAACATGGATTTTTTTTATAAATTTCATGTAAAGGCTCTTCCCAAGGGTCCCCCCAGCGTTTTCCCATTGAAAGCAATTTTTCCAAATTATTTAGAACTACTTCTTTACTAGTCATGAATGTAGCTAAACTTTCATCTATCAGTCGCCAGTGTTTTTGGTGACCAAAAAATATTTTTGTGCTTATATTTTTTGTATATAAATATGGATAATCAGCAGGTACTAAAAAAATTTCATTTTCAAATATTGATGAAAATTTTTCATAAGTAAATAGCATTTCTAAAATAGCAGTTTCAGTGTGCAGATAATCATCTTCAACAAAATATATTAGATCCTCCGATTCATTTTTTGCCAAGTTTAAAGAAGTATAAAAATTTGCCATATTTGAAAATTGTCCAGCAGTGCAATTGCTAGCTATTTTATTTTTAAAATCTTCAAGTTTAATTGAAATTAAACGATTTTTTATTTGGTACTTTGAAAGAATTTTTTCAATTTGATCCAAATCAGTTTTTTCTGAATTTGAAACAGTAACAACAATTTCAAAATTTATTTTATCAAATATTTTTTTGGCTTGAGTAAGAGATTTTAATAAAGAGTTCAAAGATCTAAAAGTGTACTGATTTTTACTCGCATCAAATATTCTTTTTTTGTTTTGGCCCATTATTAGCTCAGAGGTGTTGGAGCGAAAAATAACCTTTAAAGATTTTATTTTTCTTGTGATTTTTATCTGACCTAAAGGCACTGTGATAGATTTTTTGCCAGGTATGCTAAGATTTTCATCAAGACTTTTGTTTAGGGTAGGGACTTCATAATTACTTTGATCAATTATTTCAAAACCAAAAATTCTACAAATTTTAATAAAAATTTTTTTAAAAGGATTTTTTTTAATTTTACTATCTATTTTTTTCATAACAAAATTTCATTATTTTTTAGCTTCATTAATAACAAATTCTAAACGATCCTGCCCCCAAAACATCTTATTGTTGATTATGAATGAAGGAGCTCCAAATATACCCTTTTTTATCGCATCATCAGTTCTTTTTTTTAATTCATCTTTAATTTTAGAGTCCATGGATTCCATCAAAAAAGTTTTTGGATTTATATCCAGGGTTTTTAATAATTTTTCTAGAATTATATCATCATTTAAATTAAGTCCATCTTTCCAGATGGCATCAAAAACTTTATTAATAAAATTTGTAGCAAAGTTTTTTTTTTCTGCAACTATGACACAACGCATTAACCCAAGTGTTTTTATTGGAAAGAAGTTGTTAAATTTAAATACGATGTTGTTTTTTTCAGCCCATAACTTACAATCTTTAATCATATATTTTGCTTTAACCGGTATATCTATATTTGCTTTTATTCCTGCGAATTTAAGTAGACCCCCTAGCAATACTGGCATATATTTTATTTTGATTAAATTTTCTTTTTCAATTTTTCTAATTTCTTTGTGAGCTATAAAAGTATATGGGCTTGCAAAATCAAAGTAAAACTCAAAAGGTTTAATCATGAAAACCTAATTTTTTTGCATAAAAGATTCTAATCATCCAATACAAAACAAGTCCTATAGGTCCAGTAAAATAAATTAAAATTAATGGTATAGAAGCTAAACTTCGAGACATACCATGTTTTACTCCGTCCCGAGATACCCATGAACCCAAAAAAAGATTTAATGCTAAAAAATGCAACCAGAAAACTAACAAGAAACTTTCAGTAGCGAATACCGTATAGAGATTATCTAGGCTTATATATAATTTGAAAACATCAAATAATGGTACATCTAGTGAAATTGTTTGATATATCGTATATGTGTAAGCAGCCCCTAGGATTAAAGGCAAGATTACAGAATTAACAAATATTTGTGTAATTTTTGAATTTGGAATAAAAATCATCATAAGCCAAAATGGTAAAATGCCGAAATTAGCCCATATATATATGGCCTCAAATGTTAGGTAGTTTTGAAATTGTAGTAGCATATAAAATTAAATTTAGAATATAATATATAAAAACCGTGAATCCTATAAAAAACAAGAAAGATCTAGAAACAACAATCAATGAAATAAGGAATTTTGCCTATACATATTTAGAAAAATACAGTCCTTCAAAACAGCAACTAAGAATTTACCTACTAAAAAAATACATAAAGAAAAATCAAAAAATATATAACAAAAAAGAAATATTTGACTTAATTGATGTAGTTATCTCGACATTGGTAGATGAAAAATTGATAAATGATAAGCATTATTCGGACTTTAAGGCTAAAGCTTTTTTAAAAAGAGGATATTCTTTAAATAAAATTAGATATAGTCTTATACAAAAGGGTATAGATAAAAAATATATTCAAGCTACTATTTCCAAAATTATAGCTAATCATTCAGAACCAGATTTTTTTTCAGCTATAAAAGCATGCAAAAGGAGGCGAATAGGACCTTGCAGAGATGAAAATAACAGATCATTGTTTTATAAAAAAGATATATCGATTTTAGCAAGATCAGGTTTTAGTTATGAAATTTCGAAGAAAGTTTTAGAAATTCCAAAAGAAGAATTTGTGAAATTGTGTAAGATGATTTAATTAAGAAATCAATTTCTTAGTTTTTTTTGGTGTTTTTTGACAAATAATAATCTAGTCTTTTTTTTAGCATTTTTTTTACATATAAAAAAAACAAAACCCCAAATACAGTGACAGACAATAATATGACAAATATTGTTTTCAACATTTGTAGTTAAAAATACTTTTTATTAATTATTTAAAATTTTTTTTTCTCTTTATGACTAACTTGGTGTCCTTCTCTGTGGGAAAGTATGCCTGTTTCAATACATTTTCACCTATAACACTTATAGCATGCTCACTAATTGTTTTTCCTGTGCCATTTTTAACTATAAAATTTGCTGTTGAGGCAAAGCCCGATTGTAAAATAGATGAAGTACTATAACCTGATGTAGCTGGGCCTACAAAAGCTAGAGGCACCATGTAACATCCTGATAACAGCACTGCCATACTTGCTAGTAATAGCAATTTCCGAAACATCAAAATCTCCCCTTCTTGATACGACTCTACATTTTATTATAGTTGAACTAAAGAGAAGATTAAATTTAATTTAGTGCTAAAATACAACCTTAAATAGAAAATTATTTTTCTATATTCGATGCTCTTTTTGCGATAATTGACAAATTTTTATAATCTTTTTTACCGTATAAAATTTTTTCTCCTTCTTGTGTGGTTATTAAACCTCCTGCATGCTCTAATATTGCATGTCCTGCAGCTATATCCCATTCATAGGCTCTAGCATTTGCGGCGTAAATATCTGCTTCACCAGCTGCCAATACGCAAAATTTTAGGGAGCTTGACATTCTTACTGTTTTCGAAACTTTATACTTTTTGTAAATATTTAAAATCTCCTTAGGAGTTTTATCTGAATTTGCTAAAGCAATTATTTCTTCATTGTTTATTTTTTTGCAACTTAAAGCCTTTCTTTCTCCATTACTTATTTCAAAAGCAAGATTTTTGCCGTATGAAAAAAATAATCTATCTTTTGCTGGAGCATAAACCAAGCCAACCACCGGATTTAGGTTTACTATTAAGCTAGCATTTAAAGTATATTCATCCTTGTTTTTTATGTAGTCTTTAGTTCCGTCTATTGGATCAATTAACCAGTAGGTACTGTATTTATTTTTTGTTTTCAAATTAACCGTTTCTTCTGAAATAACGGGTATATTTGGGGTTAAGCTTGTAATTTTGTCTCTAATAATCTTGTCTACTGCTATATCGCCATTTGTAACTGGAGTTTTATCAGCTTTTATAGAAATTTTTACACCTTCTTGACTAATTTCCTTAGCTATTTTTCCAGCATGTAGAAATGTATCTACAAGTTTTTCAGCAATATTTTTTAAGTCTAAATTAGTCAATTTTATTAATTTTTTTTAAAATAACCTTATTACTGTTTATAACTTTCTTACCTACATTTTCAAAATTAACTGTAACCTTATTATTAATTATAGATTGAATTTGACCAATTCCCCAATCTTTATAATTTGGGTTCATTACATAATCTCCTGGCTCATAGTCTAAAAACATCTGTGGAAAAACATTATCTTATGTATTAAAACATATACATTATTCAATGAATATTAAATCAAAAAAGACTAATTCTCTTGGGTTTTTGAAATCGCCTAAGGATACAAAAGTTGTTGTTGCTATGTCGGGAGGGGTAGATTCCTCTACCGTCGCAGGTTTGATGAAAAAAGATGGTTATAATGTTGTTGGAATTACTTTAAAACTTTACGATAGCGTCAAATCCTCCAAAACGAGTAGACAGTGTTGTGCTGGCCAAGATATTTTGGATGCTAAAAGAGTGTCACAAGAATTAAATATAGAGCACAAAATTTTGTACTATCAAAAAAAATTCAAAAAAGATGTGATCGATGCATTTGTTAATAGTTATGTCATGGGAGAAACACCAATACCATGTGTACAATGCAATCAAACTGTAAAATTTAGAGATTTATACTCCTACGCTAAAGAAATAAATGCTGATACTCTGGTCACTGGACATTATGTAAATAGAATTCAAAACAGCGGGAATGCCGAAATGTATCGTGCGGCAGATCTAACAAGAGACCAGAGTTATTTTCTTTTTAACACCACTCAGGAACAATTAAACTTTTTAAGATTTCCTTTAGGTAAAATGCAAAAGAAAGAAACCAGAAAAATTGCTAACGATCTTAAATTGAATGTGGCCGACAAACCAGACAGCCAAGACATATGTTTTGTTCCTAATGGAGACTATGCTTCAGTAATTAAAAAATATAGACCAGAATCTTTTAAAAAAGGTAAAGTGTTAGATATCAAAGGTAATATTCTGGGAGAACATACAGGTATAATAAATTTTACGATTGGTCAGAGAAAAGGTTTAGGCATTTCTCACAAAGAACCACTTTATGTTGTAGATATTAATGCAGAAAAAAATGAAGTTATAGTAGGAAATAAAGAAGTTTTATCTATTAAAAAAATTTATTTAAAAAATATAAATCTTTTTGATGACATAGAAAAATATAATAACAATTTATTCATAAAAGTGAGGTCAACGGGAAAATTTATAAGAGCTAAGACTAAAGTAAATTTAAGCACCAGAAGCGCAGAAGTAAATTTGGAGGAATTGGAATTAGGAATTTCTCCTGGCCAGGCATGTGTTTTTTACTCACAAAATGAACATGGGGATAAAGTTTTGGGAGGAGGATGGATTACTAAAACAGAACGTAATTATTTATCCACATAGTTAACATACCTAAAAGTTGAAAATTATTTATCACTTAAAAAGTGATACAATTTCTTTTTACGCTGTGATGTAATGAAATTAATTAAGAGGCAACTCTTAACTGGCCAGTTAGGGAAAGACCGAGAGGTTCAAGCCTAACGGGCAGAAAGCTCTACAAAGAAGCGCTAAACATGTAGGGCGGGTGGCTCGGCGGTAGCGCATCCAACGACGAGCCAAAACTTTCGTTCACGCACCCTCGGGTGTGTGAACAGGGAGTTCAGCATTTTTCTTCCAGAACAAAAAGGTAAGTAAGTAGAAGGCTATCACGCCTATAAAATAGTTCCACTCCAAAGCATGTTTGAAATGGGTATGCCCTGAGGAAGATAAAATGGGCAACGAAAGAACACCCACGACAATTAGTACGGATACTATAATAATTTTTATAATTAATATTTTCTTATTAATTATTTTTGTAATTTTATCTTTTATTTTAATTATATTATTTATTAAAAGGGCTTGAGCTATTATTTCGAATATTATAAAGCCCAAAAGCACAAAACGTCTGAACAATTTATACAAATCTATCTCAAATTGAACTCCAAGCAAAAGTGAATGGATTATTAGAAATAAAGCTGAGCCAACACCAAAAAATAAAAAATATTTGTTTTTGTTAAAATTATTATCAATTGTTTGTATCAATTTATTATTTGCTCTCCAGTATAGAATTAGCAATATAGAGGTGATAAACATCGCTGGCTTAAACACAAGATATGCAGGGAATGTTCTGGCAGTCCTGCTTATAGATAGGCTTCCGTCAATATAAGGAATTGAAAATCCCGATCTACCTAATTGATCAACAGTAAATATTGTACCTTCTAGAAGATCGTAGTTAATAGAAATCAGCAAACATAAGTTTAAAGAAACAAAAGTTATAATAAATATACTAATACTTATTATCCTAATTCGATTAATGTTTCTCATTTAGGACTTATTTACGTTTGTTTCTCTTTCGAGCTCTTCTCTTTTTTGACCCTACTTTTCTTCTTCCCCGGTGTTTTTTTGGGTAACCCATATTTTATCTCCTTTTTTGTTATATTTAATTGACCTTATTTGCAGGATATAGCATTGTGCGATTTGCATATCAAACAATTTTATGAAAAAAAATGTAAAAACTTTTTTGAAATTTGCAGCTAAAGATACAACTGCTAGATCAGCAAATCCATCGATTGTCCGAGCTTCAACAATTTATTTTAAAACAGTGCAAGAAATGCTCAAGCATCAAAAGGATATATCAAAAGGCAAAAAAGTCGAGTACTGGGATTATGGAAGACAAGGTAGCCAAACCACTATACAATTACAAAACGTTCTAAAAGAGTTAGAGAATGCTTACGATGTTTTTCTGACACAAACAGGATTTGCTGCGGTGGCTTTAGCAATTATGAGTGTTTGTAGACCAGGAGATGAAATTGTAATTTCAGACTGTGTTTATCGACCAACACAAAAGTTAACTAGTCAATTACTTAAAGAATTTAACATCAAAACTATTTGGTACGACCCAAACAATTTCGATGATCTTAAAAATAAAGTTACAAAAAAAACTAAACTTATTTATGTTGAAAATCCAGGAAGTAATAGTTTTGAATTTCAAGATTTAGGTAAAATAGTTTCGTTTGCAAAAAGAAAAAATATTTATACAGCCATAGATAACACATGGGCTACTGCGTACTATTTTAAGCCTATCAAACTAGGTTTTGATTTATCTATTACATCAGCAACAAAATATTATTCAGGGCACTCGGATGTTATGGGAGGAACGCTTGCTGTAAGTAAAAAAGTTTATAAAAAAGTTTGGTGGTATAACCATGTTTCAGGATATCGATTATCTTCTGATGATGCTTATTTAATTATTAGAGGCATTAGAACTTTAGATTTAAGAATGGAAAAGCATCATGAAAATACTTTAAAAGTAATAAAATGGCTATCTAAACAAAAAAAAATTAAAAAAATTCTTTATCCCTACAAACCTTCCTCGAACAGTTACAAGTTGTGGAAAAAATATTACTCAGGAGCATCAGGTCTACTAGGTATAATTATCAAAAGTAATAGCAAAAATTCTGTTTATAGTTTTATAAATTCATTAGAATTATTCGGTATCGGCTATAGTTGGGGAGGTTTTTCAAGTTTAGCTGTTTATAATCATCCAGCTGAAATGGGAGATAGGCGTTTTTTTAAAATTGAAAAAAATCATCATTTAATTAGATTACATATAGGTCTTGAAGATACTAATGATTTAATAAGCGACTTAAAAAATGCTTTAAGAAAAGTTAAGCAATGAAAGAAAAATTTTTTCCAAACAACACAGCTTTTTTAACGCTTATTTCAGCATGTTTTATAGTTTCGATATTTATGGGTCTCCGAATGGTCTTCGGGATGTTTACAGATTTTTTTGTAAAAGATTTACAGTGTACAATTACAGAGTTTGGTTTGGCAATAGGATTACAAATGCTAATGTGGGGCATGTTTGCGCCAATCTTTGGTGCGTTAGCAGATAAAATTGGAAGTGGAAAAGTTACAATAATTGCAGCTTGTTTTGTAGCATTAGGAATTTATTTGCTTTATTCAGGACCAAATACAGGAATATTTTTTCAAATTAACCTTGGTTTATTAATTGGAATTGGTTTAG
>Ga0310344_10003561_pt1 | contig 11574 bp, 15 predicted proteins | sample HC15DNA20200_MG_FD_203801 | JGI IMG/M metagenome (GOLD analysis project Ga0310344, IMG submission 203801) | Marine microbial communities from station ALOHA, North Pacific Subtropical Gyre - HC15-DNA-20-200_MG | ecosystem: Environmental > Aquatic > Marine > Oceanic | place: Pacific Ocean: North... | reverse complement strand
TTTTCCGTATTGAATAGGGGGCGAGTTTCGGGGTGCAGCCCAATCAATGGCATTTTTGATAATCAGTTGAATGTCTTGATTGTGATATACCGGATGTGTCTCGTGCCCAGGCCCTAAGAAGAATATGTTTCCATTTCCTCTTTTCCAGCAGCACCCACTTCGAAAAACCTCGCCTCCTTCATTCCAACTAATCAATACTAGATCGTCGGGTCTAGGTATATCGAATGGTTCGGAGAAGACCTGAGATTGTGGGAATTCTATATACTCGGTGGTGAGGTTTTGGACTATTCGGTGTCCGGGATCAACTATCCAAACGCGCTCGATTTCATCTGCATTTCTTCGTTTTAATCGGCACGAAGTTCCCATGAGCAATTGGAATGGTTTGGAGCGCAATGCTGAGTGAAGTACTATAAATCCCATTCCATCCAACACTCTTTTTGTCACACGTTTTGCGATGGAATCGTCTAATAATTCATTTTTATTATGGGACCACCAAAGCAGTACATCTGTGTGGTCTAATAATTCAGAAGAAAGTCCGTGTTCGGGAGAGTCTAGGGTTGCGGTGGTGGTGACATATCCAGATTCTGTGAGAAAGCTAGCTATAAAATTATGAATCCCAGAGGGATAAAGTTCCTCTGCTGATGGATTATCCCGCTCGCAATGATATTCATTCCAGATTGTCACGCGCACCATAGAGTAGTTGGTTCTGGCGGAGGAGGTATAGTTATTGATTCAGCCGAGTGGCTTTTAGTAAAAGTTTCAGATTTGAAAAGGATTCCACAGACCCATTAGTAATTTTTATGTCAAAAAGTGTTTTTGCTTCAGGGGGAGCATTAATGAAAAGTTCATTGAGCTTTGTTAGGTTATTTTTAGAGGTGTTAGATTGAGTAGTCCAAGGAACATAGGGAATATCTTTCTTCATGATAGTGGCATATTCTATGTTAAATCCTTGCTCTTCAATCCAATTTGTCCATTGATCTACTGTGTGGCTTTGAATGTGGGTGGGGTCTCTTAATTTTTCAACGGTGTTGAGGAACGTGTTGAGAAAAGGCGTATCGGGGGCTACGTTGTCTTCAAATAGAAAAACACCGGTAGAATTCGATACTCGAGAGACTTCCTCAAGGAATAGGCGTGGGTTGGGAAAATGGTGTGCTGCAATTCTGCAAACGACGGTATCAAATGAATCATCGTAGAAGGGTAGAGATTCTGCGTCAGAGACCGCCACTTCCAAGCTAGGATATGCAGATAGAGCGGTTTGTGTCATTTTAGGAGATATGTCGATAGCTATAACACGAGAGGAATTTTTTTGTAAAATCGCATTGGCTGTATGCCCTGCTCCAGTGGCTATGTCGAGTGCAAGTTGAGAGCCTCTTGACCAATCAGCCAAGATATCTAAATCATCCCCCTCTCGGTGGATTTTACTAGAGAGATAAGATTTTGCCCTATTTCCAAAAGCGTTGGCAGTTTGTTTTTTGTGAGCGGGACGGTTTTCCATGATGAAACTAGTTTTTATGTTTACTTTATTTTCTGTTTGAGTATATATTATCGGGTTTTTGGTAGTGACAACCCGATATTGTTTTCCTTAAGCACTCGTTGTTAAATATAGGAATATGTTGGCTAGACAATATCTTAGAGAAAATTCGGAGATAGTAAAAGAGGCCATCAAAAATAGGAATATGGGAGAAGGGGAAGTGGTGGAAGAATTACTTCAAGTGGATGAGAAATGGAGAGTTATGAAGGCCCAATGTGACGACCTTCGGCATGAAAGAAATAAAGTTTCAACGTTAATTGGGAATCTTAAAAGTAAAGGGGAAAATGAGGCTGCTGAGAAAGCCATAGCTCAATCGTCGGAAATAAAAGTGGAATTGGAAAGGCTAGAAGAAAATGCGAAAACCCTAGAAGAAGAATTAAAGAAGGGGTTATTGGAGTTACCAAATGTACCACATGAAAGTGTCCCAATGGGAATGGATGAATCAGATAACGTTGAGATTCGCCGGGTGGGATTTGAAAATTTAAGAGAATTTCCGGAAGATATTGTTCCCCATTATGATTTGGGAGTTAGGTTGGATATAATTGATGAGATGAGAGGTGCAAAAACTACGGGGTCGGGTTTTTATTTTTTGAAAGGAGAAGGTGCGCGGTTGGAACATGCGTTAATTTCACTGATGCTAGACATCCATAGAGAACAGGGATATATTGAATTGATCCCTCCGATCCCGGTATCATCTGCATCCATGACGGGGACGGGTCAGTTTCCAAAATTTGTCAATGACGCTTATAAAATTGAAGGGGAGGATCTGTGGCTATGCCCAACTGCAGAAGTTCCTGTTACAAATATGTACTCTGAAGAGATTTTACTTAATGAGGATTTACCAATAAAACATCAGGCTTACACTCCTAATTTTAGAAGAGAAGCAGGAGAACATGGTACAGAAACTAGAGGAATTGTTAGAGTGCATCAATTCAATAAAGTTGAATTGGTTAATTTTACCCGGCCAGATTCGAGTTATGAACAGCTTGAATTGTTAGTGAATGATGCGGAAGAAGTACTCAAGAAATTACAATTACCATACAGAGTAATTTCACTCTGTACAGGGGATTTGACATTTTCCTCAGCTAAAACTTATGATATTGAAGTTTGGACACCGATAGGGAATAATGAAGAAAAAAATGATGGTCGATGGTTGGAGGTGTCCTCTGCATCTAATTTTGAAGAGTTCCAAGCGCGTAGGGCGGGATTGAGGTATCGCCCGAAGCGTCACGAATCGGCGGAGTATATTCACACATTAAATGCTTCGGGTTTGGCACTTCCTAGGGTCATGGTTGCGATTCTAGAGTATTATCAGAATTCTGATGGTACTGTGGAGATACCACACGTATTGCGTCCATATATGGGGGGATTGAAAAGAATTGAAGGTAGTGTGCCGATAGGGGAGAGTGCAGTTGGTGCAGGATTGAGGGACTAGATTTCAATTGTTGTGTCAATTAATGAGGAGAGAGGACTAACTATGGTTCGGTGAGGGGCCTCGATTGAAATGGGTGTTTTGAGAGAGATATTTGAAAATCGTATGTCAGACTTAAATTCGCCATTGGATTGAATCGGAGTTGCCTCTACTTGTCCTGATTGCAACTCGCGTATCCAAACTGTTTTTCCAGAAAGAGAGGGGTCTGTTTTTCCATGAATAATCCAAATTTTGGGTGCAAGGTTTAGATCATTTCCAGCCAGAGGATATCGTCGGTCGTGCCACTCCCAGAATCCATCTTGGAGTACGTAAACGTTTGTAAATCCAGAATTCAATAAGCTAGCTGCTCTTAATGTAGAGAGATGGAGTGGGCATCCACAATAAGTCACAATTCTATCGTTTTTTGGCCAATCGGAGGTGGGGTCTGAGGATCCAATCCCAGATGGTGCAGGACTTAGTATAGATCCTAGAATGTGTGATCGTTCGTATTGGGTTTTAGATCTCGAATCTACAAATCGAGCTTCTCCTCTTTGATGCCAATTGTAGACTGTTTTGAGGGGTGCTAGAGGGATAGTTTGAGAGTTGACTTTTGCCACATCAAAAGTGGTGGGGTCAAAGATTTTTCGAGGGGGAGCTTGAGTGGGTAAAGGGGGGTATCCATCGAAGGGGTCTAAATCTGGATTATATTTATTTTTTTCACCACCTCCAAGACATCCCGATATTGCAATTCCAATTCCTAATAAAATGTCTCTTCGTTGCATTGAGTGGTCTTTGGGGCACGGAAACATCAAGTGTTGGATTTTTGGTTATATCAATTCTATCGAATTTGTACAGCGTGCCGAAATTTACTCACGTTAGCCTTGAGCCAGATACGATAGTAGGTCTGTCAGAAGGTCCAAAATTTCTGATGTTATTTGAGGAAATGCTATCCAAATGGCCACGATGAAAAGTGATAGTCCCAATGATAAATTCAAAGTCCGAACTTGTTCAGGTGTACTGAATATTTTACGAAGTAATGTTCCAGCAAAGGCCCATGTACATAGCGCTGTGAAACCTAATGTGGAATTGACTAAAACGAATAAAATTTTTACCCCATAGCCAGTGCCGAATTGAGTTGCGAAAGTGGTCATCAATATGATGAAATGGATCCATGCTTTTCCGTTTACTAGTTGTAACAACACACCGTGGAAAAAACCAAATAGTTGGGTGGAATCATCTGTTTTTAGGGGGGGAGAGGAAGCTATTTTGTAGGAGAGGTATGCTATATACAATGCACCAGCGTAGACTAGTAGTTGAAGTATGTTGGCGTTCTGTTCAATGAAAACTGCCCCTACTCCAATTATAAGTGCTAAAACCGTGAATCCAAAAAACATTCCGGCCATCAAGGGTAAGGTGTTGCGGATTCCGTGTTGAGACCCATGTGCTGCGCAAAGTAAATTATTTGGGCCAGGGGAGAAAGTCATTGAAATCATAAATAAAGCCGTTGCGCTGATAAGTGCCCAATCCATGAAAAAAGAAAGGTGCGTACAGACAAAAAATTGAGGGTTCGAAGTGGGTTTTTCTTCGATTCTCTTTTGGTACTTCTAGAGTATAGTCAAGTTGTGGAAATCCATATTCGATATGAGGGTGACGACGATCCAAGGAAATGCACGGCTAGAAAACTTTCACGTTTCGGGTTGGCTGAATTGCATAAAAATAATAAGTCAACACCGTATGGAATAATCCTTAATCCATATTCTGAAACGGCATTGTCTCCTGCAGATTATAAATATCCATATAGATTAGTGGCGTTGGATTGTTCCTGGGAAACTGCAGGGGTTGATAGTTTTTCTATGAAAGGCATCCAACGGGCACTGCCATTTCTAGTTGCAGCTAATCCTGTGAACTATGGAAAGCCATTTAAACTTACAACAGTGGAGGCCATAGCGGCCTCTTTGTTTATTTTAGGTGAGAAAGAACAATCTAGAAATGTACTATCTAAGTTCCGATGGGGACTGAATTTTTTAACACTTAATGAAGAGCCTTTAGAATCATATGCGTCTTGTTTAACTTCAGAAGATGTGGTAAATGTCCAAGAATTGTACTTGTCTTGAATAAAATGTCGTTTAGAGCCCTCGATTGGACTCGAAAGTTTTTAATTGTGGTAGACTATACATGTGGTTATGGCGCGCTTTGAACAAGCAGAGAAACGCATGTTGCAAAAGAAAATTTGTATGCGTTGTAATGCCCGAAATCCACAGAAAGCGAAGGCTTGTCGCAAATGTGGATATACTGGGTTGCGTGTTAGAAGAAGAGAACGCCAAGCTGCTGGTTAGTTTAATTGCAGAATGGAGTTACCTCTCTGGTTTATATTTTGGCTCTCGTTTCTTGGCTCTAGTCAAGGCTTTGGTGATTACTTCCACAACATCTCCGTGGAACATCGGGCCATGTCCCGGATACATATTCCTTAAATCTTGAGAGGAATGGGACAGTATTGAATCTATACTATATATTAAATCTTCTCGGGAGCCACCAGGTAGATCGGTGCGTCCGAAACTACCACGATGGAACGCCTGGTCACTGTAAACGACTATATCTCCTGTAAAAATAGAATTATGATTCAAAAAAACCAAATGGTCTTTGGAATGTCCAGGGGTGTGGAGAATCTCATACCAATCGTCGCCGATTAATATTTTTTGGCCATTGGTAAGTTGTGATGTTTGTAAAGGGTGATCTGCATAACAATGTAGATCGGGTTGAAAGGCATCCATGATGTCGGGTAAAGATCCAACATGGTCGGGATGTTGATGGGTTAAAATTATAGAATCTATTTTGGATGTATGGTGATAGATTTTTTCAAGAGTGTTGGGGTCAGAACCTACATCTACAAGAGTAGTCTTTTCTCCGAAAATCAAATATGCGTTGGAAGTGAAAATAGTGGATTCGTGTGTGAGGTTACAAACGTCCATTGGAGTCACATCGTATTGATTGAAGGGGCTTCTGGGTATCTATTAGTCCAAAGTATGGCTAGTATCATGATGAGAACTACGGCACCGGTGAAGACTATGGATTTTGTGGTAATCCAAACAATTGTTGAGCTAAACCACATAGATAGCATCATTAGATACCGTGCTTTTCGGGGGAATACCCGCTCAGTTTCCCAGTTGTGAAGAAAGGGTCCAAAGATTGAGTGGGTGTAGAGATAGTTGTGCCATTTTTCGGAACTTTTCCCAAAGGCCCAAGCTGCAATAATCAGGAAACCGGTGAACGGTATTCCAGGAGTTATGACTCCAACATATGCCATGAAGAGGGCGGCGAAACCAATTGCCATATATAAGTATTTTTTTGGATTGTTTGGATCAAATTCGATTGAGGGTTGTTTAACAGGGATAGAGTTCATAAACTGTCAGTACAACTAGTAAAGTATATGGAGGATATGAGGGGATCGAAAGTGATCTCATGTGAGCGTTGTCCCGCATTGGTTTCTTCACGGACTAGGATTGTTAATGGGGATGGAAAGATCAACGCGGAGATATTATTTATAGGAGAAGGCCCAGGTAGAGAAGAAGACATAAACGGAAAGCCATTCGTGGGGAGAAGTGGGCTTGTTCTTAATAGAAGCTTACAAGAAAATGGTATTTCAAGGGAGGATGTCAGAATCACCAATTGTGTTCGCTGTAGGCCCCCAAAAAACAGAAATCCATCCAAAAAAGAACTTTCTAATTGCAAGAACCATCTGTACACCGAAATTGCACTTGTGGATCCTAAATTGATTGTTGCGCTGGGACGAGTTCCATCTGAACATTTGCTTCAAAGGGAAGTACTAGTTACAAAAGAAGCGGGAGAAGTAGAACTAGTGAATATTGAAGGAGTGGATCGACCGATTCTGATTTGTATTCACCCGGCTGCGACTCTCTACAATCCAAACCAAAAAGTGATTTTTGAATCTGCAATCTCAAAGGCTGTGGAGTTGGTTGGATTAAAAATGAAAAGGGGGAAGTAGAACTAGGAGGGGCATGATTTCGGTGCATAATCCTTTTCTGGATTGTTAATCTAGTAGAGTAAGTGAGAGATAATCTATGACTAATGTAAAAATAGCAATAATAGATTATGGATTGGGCAATTTGAGGAGTGTTAAAAGGGGTTTTGAGCGTTCAGGGGGGGATGTGATTGTAACATCGGATATAGATATTATATCTCACGCGGATGGTGTAGTATTGCCAGGAGTGGGAGCGTTTTCAGAGGGTATGGAAAATGCAGAACCACTCAAAAAAAGCATTATTGAAATTGGAAAAAGTGGGATTCCTATGTTTGGTATTTGTTTAGGAATGCAAATGTTACTAACAGAATCGGAAGAGGCAGAATGTGTAGGACAAGGGGATGTGCAGGGGTTGGATCTAATTCCAGGTAAAAATATAAGAATTAGAAATAAAAAAGTACCGCACATGGGGTGGAATGAATTGAATATTGTACAAGATCATCCTATTGTAAAAGGTGTGGACGGATTGCACGCTTATTTCGTGCACTCATATCATGCAGTTCCAGAAGATAGTTCAGCGGTGGTTTCAACTACAGAATACGGGGGGAAATTTGCTAGTATGATTGCTAGAGAAAATATTTTTGGGACACAATTTCACCCGGAGAAATCTGGAGAAACTGGTTTAAAAATTCTTCATAATTTTATTGAAGTTTGCCAGAGTGTATAATTCTGAAAGGATTTTAAGAGGAATCTTCAGGGGTAAGAATACTGAGGATGATGATTAAAAATATAAATAAAAAAGAAAGCAATCCAGGTACGAATACTAGTGGCTCTGTTAAATTTCCCCCGGTGCTCCTCATTATAGATAGAGACACGCCAATACCAACGGGGATTGATAGAAATAGGGACCAAAAAATTTCAGATGGTTTTGTTTTTTGAAAAAATTTCATAATAAATCTCGGACTTCGGAATACCACATGTCATGGTAATCTATGCTTCCAGTTCTTTCTGCTATATCTACTGCCAATAAATGCCAGCATTTCTTATTCGTGTCGCTTTTGATATTGTATTCTGAACCTTTGCAAGTGCACATACCATCTTCCACGATATATTCATCATTATATCCGACGACTACGGTGAAATCTCGATACTGTTTGACCCGGTCTTCTTGAATAGCTTCGAGTGCCTTTTGTCCACGGATTCCGTTTTTTTGTAGTAGGGACTCTGTGTACAAATTTTCGGGTTCAGGTGACGAGGTTTTGCTTTTTCGACTGGGTGGCGACACAAAGTGTAGTTAGTGCTCCAGGGTAATAAAAATAAATAAATTGGCAACTTTTCTGGACAGATGGTGGTGAGTGAATATAAGCGATGGATTTTCAGGGTTTGCCACAGACGGGGATATATGTATACAGTCTCAGAAGGAGGGATTGAAGCCATAGTTCCATCTGCATCGGTGTCTGGTAGAACTAAAGATGTGTTTTTTAATCCAAATATGGAGCTAAATAGGGATATAACAGTAGCAGCGTTGCGAGCATACAGAGTAGATGGAGTTGATACATATTTAGATGCAAATGCTGCGACTGGGATAAGAGGAGTGAGGGCTGCTGCAGATGGTTGGAAAGTAACATTAGTAGATATCGATGAAGGGGCTATCGAGTTGTGCAAATCTAATTTGGCTATGAATGGATTATCAGGAGAAGTGTATCAAAATGATGTCAATATCGTACTTCGTCTTAATAGATATGACGTGGTGGACATAGATCCATTTGGAAGCCCGATTTCTTTTTTAGATAGTGCATTTCGAGGGGCTAAGCGTTTGATTTGTGTGACTGCGACCGACACCGCACCTCTTTGTGGCGCACATTTCCAGGCGGGTGTTCGCCGATACAGTTCCATTCCTCGGAAAACAGAGTACCATGCAGAGGTAGGAATTAGAGTTCTTCTTTCTTTGATGGCACGAATGGCTGCGCGATATGATATCGGAATTAATCCCATATTATGCCATGCTACTCGTCATTATTATAGAGTGTATGTAGAAATAGAAAGGAGAGTATCAAGAGCAAATGAATCGTTGGATGAAATAGGGTACTTGCATCACTGTACCTCTTGTTTGCATCGTGATACTCAAAATGGTTTGATTTCATTTCCACCTTCTATTTGTCCTTCGTGTGGTAGTACAAAAATGACAACTTCTGGTCCAATTTGGTTGGGAAATACAGCCAGCAAAAATTTTGTAAGTAGTGTTGAGGAAAACCTAACAGAAGAGATGGGTATGGCCCATGGGGCACAAAAAATATTTTCAAGATTATTAGAAGAACTAGAAATTCCTACACACTATGACCAGCACAAATTATGTCGATTGTGGAAGCGCCCTGCGCCATCCATGGAAATATTTATGCAATGTTTATCAGATGTGGGTTTTGAGGTTTCAAGAACCCACTATGGAGGAACTACATTGAAAACAAATGCTACAGTTTCTGAGATATATGAGGCTACAGAGAACTAATTAATTTAGAAAGTACGTAGATATCTGTCATGTTCCCACTCGGAAACAGAAACCAAATAATCTGCATATTCTGCACGTTTGGTGGTGAGATATGCTTCGGTTATGTGAGGCCCAAGTGCATTGCAAATAACATCGTCTGCTTCGAGGGCATCTATAGCGTCTCCTAGATTGCTTGGAAGAGTTTTGATACCATATTCTTCTTGTTTTTTGGCATCGAAATCGTAGATATTTTCACGGACTGGTTCGGGTGCTTCTAGTTCTCGATTGATACCATCCAATCCTGCCTCTAGCATTGTGGCTATAGCCAAATATGGATTGGCAGATGGGTCGGGAGATCTAAGTTCCACGCGGGTCCCTGCGGCAGTTCTCGAAGCTGGTTTTCTGATCAATGCAGATCGGTTGACATCACTCCAAGCTATATAGACTGGGGCTTCATATCCCGGGACGAGACGTTTGTAAGAATTAACTATAGGGTTGCAAATTGCAGTTAGAGCTGGTGCGTGTTCTAGCAAACCCGCGAGGAAGTGTTTAGCCACATCAGAAAGGCCAAATTCTCCATCTTTATCAAAGAAAGCATTCGTTCCGCCTTCAAAGAGAGACATATGAGTATGCATTCCGGATCCGTTTATACCAGAGATGGGTTTTGGCATGAAAGTGGCATATACACCGTATTGGTGTGCAACAGCTCTTACTGCGGCTTTGAATGTTACAACGTTGTCTGCTGTCTTGAGAGCTGGAGCATATTTCCAATCAATCTCATGCTGGCCTTCTGCAACTTCGTGATGACTTGCTTCTATTTCAAACCCAAGTTTTTGTAGAGTATAGACCATATCCCTGCGAATTGAAGGACCTAGGTCGGCAGGGGTTATATCAAAATAGCCCCCTACATCGTGTGTATCTAAAGAAGGATTGCCTTCGTTTGTTTTTAGAAGGAAAAACTCAGGCTCAATTCCAACGTTTAGATCAAATCCCAGTTTCTTTGCTTTTTCAAGAGAGTTTTGAAGAGCAGTTCGGGGATCTCCTTCAAATGGTGTGTTGTCTATTCGGCGTACATCGGAGATGACTCTAGCGGCACCCCTACCATTCTCGTCTTTTCTCCATGGGAGTTCTGCATAGGTTGAAGAGTCGGGGACAAGGCGCATATCGGACTCTTGTATCCGGGTGAATCCCTCTATAGAAGAACCATCAAAATAGATACCTTCTGTGAAGGCTTTTTCTGCTTGATTAGCAGGAATTGCTATATTTTTTACTACACCGAGTATATCGACGAATTGCAGTCGTAGGAAATCGATGTTGTTTTTTTGAATACTATCCAGAATTTTTTGTTCCGACGGGCCGATTTTAGCCAGTTCGGAATCAGAATGTCCATTTGTCATTTTAATCTGTAATTATTATAGTGTATGTCACATAATAAAATTTTATGGTTTGCGCACGGGTGATATTTTAACTTAAAAATAACCATTCGGTGCATTTTAATAGGGATAATCTGTATATTTAGGTGATGACGTATGAAAATCTTGACTCAAAGTTAATAAATGAGCTACTTGAGGATGGAAGAGCAAGTTTTAGAACTTTGTCAGAAAGAGTGGGTGTTTCGGTTGCAACAATTTCGAGGCACCTATTTGGATTGGAAGAGAGGGGAGTAATCACAGGATATGCTCCAACAATCAAATATGAAAAGCTCGGATATGGGCTCACAGCGATAATTCAGCTGAAAGTTGAGGGGGCTCAAATTCCAGATATCACTACTAAACTGTCTAAGTACGAACAAATGATATCGATCTATGAAGTCACAGGAGATTATGATTTAATTGTTATTGCAAAGTTCAAAGACACAGCTGGAATGAATAAACAAATAAAGGCCATTCTTATTGACCCGATAATAAAGGCTTCAAACACTAGCGTCGTGTTGAATGCGGTGGAAGAAAATCGCCAGTTTAGCCTCTCAGAAACTGCGGTTTGAATCGCTGTTAGAAAAATATATTATTTTTTTAAGAAGTGATCACATCATGCCGGGCATCATTCCGCCCATTCCGCCCATTCCGCCCATTCCGCCCATTCCGCCCATCATTGCTTCTAATTCTTCGGGGCTAGGTTGACCACCAGATGGCGCATCGCTTGCAGCGATGACATCGTCGATACGAAGA
>Ga0310344_10003560_pt1 | contig 11575 bp, 11 predicted proteins | sample HC15DNA20200_MG_FD_203801 | JGI IMG/M metagenome (GOLD analysis project Ga0310344, IMG submission 203801) | Marine microbial communities from station ALOHA, North Pacific Subtropical Gyre - HC15-DNA-20-200_MG | ecosystem: Environmental > Aquatic > Marine > Oceanic | place: Pacific Ocean: North... | reverse complement strand
GAAGGTTATTTTTCAAGGTACAGACATCACTAAACAGAGTCCGCACAAAATTGCAAAGCAGGGGGTTATAAGGACTTTCCAGCTCAACTTGCTGTTCCGCAATTTCACCGTGCTCGAAAACGTAGCTCATGCCTACCAGCTGCAACGGAAAACGGGACTAATCGGCGCCTTCTTACGCACCAAGAGGGTTCAGGACGAGGAAGCGCACTTCTGGAGAAAAGCAGAAGAAATTATCGAGCTGGTGGGAATGAGTGACCGCAGCAAGCAGTTTGCACGTCAGCTCTCCTACGGATGGCAGAAAACCCTGACCCTCGCCATCGGCATCGCTGCAAGCCCCAAACTGCTCCTGCTTGACGAGCCAATCACAGGTATCTCCCCGACACGTATAGAGGCCATCAGCAATTTAATACAGGGAGCCAGAGAAAAGGGTGTGACGATCTGTATGATTGAACACAACGTGGATTTGATGCTAGGACTATGTGACAGAATCTTTGCCATGAACTTCGGCCAGATGATGGCGAATGGACTTCCTGAAGAGGTGACCAACGACCCGAAAGTGATTCAGGCTTACCTTGGGTGATTGAGAGAATTTGTAAATGCTTAAGATTAAAGATTTGTGTGTGAATTACGGAATGCTGGAGGCAGTGAGGAACGTGTCTTTGGAGGTGCCGGAAGGAAAGATCGTCAGCCTGCTCGGTGCAAACGGCTCGGGTAAGAGTACCATTCTCAAGACCGTCTCAGGCCTAAAGGATTCCCGTCAGGGAGAGATCTTTTACGGGGACAAGAAGATCGATGGCATGGAAATACACAAAATTGTGGACCTCGGTCTTTCTCTCATACCCGAGGGCAGAAGGTTGTTCCCTTACATGAGCGTGCTGGAGAATCTCAACCTGGGCGCCTACAGGCAAAACAGCAAGGCAGAGATTGAAAAAACTCGTGAAGAGGTTTTTGAACGATTTCCCAGGTTGAAGGAACGCTCCAAAGTTCGGGCAAGCAAAATGAGCGGGGGAGAGCAGGAGATGCTGGCGGTTGCACGCGGCCTAATGTCAAAACCAAAATTGCTGCTGATGGACGAGCCGTGTCAGGGACTTAGCCCGGTCATGGTCAAGGAAATCAAAGAGACGATCAAAGCATTGAACGAGGGAGGACTCAGCATCCTACTGGTTGAGCATAATGTTTCAGTGGCACTTGGAGTTGCCGATCACGTCTATATCCTTAGAAACGGAAGCATTACTTTTGAAGGCACCCCTAATGACTTCTCCTTTGATGAGTTCACCAAAAAGATTTATTTAGCAGGATAGGCTCAATTCCATGTACACTATTTAGATCATGGATAATTTAACTTTATGATCAATTTTTAATAACAGCCACCATCAACTCAAATAAAATTTATAGCTTAATCATGTTAAGTTTTATTGAAATGATATAAATGATAATTATTCAATCATAATTTTAAACAGGATGTTTATTTTAAGATCTGTATAAATAACCAATAAACTTTTAAATTACTCAATTTTTATAAATTTTCTAAAGAATGAAAGTAGATAATTTAACTGAACAAGCCATTGCTGCAATTAAAAAAGCAATCGTAATGGGAGAATTGAAACTTGGAGAGTCTATTTCAGAAATTGGAATCTGCAAGAAGTATAATTTAAGTAAAACTCCTGTTCGAGAGGCTTTGGCTATATTAAACCATGATGAACTTGTGAATAAAGTTGCAAGGAGAGGAAGTTTTGTTTTTGATATAAGCTTAAATGAAATTGAAGAATTAGCAGAATTGAGGCTTCTCTTTGAAGAATTCGCTGTTAAAAAATCTCTAAAATTAAATAAAATAGCTTTTAAAAATGATCTAAATAACGTCTATAAAGAAATGGAAGATTCATTTAATGAACAAAATTATTTGAAATTTATAGATATTGACACACAATTCCATAAGACTTTTTTTAAATATTCAGAAAACGAATGTTTATTTCGAAATTATGAAAAAATTTCAAGTAAAATTGAAACACTTAGATTTTATGTTGCAAGTAAAACTATTTCAGATACCAAAACTCAGGTATCACACAAAAAGATCTTGGACGCTATAAATGAAGATAATATGGAGCTTGTTTCAAAATATTTAAACGAACACTTTATAGCCTGGTTAAACAAATACAAATCAAATTTTAAAATTAGTTTATAAGATAATATAAAATTTTGATCTCATAAATAACATACCTAATCTTAGAGCAAATTGGATGTCTCAGGCAAAAATAACTACTGACTATTTATGTAAAATTGCAGTGAGTCCTTATGGATCCAGGGGGCCTATCCCCGATCATCCAACTCCTGCTTCTAGATCAGGCCCGTGTATAGTACTTCATCATCAACCGTAATTCTCAAACTCGTCATTAATTATTATAGTATTACAATATGATGTTGAAAAAGGGGTGGAGTAACAAAATCAAACTTCAAGGCTAGTAATAAGGAATGAGATCTATACCATCAGAGGGTACTTTCTTACTACCTCACAAAATTGTTCACAACGAAACCCGTGTTTCTGACGACTTCCAAAATTTGCAAGTATATGGGCCTTCCAAATCCAATACAGTGCAACTTGAAGCCGAAATTGACTGATGCAAAGACTGGCCGTCTTGGGCAAAGAGAAAAGCAGCTCCTTATGGATTGAGGCTTTTAGAAATTTAATTTGAGATTTTGTGGATAGAACAAAACAAAATTACAGAAAGTTCTAAAACCGATGGCCTTTGGACAGCATAAATTGGAAATCTTCAAACAGATGAACGGAGTTAAGTTTCGTCCTCCGGATCTATCGTGACAAAATCAGAAGGTGGTTTGGTCAGAAGCTGTTAAGGCATCGTTAATCGACTACAATCTGCTAGACCTTAGCATTTAATCGCTATGGTGTTCGCTTAAGGAGACTGGTGCCAAAAACTTTGGGTCAGATGAAGAACTAAAAATACAGAAACACACATGAAACTTAATCATGAATATTTGTGTGCCAACCGGTGTTTTTCAAAATGAAATTACGGATTCGAGTGCTTGGGAATCCGAAGACCTATGCCCCAGCCAATCCTGGAATGTCAGTCTCACCGAAGAGCAGGTTGATGACCTTCTATTTGGACTTGAGCAGATTAAACATCTTCAAATTGCTGAAATCAACAGTACGAATTTTCCTATCCCTAAATGCCAGCATTTAATAAAAGAGATTCTTGATGAGCTGAAATTTGGAAGAGGTTTCCGTTTGATGCATGGTTTTCCAGTAAAAGGCATTTCTAATGATGATATTGCCCGTATGTATTGGGGATTTTGCACACATCTTGGTAATGGCGTAACTCAGGGTGGTACCGGCACTTCTAGTTATGGTGGTCTAATTAATCATATTACAGAGGGTAAGCTCAAACCTAATGAAGGTTCACGTAAGGGAGGATTACCATCGGCTGTTAAATTTCATAACGATCCTGCTGATACTGTGATGCTGCTTTGCGTTCGTCAAGCAATAGACTCACCAAAGAGTAAATTTGTCAGCACCTCCACCATTCACAACATACTAAATGAACGAGTTCCTGAAAAAATGTATCGACTTTACGTTGGATTTCCCCAGCACCACCAAGATTTACAGTACGAGACGGAGTCTCCGACAACTGTCTATCCCGTGCCGATATTCAGCCAAGCCAACAATCTAGTTTCCAGTCAGTATAACAGAGGGAGGATTAATCTAGCTGCGGATATGTCAGGAGGAATGTCTCATGAAGATAAAAACTTACTTGATTTAGTAGATGAAATTGCAGAAGAAAACGGTTTTTCATTTGAGTTTCAACCTGGAGATATACAATTTGCCAACAATTATGTGATCTGGCATGGACGAGAGGGACATACCCCATCAAAAGGAGAACATGATACACGCCTTCTCATGAGAATATGGACTTATGTAGATAACTTCAGAACTTTAGCTGATGATGAAATTATACGTTATTCATGCCTTAAGTATGGCTCACGTGGTCGGTATGCAGAAGATGTTTTGAAAGATGCTGGCATTCAGACACATCCTCGCGGTACAAACGTTTGATTGGAAAAACCATGGAAGAGAAGATTCAAGTTATACAACGCCAAGATGATAAAGCAGCAAGCCTAGATCAACACTCTTTGAATGTACTAGAACCCTCCTGGCTTTAAGTGAATGATATTTTTGGGCAATGATAAAAAATGTAATGAGGTGCTCATGAAAAATTTAAGAAAGCTAGGAAAGTATGGTCCAGAAATAATGCCTGTTGGAATTGGTGCAATGTCATTTACAAATGTCTATGGTAAATGTGATACAGATCAGGCATTTAAAATTCTCAAGTATGCTATGGAGAATGGGGTTAATCATGTTGATACAGCAAACATCTATGGAGCGGGTGTTTCAGAAGAAAGAATCGGAAAATTCATTGCAAATACTGGGAAAACTGCAAAGGAATTTTTCAGAATTGCTACGAAGGCTTCTATTTGGACTGACCCAAAAACAAAGGCAAGAGCATTCAATAATAATGGTAGATATCTAGAAGATGAACTCACTAAAAGTTTAAAACGTCTCGGTGTAGAGTGTGTAGATTTATTCTATGTTCATAGACGAGACCCAAATATTGAGATTGAAGAAGTAACTGATTCGCTGGCAAAACTTGTGAAAAAAGGCATGACACGTCTCATTGGATATTCTGAAATCGCCCCATCATCCTTAAGAAGGGCTAATGCTGTACACCATGTTGCAGCAGTTCAATCTGAATATTCTTTATCAACTCGCTCAGTTGAAATGGGCTTAGTCCAAACCTGTGATGAGCTTGGAACTTCTCTTGTAGCATACAGTCCATTAGGTAGGTCTTTATTGACTGATAATCCGATAAAAATAGAAAAAGCTAAAAGTTTGGATTTTCTTGGGAGCAATCCTCGATTTAATAGCCCAAACTACGAGGAAAATATTGATTTAACAAATAAACTAAGGGAATACTCAAAAGGGAAAAATATACCTACAGCATCATTAGTAATAGCGTGGCTTTTAGCAAAAGGTGATCATATTATTCCTATACCTGGTACTCGTTCTATAACTCATTTTAAAGAAATTATTGAAGGTACAAAAATTCTGTTTAATAAAGGACTAATCAATGATATAGAAAAAATACTTCCGATTGGCTGGGCTCATGGTGAGAGATACTCTTCTTCACAATGGATTGGTCCTGAGAAGTATTGCTAAATAGAATTCAGATGAATAGCAATACAATGAACCCAATTATCAACTAATATTCAACAAAGAAAGAATCCAATGCCAGAAGACAAAATTGAAAAAGTATCTAATGCGCTAGCAGCAGCATGGCGTAACGGGGACAGTGTGAATGTTTCAGAAGACCTTTGGCCGATGAGTTTTGAAGAATCAATGGCAATACAGGATGCGTTTGATGCCAAAATAAACGAAGAAATTGTTGCTTGGAAAATTGCAGTGACTGACCCTTCACATTTTTTGGTTAATCGCCCTGATCAGCAAACACGACCCTCTGAATCAGAGACATCATCACTCCCTCCAGGATTATGGGGCCGATACTATGAAAGTGTCACACAGAAAAGCCCCGGACATTTCCGAATGTCGGATTTTCACAAGCAGCCTCAGCTGGAGGCCGAATTTGGTATTCGTTTGGGCAAAGATTTACCTATCAGAGATGAGCCTTACGGCTTAAATGAAATTGCTGACGCCGTCGAGGCGGTTGTAATGACGATTGATGTGGCTGATTCAAGATGGAACTGGGATGTGTCAGACTGGCCTTTTCCAGCTCTCCACGACATTTACAAAGGTGCAGCTGACCTTGCTAGCGCAGGTGCTCTCGTTATAGGTGATGAAATCCCGGGTTGGCGTGATCTCGATCTCGCCGAGGTACCTGTGGCAATATATTTTGAAGGGGATCTCAAAGCCTCCCGTGTTCGAGGACAGACGTTCTCAGAAATGTTGGCCGGGCTGCATTGGGCAGTTAATCTTTTGCGTCAGCGAGGATTCGGCTTTCAAAAAGGACACACAATTACAACGGGAGCTATAGCACATACCCTTGCAGAGCCCGGGGCGCAGGCAACGATCCGATACGGGGATGAAGGCGAATTTGGCGAAATCCAGATAACGATCGCATGAATCAAGCGACTTTGTCGAAAGGATGTATCCGATCGTCTAAGCCTTTCAAGCCATTGAGCACTTATCGACAAAGTATTTTTTATTTATATTTTTTCAATTAGGGTGTTTATTTGCCCGAATACCAATTAAGTTAAACCCTACAATGAGTTTCAATTAAAGAGCAAAACGATGGACTTAAATTTGGAAGGAAAGACAGCTTTAGTTACAGGTGCATCAAAAGGCATTGGTTTTCAGACGGCATTGCGGCTTGCTCAGGAAGGATGTCATTTGCATCTGGTCGCAAGAACCCGCGCAGATCTTGCTGATGCAGCTAAAAGAATAACCGAACAAGTGGTTTCGAGCGTGCAGATAAACTTTCACTCGTTTGACCTCAGTCAAAGTGAGGATATCGATGCAATGATCACAGCATGCGACCCCATCGACATTCTCGTCAACAATGCAGGTGCTATTCCTGGGGGTAGTCTAGAAGAGGTTGATGAAGAAACGTGGCGTGTTGGCTGGGAGTTGAAAGTTTTTGGCTACATCAACAGCTGTCGACGGGCCTATAAAAGAATGAAGCAACGGGGATCAGGGGTGATCATTAATGTGATCGGAACTGGAGGTGAAAGACCTGTAGCAGCTTATGCCGTCGGTGCCGGTGGTAACGCAGCGTTGATGAGCCTCACCAGGGCCTTAGGCGGTGCGAGCCTCGAGGATGGTATTCGTGTGGTTGGTATAAATCCTGGCCCGATTATGACAGATAGACTTGAAGGCGGATTTAGAATTCAAGCTGAGAAAAGATTTGGTGATTCTTCTCGCTGGGCCGAGTGCATGGACGGTTTCCCAACCTACGGTCAACCACCGGGAGAACCACATCACATCGCTGATATGGTGGCTTTTTTAGCTTCCGACCTATCCGCATACACGACTGGCACCATCATCACTATCGATGGTGGACATATGGGCCGTTAAGTTGTTTGATAGAATATGTATATATCTTCTTTGAACTTTGTTTTAGAAAAATTTACAAACTTTTAAATTTAAGAGATTGTGAAGTAAAAATTATTTAAAATAAGAGAAATCGAATGTATAAATTTGCAGATCAGAAACAAGACAAGGAAACGGTTTTTACAATCAAAACTCAGGACGTAAAATTCGGGGTTGGTGCATTAAGAGAATTATGGTCTGATGCAAGATCATTGGGAATGAACCGAATTGCTCTATTCCTCGATTCCAATATTAAAGCAAGTACGCCAATTACTCTTATTCTGGAATCATTTCAATCGACCGGACTGGAAGTCGATATCTATGATGCAGTTGTTTGTGAACCAAATTCTTCCAGTTGTATGGCCGCAGCAGATTTTGTGAAACAGGGTAAATATGATGGCATTGTTTCCATTGGAGGAGGTTCGGTAATGGATACTGCAAAAGCAGCCAACCTACTCAGTTGTCATGGAGGAGAGATCCTAGACTATGTCAATGCTCCTATAGGTCTTGCCAAGAAGGTTCCTGGCCCCTTATTGCCTCACATTGCATGCTCTACGACATCAGGTACAGGGGCTGAAACCACAGGCATTGTGGTACTTGATATTGAGGAGGTGGGGCTCAAATCAGGGATCTCTTCTCCGTATCTGAAACCGGATCGCGCCATAGTGGATCCTGAAACAACTTTGACTCTTCCTTCAGGTGTGATTGCTTCAACTGGATTTGATGTACTTACACATGCCGTGGAATCATATGTTGCAAGGCCCTACACAAGTAGTGATCGTCCATTGAACCCTTCTCTTCGAATTGGTTATCAAGGGGCTACGCCATATAACGACATCGGAGCTCTGGCGGCTATTCGTATTGGTGGTAAATATCTTTTGCGTGCAGTTCAGGACGAACAGGATGAGGAAGCTCGGTATCAGTTGATGTTTGCAGCTACCCTCGCTGGACTTGCTTTCAATTCAGCGGGTGTGCATATCCCTCATGCCATGAGCTATTCTGTTGCGACCTTAAAGCATGAATATACTGCGCATGGTTATGAAGATCTTCCACCAATGGCTCCACATGGAATTTCTGTTGTTTTGAACGCACCTGCAGCATTTCGTTTCACAGGACCAACCAATCCAGAACGTCATCTCGAAGTTGCCCAAGCGATGGGAATTGATACCAGAGATGCAAAATTAGAAGATGCGGGGATGATCGTTGCTGACTGTTTCATCGATTTGATAAAGAAAACAGGTCTCCCCAATGGTCTTGGAGGTCTTGGTTACAGCGAACAAGATATACCTGCTCTTGCTGAGGGAGGTTTTGCTCAACAACGACCTCTGAGTATGTCGCCATGTGCTGTCAGTGAGGAAGATTTAAAGAATCTCTACAAGGATGCACTTCAATATTGGTAACGGTGATGAAAATCTAATTTTTATTTAAAATGGACATACCTTAGGGATAAATTTGATAAAGCTATTAAAACTAAAATAGAAACAATTTATCAATTAGAGCACTTTTATTTGTATACCTTTGTTTATTTTTTTTTTTAAAAGCCATGACAAACTCATTAATTGAAAGAAAAACGTAATGAAAATCAGAACCAATAAGATCATTGAGAAGAATAAGAAGGGTAAAAAGGGTGTCGGCCTGGGTTTGGTTTATCCAAGTGCAGAGGCCATCGAGATTATCGGCATGCTCGGCGGCTTCGATTTTGTCCAACTTGACGGCGAACACGGGCTATTCTCGCCGGAGTCGATTGATGAGATGTGCCGTGTCGCTGACGGTTTTGGTCTCAATGTCATCGCACGTGTGCCGGATATTAGTGCCTCCACTATCAATTCGTACCTAGATCGTGGCGTCACCGGCATCTGGGGCCCTCACATCGAAACCGCGGAAGAGGCCCAGGCGCTCGTCGACGCGAGCCTCTACGGGCCCGACGGTCAACGTAGTTGGGGTGGAGGACGCGGCAATTATTATAACCATCCGGTATTGATTGAAATTCCTGGGAACGAACGTACCCAGTACATGCAGCAAACCAACGACAATACGCTTGTGCTATGCCAACTCGAGAGTGCTCGGGCATTTAAGAACCTAGACTCTATTCTTGAGGTCAAAGGATTTGATGGCTATGTCTTTGGACCAATGGATTTGGCCTCTTCCATGGATCTTCCTGGCCAGCCGAGCCACCCCGATGTAGTTTCCACAGAGCGCCAGATGGCGGATCGAATCTACGCCTCCGGTGGCAAGTTGCATTCGGAGCTAATTGCGGTTATCGAATTGAGACATCTGATCGTGGGGGGGGCGCAACAATTTCTTGCTGACAATGTCTAACTGAGAGAGAAACGGGTTAGCAAAATCAACCTTTTGAATTTCATGGTTCGCGTTTTCTTTGATTGACCTAATCAAGAATTATCTTTGAAACTGGAGATTCCAGTTTGCAGCCATTTCAGAACAACCATTTTTCAGAGAGAATTTATGAAGACCTATAACCATTACATCGACAACGAATGGGTTGAACCCTCATCGGGAGCCTATCTCGACAGTGAAAACCCCTTCACAGGCGAAAACTGGGCGCGTATTGCAAGAGGGAATGCAGAGGATGCTGATTTGGCGGTTAAGGCGGCTAAACAGGCCTTTGAAAACAGTGATTGGGCCGAAATGAGGCCTACCCAGCGCGGTAAGCTGTTGGTCGGACTTGCTGAAATCATTGAACGGGAAGCCGTTCGCCTTGGAGAAATCGAAGTCCGCGACAATGGAAAACTGATTGCGGAAATGGGAGCCCAGACAAAGTATCTTGCAGAGTGGTATCGTTATTATGGCGGGTTGGCAGACAAAATCGAAGGTGCAGTTATTCCGTCGGATAAACCCGGAATTTTCAATTTCACACGATACGAACCACTCGGGGTGGTCGGTATGATCACCGCCTGGAATTCTCCGTTGCTTCTTCTTGCATGGAAACTGGCTCCTGCTCTGGCGGCAGGAAACACGGCCGTGGTCAAACCTTCTGAATTCACTTCAGCCTCTTCCCTGGAATTCATGGAACTCATCCGGGAGGCCGGTTTCCCCAAAGGGGTGGTGAACTGCATCACCGGACTGGGTTTGGAAGTCGGGCAGCCGATGGTCGATCATCCTAATTTAGATAAGGTCGCGTTCACTGGTTCCGATGCGTCAGGTCAGAAAATTTACGAAAGTGCTGCAAAGAAAATTATTCCAGTCACACTGGAACTTGGGGGGAAATCCCCTAACATTGTTTTCGAAGACGCGGATTTTGAATCGGCGGTGATGGGTACGATTTCCGGAATTTTTGCTGCCACAGGACAAACCTGTATCGCAGGATCACGACTGTTGGTTCAACGCTCCATTCATGACTCCTTTGTTGAACGTCTCATAGAAGTTGCCAAAGAAGCCAAGATCGGGGACCCCATGTCCACAGAAACTCATGTCGGCCCGGTTACCACTCCTCCTCAGTATAAAAAAATTCTGGACTATATCGAAGTAGCCAGAAAAGAAGGGGCCAAGTGTGTGCTAGGAGGGAAGCCCTATGCCGGTGATGGGCTAAGGAGCGACCGATTTGTGGAACCAACCATCTTCACCGGAGTTTCCAATCAAATGCGTATCGCCCAGGAAGAAATTTTCGGGCCGGTCCTTTCCGTGATTCCCTTTGATGATGAGGACGAGGCGATTGCCCTAGGAAACGACATTGTTTTTGGTCTGGCTGCCGGAGTTTGGACCAGTGACATCGGAAGAGCCCTGCGGATGTCTGAAAAACTCAAAGCCGGAACCATCTGGGTTAATACCTACCGGGCCGTGAGCTTTACTAGTCCCTTTGGCGGTTATAAGCGCTCGGGTAAAGGAAGAGAAAGCGGGCAGGAATCGATTAAGGAATTCCTCCAGGTGAAATCCGTCTGGATCGCACAAGAAACGACCACTGCAAATCCTTTTATAATGCGTTTATAGATTTTTTAACCCGAATTATTCATCAACACATTACAGTGAACCTAAACTAAGCGTTTTTTACAACTATTGCCTTCTAAAAAATTATTCGGCATTAATAAACCATCAGTGTAAGATTAAAACTAGATTTAATTTCACTCTGTGAACCAAGCCTTATCCTACATGTTGAAAAAAAACTACTACAAAATTGCAGTCATTGGTGGAGACGGGATTGGTCCGGAAGTAATCCGAGAATCCTGCATGATGCTTTCAGAACTTCAAGACAGTCTCCCTGAACTTAAGTTGGAGTTTTCGGAATTTGATTGGGGTTCCGAATATTTTTTGAAAACCGGGAGAATGATGCCGGAAGATGGGCTTGAACAATTGAAATCATACGACGCAATCCTTTTCGGTTCTGCTGGATCTTTAGAAGTTCCGGATCATATAACGCTCTGGGGACTGAGACTGGAAATCTGTCAGCATTTTGACCAGTACGCCAATGTCCGTCCTTCAAGACTCCTTCCGGGAATCCAGAGTCCC
>Ga0310344_10003559_pt1 | contig 11580 bp, 11 predicted proteins | sample HC15DNA20200_MG_FD_203801 | JGI IMG/M metagenome (GOLD analysis project Ga0310344, IMG submission 203801) | Marine microbial communities from station ALOHA, North Pacific Subtropical Gyre - HC15-DNA-20-200_MG | ecosystem: Environmental > Aquatic > Marine > Oceanic | place: Pacific Ocean: North... | reverse complement strand
GACCGAAACTACACTTCCGGATAAAGCTCGCGAGTTGGCCGGCAAGGCCGGTGAAGCTTGGGAAAAGGGCAAAGAATCCGTCAAGGACGCCGCCCACAAGACCGACGAGGCCGTCCGCACGCATCCCTATGAGTCCATGGGCATCGCCTTTGGCGTGGGTGTCCTAATAGGCGTGCTGATCGGACGCCGATAAAACCCGCCCCGTCGTGGCCGGAGAGGAGTCATCCCCCGGCGGACTGTTCCAAGCGCTGCGCCGCGTCATCGGTTCTGCGGTGACAGCGGTGCGCCAGCGTCTGGACCTGTTCGCGGCGGAAATCAAACAGGAGAAACGCAACCTCGCCCGGGTCGTCGCCCAGGCCGTGGCGGGCGCGTTGCTGGCTGTCTTCGCCCTGCTCGGGCTCACCATCGCCATCATCCTCAGCTTACCACGGGACCAGCAACTCACCGCCCTATGGATCGCAACGGGCGTCTATCTGCTGGCCGCCCTCATCCTCGGCGGCAAACTCCTCGCTCACCTCCGCGGGCACCGACCTTTCGGCCACACCCTCGACCAACTACAAAAAGACCGCGAAACCTTCGGCCGCCGCCGATGAACCACCTCGACCAACACATCCGCGAACTGGCCGCCGCTTGCGACCAAGGCCGCGCCAACCTAGCCGCCGACCTCCAGCACCTTCAGGCCATTGCCCAGCCTATCGACCAAGGCTACGCCTTCGCCCAGACACTGCGCCCCTACTTCAAGTACGGTCTCCCCCTGCTCGGATTTCTCTTTGGTCGGAAAAAGAAAAAAAAGCGCGCCCGCGCCCTCTCCCTAATCAAACTCGCTTTCAAGGGCCTCAGCCTCTGGCGCGCCTTCCGCCGCGCTACACAATAAATTGGTTGTCCGGCAGGGACTCGAACCCCAACTGGATGGACCAAAACCATCTGTGCTACCATTACACCACCGGACAACGGCACCGCCAAAGTAACGCCCGCCCAAGGACGCACCAAGAAAAAATGCACGTGGACGCCCCCGCCCAGTTTAATGCCCTCCTCCGCCGCCCCGCGCCCGTCCTCGCGCTGGCGCCCATGCAGGACGTTACCGACCTCCCCTTCCTCCGCCTCATGGCCCAATACGGCGGTGCCGACCTTTACGTCACCGAGTACTTCCGCGTTCACGCCGAATCGCGGCCGGAGAAGCCCATCCTCCGTTCCATCACCCAAAACCCCACCGGCCGCCCCCTCATGGCCCAGATGATCGGCAATGACATCCCCGCTCTCATTCGCACTGCTCGCGAACTCCTGCGCCACCCCGTCGCTGCCATCGACCTCAACCTCGGTTGCCCCGCTCCCATCGTCTACAGGAAATGCGCCGGTGGCGGCCTCCTGCGCGAACCTGCACGCATCAACGCCATCCTTAGCGCCCTGCGCGACGCCATTGACATCCCCTTCACCGTCAAGACCCGCATCGGCTTTGACGACCCCGCCGTGTTCGAGGAACTCCTGCCCCTTTTCGCCCGGCATCGCATCAACCTGCTCACCGTCCACGGTCGCACCGTCGCCGAGGGCTACCGTAGTGCTGTGCACTACGATTTCATCCGCCGCGCCGCCGAAACCCTCCCCTGCCCCGTCCTCGCCAACGGCAATGTTTACTCTCCTACCAAGGCCGCCTCCGTCCTGGACGAAACCCGAACCGCCGGCCTAATGATCGGTCGTGCCGCCATCCGCAACCCTTGGCTTTTCCAACAAATTCGCCAGCACCTTGCCGGGGAGCCCCCCGCCCTTCCCACCGGCCACGACGTCCTCCGCTACATTCGCGAACTCTACGAAGCCACGCGCCAGCCTGCCTTTCGGGAAACCTCGCACGTCGCAAGGATGAAAAAATACATGAACTATATTGGCATCGGCATTGAGCCCACCGGCTCCTTCCTCCACCACATCCGCCGCGCCCACACCGAGGCAGAATTCTTCGCCCACTGTGAGGAACACCTTGACCACAATCGCCCTATGCCTCTGGAGCCCTTTGAGCTCGACCTGAAAGCCAGCGACGTTCTTGCTGGCCAGCATCGGTAAAAAAACGCGCGGCTCAGTTTTCGCGCAACAGCAACCCACCAGAATCCTACCGAGCTCATGCCGAAAGCCCGCGGCAACACCATGATCCCAGTCAATCCATCAGGCGACTTCGCGATCCCATCTTGCCGTCAATTCCCGCAAACGCGCCTCCACCTCGTCGACCAGTTCATCCGGCGTCGAGGTACCCGCCGTCAGCCCCACCATACGCGCACCTGCCAGCCAAGCATCTTCGATCTCAGCCGGCCCCTGCACGTGGTGTGCACGCGCGCCATTGCGCTGGCAGGTACGCACCAACTCTGCGGTGTTGTTGCTTTTCGCCCCGCCCACCACAATCACCACGTCAGACCGCTTCGCCAGCGCCGCTGCCGCCGTCTGGCGTTCCTTCGTGGGGCGGCATACCGTATCGATGAAGCGTACCTCCGTGTTTGCAAACCGTTCCATCAACATCGCCACCAGTCGTCGCACACGTTCTAAGGGCTGGGTTGTCTGCGCTACCACGCCAAACCGTTCGTGCTCCTCAATTTCTTCAATGTCCTTCTCTGCCAAAACTACGTCGAACGCCTCCAAATCCTCCGTCATTCCCCTCACTTCCACGTGGCCAGCTTTGCCTATGATGACAGGATGATAACCCTCCTTCACCAGTCCCGTCAGGGAGCGGTGGGCGTGGTGCACCAGCGGACAGGTCGCCTCTATCAGCTGTAGGCCTTCAGCACGCGCGGCAGTCTTGGCCCGTTGCGAGGCCCCGTGTGCAGTAATCATTGCCGCAGAAGTCGACACGTCCGCAGGGCGGTGCGCAAACCGCACGCCATGCCCTCGCAAGTCCTGCAGCACAGTCTCGTTGTGCACCAACTCACCAAGTACAGTCAACGGCCCCACGGCCACTTCACGTCGCGCCAGCGCGATCGCGTCGCGCACCCCAAAACACATACCCCAATGATCCGCCCGCTCAATGCGCATGGCCGGGAGACTGCCTGACTTTTTTCACTTTGTCATGCAAAGTTTATTCACGAAAACCTTTTTTCCCTCTGGCCTGCCGGACAATCTTATCGAGCAGGCCCACGTATTCACTGAAGGCTTTCCGTCCCTCCGGCGTGAGGGCGCAAGTGGTAAGCGGGCGGCTGTTGCGATATGACTTGGCCACAGCCACATATCCAGCCTGCTGAAGCGTCTTGAGATGGGTGGTCAGATTGCCGTCGGTCATGCTCAAAGTGTCGCGCAAATCAGTAAAGGAATGGTCCGAGCTGGCGGCCAACAGAGACATGATAGCCATGCGGCCCCTCTCGTGAATGACCTTGTCGAGCTGTTGAAAGGTCTCTGGGTTCACGCCGGGTCAGGAGAGGCTTCGGTGAATCGCAGGTAGATGCCATAAGCCAAGTGCAAGCCACCAAAGGTGCCACCCATTAACAGATGCACTGACAAGTTGGCCAAAACAGGAACCCAATGGACGAAGAGCAGTAAAAAACCCCCTAAAATAAGAAAAATCCAGCCCAACAGCTTGATGCCGCGCCGCACAAAAAATCCGGCGGCAAGCAGACCGGTTCCATACATCATTAGCCACAAGGCGATAAGGCTGGTCTTTACGGAATCACCGGCTCCTTGGGTGATCATCGCCACTCCAAATGTTCCACCCATGACTAGGGCGGGCAAGAGCGCCAGAGCCACTCGTCGCGTGGGAGGCGACCAGAAAGGCTCCTCGGCCTTCAGAGCCTGGCGGCGCGCCAACAGGAAAGCGGCAGCCAAAGCGAGTACGGCAAAGGCGAACCAGAAGCCGACAAATCGGGCGTTGTTATTCCAGTCGAGCAAATGGCCCAACACGCCGCCGGCCAAGCCCAACGCGCCCAAGGCGAGCATGATGGGGGCCAATGCGCGACGATACAAGCTGGCCCGCTCCATGAGGGTGCGGATGACTTGAAGGTTTTCTCCCGCCCAATCTGTCTGCATGAATTAACTTTGCCACGCAAAGCATTGGAGTCAAGCTGTGCCACCGGGAAGTTGTTCACGCACTGTGGTTTTACATAAGGTCGGCGGCGCAGACGTGAAGGACTTCCTCCAGCGGGCATTCGCCGCGCATTACTTTTTGCATGCCATTTTCCCAAAGCGTCATCATCCCAGCCGCGATGGCGATCTCTTGGATTTCACGAGTGGGCCTCTTCTCAATGACAGCCTGGCGAACTTCCTCGTCGACGACGAGTAACTCGGTAATAGCGGCACGGCCCGCGAAGCCAGTGTCGTGGCACTGCTCGCAGCCAGCGCCTTTGCGAAAGTGGGTATGCTCCAGATACTCCTCGGGGTACATTTTCATCGACAGGTCATCGGGAGTGTATTCCATGAGACAGTACTGGCAGTTCACGCGCACGAGGCGAACACCAAGGATGCCGATGATACTGGAGGCGAGCAAAAAGGGCTCAATTTCCATATTGATCAAGCGGGCAAAAACACCGGAGGTAGAGCCGCTATGGATGGTGCTGATGACCATGTGGCCGGTCATGCCGGCTTGGACAGCGATACTGGAGGTGTCGACGTCGCGAATCTCACCAACCATGATGATCTGGGGATCCTGTCGCATAAGCGAGCGCAGAGCTGCGACAAAGGTAAAGTCCTGGGCGATGTTGAGCTGAGCCTGATTGACCCAGTGCAAAGGTACCTCTACCGGGTCCTCCACCGAGGCAATGGTGACTTTGTTCTGGTGTTTGTCGAGCAGGTAGAAGATCGATGCGTAGATGGCGGTAGTCTTTCCGGAACCGGTGGGGCCGGTAAGTAACAGCAAGCCGCTTGGCTTATTCAGAACCTTGAGATACTTGGTGTGGGTGTCATCATCAAAACCGAGGCTGCCAAGGTCGTAGGTCTTGCCTTTGTTGTTGAACACCCGGCAACAGATTTTCTCACCGTGGACGGTGGGAAAAATGGAGACGCGAAGCTGGATTCCCTCATGCTCCTCCGGCGCGGCCTTCCCGTCTTGCGGGACGCCGTGAAGGTGACTGGCCAAATTAGCCATGACCTTGACACGTCCACATACCTTTGGGTGCAGGTCCTTCGGATAGTAGATCAATTCCTGCAACTCGCCGTTGATGCGCAAGCGGACACCACAGTTGTCCTTCCACGGCTCGATGTGAATGTCACTGGCGCCGTGATAGACCCCGTCGTGGACGATGTGGCTGACGAACTCCGTGACATCGGGGTCGTCCCCTTCGTCCAGAGTCTGCAGATAATGGCCGCTGTAGGATTGCACGGGCTCAGCGAAGCGGCAGGGCGGCCAGTTGCTCGTTGTCCTTCACGTAAAGGATGCCGTTGGCATAGGCTGGAAAATTCCAAGACTGACCGCTGGCCTGTAGCCGACCACGCTCGGTGTATTTTGCGGGGTTGGCCTCCATTAACACCAACTCGCCGTTAGAACCATGCACCAGTAATTGGCCACCGATGCCAATAACGGACACATAATCTGAAAAGCCTTTTTGGCTCCAAGCTATCTTGCCAGTCTTGAAGTTGAGGCAGACAAAATCTGAATTGCGCCCACGCGAGGTGCCGAGGCCGTAGAGGTGATCTCCCACCAGCACGGGGGTGGTGATGTTGGTGCGTATGTCGGTGTTTCGCCAGACCTCCTGGGCAGATTGACCGCTGCCAGTGTTTCGTATCCGCACCTGAAAGGTACCGAAGGTGTGGCTGGCAACGGTAACAGTGTCACCGTGCAGGATGGGGGTCACGATGTTGCGCGCGGCGCCGGATTTGGCCGGGACGGTCCAGAGAACCTTGCCATCCTTGGCGGAAAAGCCGGTGAGGTTGGAAGCAGTGAGCATAACCACCTGCTTCATGCCGGCCAGTTCACCCAGCATCAATCCGGCATAAGCAGCGTAGTCACTGCCGCCTTTCCAAACAAGCTTGCCGGTGCGTTTTTCCAGGCACACAAGGCTTGCGCCATTGTGGCCACCGGCGGGGGCGTATATGTACTGGCTGTCGATGACCGGCGCACCATTGTTGCCGTGGCGGCTGGCGGCGGTGCCGCCACTGCCCGGTGCGTTGCCACCGAACCACTTGGCGCCAAAATCCTTCTCATAACTCTTACTCCAGATCAGTTTGCCGTCGGCCAATGCTAAGCAGGCGAGCACGCCCTTGACGCCCTGAACAAACACAAGGTCGCCGTCGATCTGCGGAGCTACGCGCGGGCCGGGACCGTAGACGTTGCGGTACTGCCATGAGTCAGCAAAGGACGTCTGCCACACGACCTTGCCGTTGGCGGCGTTGAGCAGCGCGGCAGTCTCCATCATTTTTCCGTTGCGCTCGGTTTCGTGTAGCATCAGCAGCTTTCCGCCTGCCAGCACCAAGCCGCCTTGCCCCTTGCCCACGGAGAGCTTCCAGACGGGCCTCGGCTGGGCAGGCAGCTTGGCCAAGGGCTTTTCTCCCAAGGCTATGCCGTCGCGGTTCAGACCACGCCATTGTGGCCAATCACCAGAGTACAGTGAAAAGGAAAGCAATGTGGAGGCACACAACAGGCCCCAAGGAGAGGATGGTTTCATACGCGGCAAGAATCGGTGAAGACACCGCAAGCGACAATCTTTTTTTGAGGGCTTATCGGTCGCCTTGCATCAGGGTGCGACGCTGTCTTCCTCATCGCTGGCGGCAACCTCGTCCCAGTCGCCATCCACAATGAGATTCATCGCACGGCGGGCAAGCACCTCAGCAATGAGCGGCCGAGCCTGACGTTCACCGCTGACCAAATCATTGCCCACCTTGATAGTGGTCTCCCCAGTAAAACTTCGATCCAGCAAAATCTTCCCAGTGGCGCGCTCGGTAACGGTGACTTGGGCAGTTAGCGAAAGCGAGTAGTCCTGCACGGTAAGGATATCGGTGGGCTTATAGGTTACACCGTTGCGACGGAAATCCTTGAGTATGCCATACACAATCAAGTCGCCCTTACCCTGCGTTTCCAACTGATAGGTGCCATCCTGCTGCAACTGCACGCTCAATGAGCGCTTCACATCGGTGACCAGCCGCGGCTCAAATGTCTCGTTCTTGAAGAACGCGACCTCCACAGATTTCGCGTCCGGCACCAGGCCGCCGGTGGATCCCAAACGATAACCCGCGCAACCGGACCATGCCAGCAACACCCCTAAACCCAACATCACCCCCATTGTTTTCATGATAAAATCCCTCGCGCTTTTCAATCGTGCGTGGCCTTGTCCAAGCGCGCCTCCATTTCCAGGACCTTGCCCGGCAGCGCCGCCAGTACCATCTTGGCGCGTTGTAACCGTTTGTCATCCTCCTCCAAATGGTCTTCCAAGATCATGTCTTGAAAATTGTCCTGCGCCTCTTGAAATCGGCGCAGGGCCAAGGCGGGATCATCTTTCTCATCGTCCGATCCCTCCGCAAACAAGTCAACCGCCCGCTCAATGCGCTTCACGAACAATTCATCCACCCGCTTGAGCGCATCGGCGTTTATTTTCTGGCCTGAGGCCAGTTCGGAGGTAAGGGCCACCACCCGCTGATGGTACTTTTGCGCACCCACCCATTTATTGTTGAACTCATAAAAGCGCGCGATGGCAAGCGCGCCGCGGGCTTGCTCCAGACGCATGGCCTCGATGCGGTTCCCAGCATCTGCCAGACGGTCCTTTTGCGCAAGATCATCGCCGTGCAACGTACGCAGATCAGTGTAGGCGTCGATGGCTTTCTCAGCAAAGGATTGATCGTATAGCCCGTCACTGGCTTGCCGTTCAAAAATACGGGCCACACGGTAGCGCGCAATGGCGGCCAAGTCGTGAAGTCGTTGGCGGGCGGCCTTCAATTCCTCCAAGGTCACCTCACCATCCCGGTTGGTGTCGGCATGAGCCAAGCGCAACCAGTTGCCGTTGGGAAAGTCGGCGTTAGTAAACTGATCGTCGCGCGTGCTGTCAAAAAGGTCAGCCATTCGTCGCGCACCCAACTCGCCTGAAGTCAAAATGCCGTCCCCATTACCATCCGCCAAGGCCACCACTCGCCAATGCCTCTCGTGCAGTTCCGCACGCTCCACCTTGCCGTTTCCATTAACGTCCAGCAACGCCATGGGGTCTTTCAAGATCATGTCCTGCCGCCTGATAAACCCGTCAGCAGGCTCCACTTCAAACAGCGTCGCGAGTCGGCGCCACATCAGCACCATCTCGTTAGGCACATCCACCTCGGTCAGCTGACCGTCCTTGTTGCCGTCCAGCAGGCCCACCAAATCCACTCGTTGCCATGTCTTCTCCAACTCGTCGGCAGTCACCTGCTGATCATTGTCTGTGTCTAGCCCGGTCAGTCGCCGCCAATTCATCCCCGGGTAATCCGTCTCCGACACCACACCATCGCCGGAAAGATCCAACGCTTCAAACACCTTTGCCGCGCCCTTAACAAGAACCTCGTCACGCTGCACGGCACCGTCATTGTCGATATCCAATTCGGCCACGCGTTCCCAAAGATCGTTCGGAAAATCGTGGCGAGTCAGTTGATCGTCGCGGTTGCCGGTGCCATCCGCGCCGGTGATGTCAAGAGTCTCCCACAAGCTGTCCTCCTGTGTTCGGGTCACACTGAACAGCAGAAATTCGCTGGCAGACACTGCGCCATCGGCGTTTCTGTCAAGCCTCTTGTCCTCAATGTCCGTCCAAGCCTCCTGACTGAATTGGTCCTGGTCTGCCCCAAGCCTCCACAAGCCGTCGTTATTCAAATCCAGCAACTTGAAGGCATCCACAGCAGCCAACTCCTTTAGGCTCACCGCCCCATTCTTGTCTTGATCCGCCGGCGTTAGTCGGTTCCAGAATTCGTTTGGAAAATCATCGCGTGTCAACTTGCCATCGCCGTTAGCGCCGTCGATTAAAGCAAAAACCTCCTCCGGTTCCCCGTCAGTATCCGCTCGAGGCCCATACCGGCGCGCAGTGGTTTCATAGGCCTTCACCGCCTCAGAATATTCCGTATCCCCTGCGAACAAAGTGCCAAACCAACCGCCCACCCGCTTCTCGTACGCTTGGCCGATGTTCAGCTGCGCCTCTGCCCCCAGAGGACTGAAGGGCGCGTTGGTGACCATCTGGTTATACATCTTGGCCGTTTTAATCATGGAAGGGAACGTCGGTATGTACACCGACTCCTGATAGGGCAGCTTCCACTTGAATCGCTGTCCCTCAAGAAAACGCGCCGCAATCTCAAACTGCCGCTGTAGCACCTCATCGCGTCGGGGATAATTGGGATACCTCTCCTGAAGCACTTGGTATTCCTTGAAGGCATACTGGTCCAACGTACGCGACTCGTAGATGCGACCGACCAAGTAACGCGCTTCCGGGGCGGCGGTTGAATAAGGGCGACCCGTCGCGCCAGAGTATACCGAGCGGGCGGCAAACATAGCCCGCTTGTATTCCTTGGCCTCGAATGCACGTCGCGCAATCTCCAGTTTTTCCGCCGGTGTTTTAAACAATATCTCCGGCGAAGTACCGGGACTGATGTAAAGCCAACCGATGCCTGGAAAGTACTTTAACCCGTAATCGGGAAACTCCGTCTTCTTGCGGCCAACCATGCGCTCTCGGGGATTCTCAGCACGTGGGGTAAGTTCGTCTGAAGTCGAACACCCTAACCACGCTGCAATCAGCAGCATTGTCATCATACCTGTTCCACACCTCATTCGGCCAACAGGCTAGAACAAGCAGCCATGCACCGTCAAGCCGCCCTCATCCACCCGCCACACCTCTTATTCACACCGTCAGATCATTGACGGGCCGGATCAGCCACCCTATGGTCCGCGCCTCATGTTTCGCGTCGTATTGTTCGACATTGACGGCACTCTCATCCGCACCCACGGCGCTGGCGTCAAGGCGTTTGCCCAGTCTTTTGCCGACGGTTTTGGCCTTCCCGATGCCACTCGCAACGTCAGTTTTGCCGGCCGTACAGACCGGGGCTTGGCTCATGATATACTCCGTGAAAACGGTTTGGAACCCAACGAGGATAATATCCAGAAAGTATTCAAAGGCTACCTCGCTGGCTTGGATGAACATCTGCCATCAGATCACCATATACCTCTTCCCGGCGTTTTAGATTGGTTAAAATCTTTGTCCCTACTTTCCGACCCTCCACAAATCGCGCTACTTACCGGAAATCTGCCTCTCGGCGCGAAAAAAAAACTCACTCATTTCAATTTATGGCATAACTTTCCATGGGGCGCCTTTGGAGACCATCACACTGACCGAGACGACGTCGCGCGACATGCCCTTAAATTAGCCCGTGAACATTGTGACCATCAAATATATGGAGAGGATGTTCTTATTATTGGAGACACACCACGAGACATCCAATGTGCCCGCGTTATCGAAGCTCGTGTCTTAGCCGTTGCCACAGGCGATTTTTCCTGCGCCGACCTTGAATCTTATCATCCCGATTGGCTTGCATCCGACCTAACTCAAATATCCCCTAAAGATCTTTCGTCATCTAAAATTTAAATTGAAAACGGGGTCAGACCCAAAGGTCCAACCCCGCTTTGCTCTCCACCCCTTTCCTTGGCATACCCGCCTGGCAGCGGGTAAATTTTATATTGTAATCAACTAATCCTGAATTGTTCCGATTGCTATGACAACATTCCCCGCTGCATTACCAGCGGCATTTGCGGCTCCACTTGAAGTTGTCCCATTCTGATCGGCTGCACCCACCAGATTGATGTACACATTGCTCGCTGAATCCAGATGGTTGCCGGTAAACACCACCAGCTTTGTCGGATCAAAGGATATCTGTGTTCCTGCTGCATTGAATGAGATTCCATCCGGTGGACTGTTTGGATTTACGGATATTGATCCGCTTGAATGGGCAAGTTCACCACTAGCCTGAAGTCGGAATTCAACCAGCTTAATTCCACGGAAATTTGTTCCGTTGATTATTAAGCTACCTTCACTCTGGTCATAGATTCCCGTGGCCGCCGTGTATCCGCCTCCAGCAAATGCGGTCGCATTGCTGGCAGCAAATGCAGGCGTAGCCGACACACTGAAATCATCAGTTGAACCGCTGGTAATAGAACCAAACGGAGTCGTCACCCGAACTCTTCTCCCTGTTCCAGTGCCATTACCATCAATCGTATCCAATAGATGAGGAGAAGTGTTGAATGTGTTAAATGCGTTTGCAGCCACAGTGACCGTTCCACCAAGAGCTGCGGATGTGATTCCCATGGAACCTTCCGGCCCAAGAGCACTCACTCCCGCAATCGCATTACCGTTGATATCGATAATCTCCACCGACGAGATTATTCCCATATTTGCCCCGCTGAATATTAATGTTCCGTTATCACGAGTGAACACTTTATTATCTCCAGAAACCCCTCCATTTGGAAAACCGGTACCTGATAATCCGTTGTATGTTGGCGCCATGCCCACATAGAATTTCTGATTCAATGGGCTGGTGGCATTTCCGCGCCCGCTCATGAGTTTAAAGCGGCGCCAATCATTCAGTTCGAATGAATCGGTGTAGTTACCGTCCTGGAACTGGACAGTCTGGGTGTCGATGGTGATGGTGGAATCAGTGACAGTGACACCAGCGCTGGGCAATGAAATGGTT
>Ga0310344_10003558_pt1 | contig 11583 bp, 9 predicted proteins | sample HC15DNA20200_MG_FD_203801 | JGI IMG/M metagenome (GOLD analysis project Ga0310344, IMG submission 203801) | Marine microbial communities from station ALOHA, North Pacific Subtropical Gyre - HC15-DNA-20-200_MG | ecosystem: Environmental > Aquatic > Marine > Oceanic | place: Pacific Ocean: North... | reverse complement strand
AACGCTCGCGGGCGCGTGACCAGACCCCCTTGGCCCGGTGCGCCAGCGTGGCCAGCGCGTCCACCTCGCCGGCCTTGGCGGCGGTCTCGAACTCGACCAGCACGTCGCGCATCTCCAGCGCCCCGAACATCGCGGCCGAACCGGCGAACTTGTGGCACTCCGCCGCCAGCTCGTTCAGGGCCGCTTCCGTCCGACCGGGCCGGGCCAGCCGCGGGATCAGGGCGTCGCCCTCCTCCACAAGCTGCGCGGCCAGCCCGGCAAAGGCCGCCTCTCCCAGATTGGCCCGGATAGAGGCCAGCTGCGTCTCTCCCGCCTCTTCCGTCTCCGCCGCCGCGCCGCCCTCCGCCCCGGTTACCGCCGCCAGCGCCTGGCGCAGCGCGGACAGGTTGATGGGCTTGCCCAGAAACGCGTTCATCCCCGCCTCGCGGAACCCTTCCACCGCGTCCGGCAGCACGTTGGCCGACACGGCAAGGATCGGCACGTCCGAGGACGGGCCGCCGCCTTCGCGGATATGCCGTGTGGCGGTGGGCCCGTCCATCACCGGCATGCTGATATCCATCAGGATCGCGTCGAACCGGCGGGCCATGGCCGCCTCGACGCCCGATTTCCCGTCCCTCGCCTCGGTCACCCTGTGCCCGTCGATCTTCAGCATGTTCCGGATCACTTCGAGGTTGATCGGGTTGTCCTCGACCACCAGTAGCTCCAGCCCCTCGACAGGCCCCGGCGTCCGTGTATCGCGCCGGGTGCGCGCGGTGGCCGTGCCCTCTTTCAGCGGCAGCCTGACCCAGAAGACACTGCCTTCCCCCGGCGTGCTTTCGACCCCGATATCGCCGCCCATCGCCTTGGCAAAGCGGCGCGCGATCCCCAGCCCCAGCCCGGTGCCCCCGGCCGACCGGCCCAGCGAGGCATCGCGCGTATGGAAATCCTCGAACACCCGCTCGAGATGCTCCTCGGCGATGCCGATGCCGGTATCGATCACCCGGAACTCGTAGACCGGCGTCTCCCCGTCGTCTCCCGGCTCCGCCACTTCCACCTCGAGCGAAACGCGCCCGTTCTCGGTGAACTTGATCGCGTTGCCGACGAGGTTGAGCAGGATCTGCCGCAGCCGCTGCGTATCCGTCGTCACCCACGGTCTCGCGGGCCCGACCCATTGCCACTCGATCACGTTCCCGCGCGAGGCGGCATTGCCGCTCTGGCCGTCCACGATCTCCTGCATCAGCGCGCCGAGATCGGCGGTCTCGCGCTTCACGCTCAGCTTCCCGGCCTCGAATCGCGAGATATCCAGCACGGTATCCACATGGTTCAGCAGAACCTGCCCCGACACCTCCATGTTGTGGATGAACCGCGTCTGCTCCTGCGTCGGCCGCGCGTTCTTCAGAAGCGAGAGATTGCCCAGCAGCCCATTGAGCGGCGTTCGGATCTCATGGCTCATCACCGCCAGAAAATCGGCCTTGGCCTTCTCGCCCGCCAGCGCCCGGTCGCGGGCCGAGATCAGCTCGGCCTCGTTGGCCTTGCGCTTGGAGATATCGCGCACGAAGCCGATCACGATCTCCTCGTCGCCGTCATGGGCCGACTGAAGCGCCAGTTCCGCCGGGAAGAGCTCGCCGGTGGCGCGCATCGCCTCGAGCTGGATGCGCCCCCGGCCGACAATGGGCTGTTCGCCGCCCCATCGCATCCGGCGCATGTCCACACCGTCGGCGTCCCGCATATCGGGCGGCACGATCAGCTTGCCGATCGTCCTGCCCCTTGCTTCCTCGAGGCTGTATTTGAAGATCGTCTCGGCCGCCGGGTTGAACTCCAGCACCCGGCCCTCGGCATCCGTCACGATCACCCCGTCGAGAGAGGTCGACAGGATGGTGTTCATCCGGTGGTTCGCCCGGCCCAGCGCGTCGCCGCGCCGGCGGGTGACGTTGTTGACGTAAAGCAGGTAAAGGCTGACCAGCGCCAGCGCCAGCAACAGCCCCGCGGACAGCGCCGCAAGATGCGCCAGCGTGCGGGCGGTATCGTCGCGCCTTGCATCGGCGGTGCGGGCGAAATGCGACAGCCCGCCAACGGCAAGGTCGCGCACATCGCCCCTGATGGTACGGGCGTCCTCCCAGATCGAGACGATCCCGTCTTCCAGTTCGGCATCCGGCCCGTCGATCCGCGGCACCGTGCGCTCAAGGAATCCGGTGACCGCCTCGAGCGGCTCCGCAAACTCCGGATCTTGCCGCAGATCGTCAAAGAGTCGCGAGCTTCGCAGCGTATCGACCCGGCTGTAGAAGATATCGAACTGCCGCCGCACCTCGTCGAGATCCGCAGCAATCGGCAGCGGGCCCTCGGGGGCGTGCATGTGATGCTCCAGCGCGTTGAGCAGGCTCAGGTGCTCCACCTCCACCTGCGTCAGCGTCCATTGCACGTTGTCGGAACTGGCCGACCGCTGGCGCTCGAGGTCCGAGATCACCTCGCTCGACAGGCTCAGGGTCAGGATGAAGATCGCCGACATGCCAAAGCCGATGAGCCACATGACCCATCGGCTTCGTCGCTGAAATCCGCGTTCCGGATCGCTGCTGTCAGGCATCTGCGCGTTGGTCCGTCCTTCGCCCGCCACCTGTCACCTCTATTGAACGATCTCCAGCCTGTCGAGTTGCCAGATGCTGCGCGCATAGATCACTTCCGTGCGGAACGCGGCATCGCTGTCGTAAGGATAGACGATCCAGAGCGGCCCCTTCTGACGCCGGGACATTGACGCCCCGTCCAACTCGTACGCTACAACCGGCGCAGAAGGGGTTATACTCTCGACGGGGATTTCGATCGAGTAGTCGTTGATCGCACTGGCGACGACGGTGCCGCCGGTCGCGCCCAGCCGGTCGAGGATCTCGGCCAGCACGACGCCGGCAAAGGTGCTCTTGCCCTCGGTCCAGACTGTCGTGGTCTCGAACGTGGTGGCGGGCATCGCCTTGAGCATGTCCATGTCGAACGCGGCGGTCTCGCCGCTGTTGGTCTCGGTGATGGCGCCCGAAACCGTCAGAACGACATCGCCTTGTGGCGCGTCCAGCGGTTCGGCCAGCGCGGGCCCGGCCCAGAGGCCGGCAACGGCGGCGAGGATGGAAATCAGCTTGCGCATATCATGCTCCGTGAATGGTGTAAGCCTGTTATGATCGAAGCGCTCCCGCCACGCCATATGGGCATGGGGGTAGGCCCCTATCCGAACGGATAGAAGCCGGGGTTTCAGGCGGCCTGAAGGTCCGGCGCGAGACGGTTGCCGAGAAATCGGCTCAGCCCCTCGCGCAGGTCGGGCCGGTCCAGCGCGAAGGCGGCGGTGGCTTCGACGAAGCCCGCGATCGAACCGCAATCGAACCGCTCGCCCGCGAAGGCGAACCCGCTGACGCCGGTTGCGGCCAGATCGGCGGCAATGGCGTCGGTCAACTGGATCTCTCCGCCCGAGCCCGGCCCCTGCTGTGCCAGCCGGTCGAAGATCGTCGGTTCGAGGATATACCGGCCCACCACGCCGAAGCCCGAGGGTGCGGCTTCGGGGCGCGGCTTTTCCACCAGCCCGCGCAGGATCTGCACCGGGCCGTCGCTGTGATCGATATCGACCACCCCATAGGAGCTGATGCGGCTCTGGGGCACCGCCTCCGTCGCGATCATGTGCCCGCCGCGCTTTGCATGGGCCGCCACCATCTGCGCCAGCGCCGGGGCCGGCGCGCGGATGATATCGTCAGGCAGGATCACCGCGAAAGGTTCATCCCCCACCAGCCGCCGCGCCAGCGACACCGCGTGCCCAAGGCCGCGGGGATTGTCCTGCCGGATGAAACTGGCGGTGCCCTCGGTCATCTGCGACGGGCGCAGCGCGTCAAGCGCGCCGGTCTTGCCGGCCTCCGACAGGCTCCGCTCCAGCGCAGGGGCGGCACCGAAGTAATTCTCCAGCGCGGTCTTGGCAGCCGAGGTGATGAAGATGAACTCCTCGATCCCGGCGGCGCGCGCCTCGTCCACCGCGTATTGAATGAGCGGGCGGTCGACCAGCGGCAGCATCTCCTTGGGCACGGATTTGGTGGCGGGAAGAAAGCGGGTGCCGAGCCCGGCAACGGGGAAGACGGCTTTGCGAACGGGTTTCATGGATTTGATTCCTTTCAGGGTAAGGGGGTCAGTAGGCGCCGCGGCCGGACAGAACGGCGCGGAAGGTGAGCATGATCAGGATGAGGTTGAGCAGGGTCGAGCGCGACCGCACATAGGCAAGATCGAGGTCGATCATCTTGTCGAAGCCAATATTCGCGCGGCCCGCGACCTGCCACAGGCCGGTGATGCCCGGTTTCACATCCAGCCGGCCCATCGCGCGCTGCGGATAGTTGGCAACCTCCTCGGGCAGTGCAGGGCGCGGGCCGACGATCGACATCTCGCCTTTCAGCACGTTGATAATCTGCGGCAGCTCGTCGATCGACAGGCGGCGCAGGTACTTACCGACCCGGGTGATCCGCGGATCGTTGCGCGACTTGAAGCAAACGCCCTCGCGATCCGAGGTGGCCAGCAGCGCGGCACGCCGCGCCTCGGCATCCACATGCATCGACCGGAATTTGTAGACGCCGAAATGCGTGCCGTCCTTGCCCACGCGGACCTGCTTGAAGAGCGCAGGCCCCTTGCTGTCGAGCCGCACCAGCGCGGCCACGGCCAGCATCGGCAGACCCAGCACCGCCAGCGCGCTGCCGGAAATGGCGATATCCAGCAGCCGCTGCGCATCCGTGTTCCGCACGGCATGGGTGGCGGCGCGGGCAAGGAAGGTGGCATTGCCGATCAGGTAGCGTTTCGCAAGCCGGCGCGGCTCCATCGCCAGCCGCCACGCCCACTCCATCCGCCGCCGCCGCACCCATTCCGGCGCCCGCCGCACGTTGCCGGCAAGAAAGTCGAACAGCGCGCCCACCCCCAGAACCAGCGATGCGTCGATCAGGTGGCGATGCGCGTCGACCCACAGCTCCTGCTGCGGCACGCCCATGGCGACCAGCACGATATCCGCGCCCGAGCCGTTGATCTCGTCAATGGCCTCTTCGGGCCGCGCGGCCCCGGCGAAGCCGTCGCGTGTGCCCGCAATCCGCAGCCCCGGAATGTCGAGGCACAGCCGCTGCGCCGCCGCATCCGCCGTGCCGGGCGTGCCCCCGATCAGGAAGACCGATTTCCCCCAGCGCGCCGCCAGCCGCAGCAGGCGCGGCGTCAGGTCGGTGCCGTTGAGATTGGCCGCCCGCCGCCGCCCCTGCATCCGCGCGGCCAGTTCCACCCCGATCCCGTCGGGCAGCACGTAATCCGCCCGCTCCAGCGTGGCGGCATAAGCCGCGTTGCGTGCCCGGATATTCGCGCAATGCGCGTTGAGGAAAAACACCGTCCGCCGCCCCGGCGACAGCAGCGTGCGGATCACGGTCTCGGCGTCTGCGCTGACCAGCGGCAGGCCCAGAACCGGGCACAACGGCAGGGTGCGGGTCTCGGCGGGGTGCGCGCCGGAAGAAAAGTGAATGGCGGGTTGATATTGCATGGTCGGGCCTCCTGGCAGTCAGCGTTTGCGATCTGCCGGGACATTGCCCCGCAACACTCTGCCCCGGTAGACGGGCGTTCGGACAGTCCCCGGCGCGGATGGCTTGCATCCCGCCCCAAGGAGTCAGCCCGCTATGCGGTGAGGCATTTTCGCCTATCCGTCCGGATAGGGGCGCCTGTCCGATTGTTAATCTTTATCGCGCCGATATCTCGCGTTATACGTGCATCCGCGCCGTGGGGGCCCAGCGGAGACGCAACGTGAAAGTACTGATCGCAGATGACCACGAGCTGGTCCTCGACACCCTTGTCGCCTTCATCCAGGCCGCCGGCGGGATAGAGGTTGTCACGGCCCCCGATTTCGACAGCGCCGCAGCCAAGATCAAAAGCGAAGGCCCCTTCGACCTTGTCCTGCTCGATCTGAACATGCCCGGCATGAACGGTCTGAAAGGTCTCGAATCCGCCATCGCGATGGACGGCGCCGAACAGGTGGCCCTGCTGACCGGCGACGCCTCGCGCGCGCTGGCCGAACAGGCGCTGGAGCTTGGCGCGGCGGGCTTCGTGCCCAAGACCCTCTCGGCCAAGTCGCTCGTCAACGCGATCCGCTTCATGGCGATGGGCGAGCAATACCTGCCCGCCGGCTTCATGACCGCCGAGGAGCCGCAGTCGAAACACCCGCTTGCCCAGAAACTGACCGAACGCGAGCGGCAGGTCCTCAAAGGGCTGACCGAGGGCAAGGCCAACAAGGAAATCGCCCGCGATCTCGACCTGTCCGAGCCCACGATCAAGCTGCACGTCAAGACGCTCTACCGCAAGGTCGGTGCCAGCAACCGCACCCAGGCGGCGCTGATCGCCCGCGAGGCCGGGCTGTTCTGAGCCTCCGCCTATCCTTTCGGATAGCGCCTCAGCCAAACGCGTGAGCCGCTATCCCGACGCCCGTCTGACACAGGCCGCTTCATCTCGGTAAATCCCTCGCAGCAAGAGGATTTACCATGACCGACCTGACCACCGCACAACCGCAGGCCCGCCCCCGCACCGCCCCGCTCCGCTGGCTCAGCATCTGCCGCAGCCCGCTGCGCTCCCTGAGCTGGCGCCGCATCCTGACCGGCGGGCGCCTCTCCGATGCCGGGCGCCTGCCGCGCTACCTGGCGATATTCCTGCTGGGCGCCAGCGCGCTCTGGGCACCGATCATGGGCTACCTCGCCACCGCCCCGCTGAAATTCTCCTCGCACGCCTCGCTCATCCTGCCCGGCTCCGGCGCGTCGGCTTCGGTCAACCTCAACAATATCGGGCAGGCCTCCTCTTACGCCAACTCCGCCTTCTCTAACGGCTCGGTCAGCCCGACGGAAACCTACAAACGCCTGATCGGCGCCGACCGCATTCTCGATACCGCCGCCGAAAGCCTCGGGCTGGCCCGCTCTGCCCTCGGCCAGCCGCGGGTGACCCTCGTCGACCAGACCAGCCTCATTCATATCGAAGTGAAAGGCGCCAGCGCGGAAGAGGCACAGCACTACGGCGAGGCGCTCCTCGCCGCCTTCTTCGACGAGATCGACAAGCTGCGCTCCGATGAGCTTGCTACCCGCGAGGTCAGCGGCGCCGGCGCGATCGAGGATTACACCCAGTCCGTGCGCGACACCCGCGCCGCCATCACCGAGCTGCAACAGCGCAGCGGGCTGACGACAGCCGCCCAGTATCACGAACAGGTGGCCGCGCATGATCGACTGAAGCAACAGCATCAGGAGATGGAGGCCGAGTTCGGCAACCAGTCCGAGAAGGTGGCGGCATTGGAAGCGGCCCTCAACCTGCCGCCGGAATCGGCGGCGGCCACGCTCAAGCTTTATGCCGACGCGCCTTACCTCGCGCTGCTCGAAGACGTCTCGGCACATTCCGCCACGCTGGCGCAGGCCGCGGCGAGTTACGGCCCCCGCCATCCGGCCCGTGTGAAGGCGGAAGAGGCGTTCGTGGCCGCGCGCGAATCCGCGTTGGCGCGGGCATCGAAGGTGACCGGGTTGTCCGCTGACGCCCTGAAGGGGCTCGACCGCGCGCCCGAGGGCCAGCGCGCGGCTTTGCTGAGCGAGCTTGTCCGGGAGAACGCGCTGCGCGCCGGTCTGGAGAAACAGCTTGCCACGCTCGACGCCCGGATCAAGGCGGAGGAGAGCCGCCTTGAGGGGCTTGCCGCGCTCGCCTCCGAACTCGAAGACCGGCAGCGCGATTTCGCCGTGGCCGAGGCCGTTTTCGCCTCCGCCATCGCCCGCACGCAATCGACCAAGAGCGACGTCTACGCCTCCTATCCGCTGGTTCAGGTTCTCGAGAACCCTTCCCTGCCCGAACACCCCTCCTCGCCCCGGCGCAAGCTGGCGATCGGCGCGGGCGTGGCGGCCACGTTCATGCTGCTGATGGGGCTGGTGCTGGCATGGGTTCGCAAACCGCTGATCTCGCGCCTGCTCGAAAAACCCGCGGATCAGGACGCATGAGCATCAGGCCGGAAAACCCCGCCGAGCGCATTGTCTGGTTCGCCCTGACCCTGACATGGGGCTTCTATGCCCTCGGCGCGCTCTACGTGGTGGGGCCGGTTCTGGCATGGGTGCTGGCGGCGCTCGCCGGTCTCGCGCTCTTCCTCGGACCCGCGATCCGGGCGGATTTGCGCCCCACGGGGCCGGTGCCGTGGCTTGTCTGGCTCTGGATGGGCGGGATGGCGGTGATGCTGGTTGCGCTCTGGGTCGGCCATATCGACTGGGGCCTCGGCCTCAAGCAAACCATCAAGTCGAGCATCGGCTGGGCCAAGGGCTGGGCATTGCTGGCCCTCTTCCCGCTGGCAGGCGCCGTGCTGCCGATCCGCCGGGCTCTGCTCATCCGGGCGCAATGCGTGGTCGGCCTGTGCACGCTTATCCTCGCGCCGGTGCTGCTGGCCGCGCCCTATATCGGCCTGCCGCAAAGCATCTTCACCTCGCCGCTCAAGGCCGTTGGCGGGCCGGGGCCGGAATATTTCACCGTCTATTTCTACACCATCGACCCGGCAAGCTGGACCCCGCGCTGGCAGTTCTACGCCCCATGGTCCCCCTTCGCGGCCCTGCTCGGCGTGCTCATGGTCCTCTTCGCGCTCGAGGAGAAAAACCGCGGCTGGATGCTGGCCGGGCTTGGCGCCGGCATCCTGATGATCCTTGCCTCCAAGTCGCGCATGGGGCTGGTCGGTCTGGTCTGCTGCACCATCGGCCCGCGCATGCTGCCGCTGGTCGCGAAAAGCTGGGTGTGGCTGGTCTTCTCCGGCGTCATGGCCAGCTTCGCCGCCTGGGGCGTTGCGGCCATCGAGGCGGGCAAGGCCGGCATCGCCGGCTTCAAATCGGCCCGCGCCGACAGCACCCGCGTCCGCGAAACACTCCAGCGCATCGCCTGGGAACGCTGGCAATCTGATGCCGTATGGTTCGGCCACGGCACCGTTCAGCCCGGCCCGCACCTCGTGGAATACATGCCCATCGGCAGCCACCATACGTGGTACGGCCTGCTCTTCGTGAAGGGGCTGACCGGGTTTCTTGCCCTGCTCGTGCCGCTGGTGGCCCATCTCTGCGTGGTCATTGCGGATGCCGTCCACCACCCGCGCGGCCGCCTGCCCCTCGGCATTCTCATGACGATGGTGCTGCTCTCCTTCGGCGAGAACATCGAGATCGAGGCCTACATGCTCTGGCCCGCGCTGATCGCCCTCGGATGCCACCTTCGGGAGATGGAGACGCAACGCCGAACGCAAACCCACCGGGACCGCGCATGATCATGCGCGATCCCGCACTGCCTGTAGGCGTGCGCGTTTTTTTTCGCGCGCAGGTGTGGAAAATTGTCTGTCGTCAGAGTTTTTCGGAATGCGCGGGCCGTTTTGTAACGGAGGCTCTGGTTCAATTCCTTTTTCAGTTTAGGCGGCAACGGATTGGTGCTGCAACCTGCGTTTCTGAATGGTCTGTTTCTTGATCTCCTCTCTCAACTTCAGGATCTTTGCGCCTCGGCCGTGATAAACGTCGGCGGGTGTCAGGTTGTCCAGGCTCTCGTGGTAACGACGGTTGTTATAATGATCGACAAAGGCGCCGATCTGGCGTTCAAGATCCCCCGGCAGATAGTAGTTCTCCAGCAGAACCCGGTTCTTCATGGTCTGGTGCCAGCGTTCGATCTTACCTTGGGTCTGTGGGTGGTGCGGTGCTCCGCGGACATGATCCATACCCTTGGCATCGAGGTAGTCGGCGAGGTCGGCCGCAACGTATGAAGAGCCGTTGTCGCTGAGCAGCCGGGGCTTATGAACGACTGTTGCATGAGCACAGCCCGAGGCTTCCAGAGCGAGGTCCAGCGTGTCCGTCACATCCACGGCCTTCATCGTGGTGCAGAGCTTCCAGGCGACGATGTAGCGGCTGTAATCGTCGAGGATGGTGCTGAGATAGAACCAGCCCCAGCCGGTGACCTTGAGATAGGTGAAGTCGGTCTGCCACAGCTCATTGGGCCGGGTGGTCTTGTCGCGGAACTCGTCTGCCGCCTTGATTACTACATGCGCCGGGGCCGTGATCAGATCTTCAGCCTTGAGGAGACGATAGGCCGAGGATTCAGACATAAAATACCGCTTCTCATCGGTGTATTTGACCGCCAGCTCGCGCGGTGTCAGGTCCTCGTGGTCCAGCGCGAACTCGACGAAGGCGGCTCGAATGTCGTCCGGGATGCGGTTCCAAACCGATCCTGGACGAGGTGATCGATCAGCAAGCGCATCGATACCGCCCTCGGCCCAACGGGCATACCAGTCGTAATAGGTGCTGCTGGGGATGCCGAGCATCTTCAGGGTTTGTCTGACCGGCAGATGCGAGGCTTCGACTGTTCGGATGATCTCCAACTTCTCTGAGGCAGGATATCTCATTCGTCGTCGCCCCCATCTGTTACCCGGCAGGCGAATGCGTAGCATTCTGCCGAGAGGGCCCGAGCATGCTTTTTTTGAGCAGTCGGTTCTCAAGGGTCAGATCGGCAACGACCTCCTTCAGGGCTGTCGTTTCCGATCGCAGCTCCTTCACCTCGGGCGCCGTCGCCTGCCGCGCGGTATCTCCCGCCAGCCGAGCCTTGCCCGCTTCCAGGAACTCCTTGGACCAGGAATAATACAAGCTCTCGGCAATCCCCTCCCGGCGGCACAGAGCAGCGATGCTCTCCTCGCCGCGCAGCCCGGCCAGGACGATCCTGATCTTCTCCTCGGCCGAGTAGTGTTTGCGCGTCTTGCGCTTGATGACCCTGACCAGCTTGTCAGCGGCGTCCTTCGATGTTCCGGATTTCTTGTTCATCTTCGCTCCATAATGGCTTCGATGAACCAGAAATCCTCCGTTGCTCAAACCCCTAAATCTGTCCGGTGAGCGCTGACGTCAGACAATGTCAGCCAACCCTTGGTCTTCGAATGGATCGCGCGGACCGGGCGCGACGTCACACCCATGGAGTTGGGAATGCTTGCCGCGCGAAGGGCCTCCCTGTCGGCGCTGCGCCCCGCCATGCAGACGGCCATCATGACGGCGCAGACCGGCCTGATGCGTCTGCAGGCCGCTGTCGCGCACTCCCGGTTCGAGGACACCGCCCTTGCCATGACCGTCCTGCAGGAGGCGGACGACGTTCGCGTCATCTGCAACATGGTCGGCCTGGATCACCATCCCTTCGTGTGCATCGGGGAGTGGCCGACCCTGCAGGCCATCATCTCGATCGTAAGGAGCGTCGCGGGACCATCATGGTGCCCCAAGCGAGGTGTGCTTCGTGGCATCGTGCCGTCCGGCCGAGGCCGTTCAGGCGGCGTTTGCCAATGCGCGCATCTTGGTCGGCCAGCCGCACACCTCCGTCGTGGTCGGCCGCACGGACCTTGCCCGCCTGACGTTCGACCCGGCCGTGTCGCCCCCTGATCCGTTGGCCTCGGTGGCTTCGGGCGCTGCGCAGGGTACAGCGCCCGAAGCCTGGGAATTCGTCAACCTCATGCGAATGCTGATTCAGCCCTATGTCAACGACGGTCACTCCCACGTCGCCGTCGCCGCCGAACTGGCGGGGATGAGCACGCGGACGTTGCAACGACGCCTGAAGAGGGGTGGAAGTTCCTAT
>Ga0310344_10003557_pt1 | contig 11583 bp, 13 predicted proteins | sample HC15DNA20200_MG_FD_203801 | JGI IMG/M metagenome (GOLD analysis project Ga0310344, IMG submission 203801) | Marine microbial communities from station ALOHA, North Pacific Subtropical Gyre - HC15-DNA-20-200_MG | ecosystem: Environmental > Aquatic > Marine > Oceanic | place: Pacific Ocean: North... | reverse complement strand
TGTTGGATTTCTCGCTCTTACTGGTCATCGCGACCGCCCTGTCGGGCCTAATCTGGGGCTTCGATGCGCTAGTTCTGAAGCGCCACAGAATACGGGCGGTTGGCGAGTCTACTGAGGATCAGGCGCTTCTGCCCGAGCCGGTGGTAGTGGAATATGCCCGTTCTTTCTTCCCCGTTCTGCTGCTGGTGCTTGTTCTCAGATCCTTCCTTTTTGAACCGTTTCGAATCCCTTCGGGCTCCATGATGCCTACTTTATTGGAGGGAGACTTTATTTTTGTAAGCAAGTTTGCGTATGGGCTGAGGCTCCCGGTTGTAAGTACCAAGATTTTTGAGATTGGTGAACCTGCGCGTGGCGATGTAGTGGTGTTCCAATTGCCCTCCGATCCCAGTGTCAACTACATCAAACGGGTTGTAGGGCTCCCAGGAGATACAGTCACGTATCAGCAGAGTAGCAAAGAGCTGAGCATCAATGGAGAAGCGGTCCCCGTGGAGATGTTGGGAGAGTATGAAGGGAATCCGGCTTTACAGTTGGGGCGTGAAAGACTCGGAGAACAGCAGCATAACTTGCTGCATACTCGAGGTAGGCTCAGTCCGGGAGGTACCTACGTGGTGCCCGAAGGACACTATTTTGTTATGGGGGACCATCGCGATAATAGTCAAGATAGTCGCTTTGACGGTGTTCGGTTTATTCCGGAGTACCGCATGGTGGGTAAAGCGGTACGAGTGTGGATGAATTGGCGCTGGCCCGGCGAAGGAGGGCCACGATGGAGCCGCATAGGGAAAAGTATCGAGTAATAAGGTACCGCCGTCGGTAATCTGCGCCTTTATTTGAACAAGCGGGTCTACCTTGAAGGCGTCGATGTCAGCCTAGAGGATGTTAAGATTACGCCGACTAGCATTGGCTAGAAGTGTGGCGATTGAATACGGTAATAGAACTCCATTTGTTGCAGATGTTTGGCTCCTAATCGCGTTAGACAAGCAAGTCCAGATAGGACCTTAGACGCTCGACTTCGTTGGGCTAAGGAGCGGCTCGGCTACCAGTTCCAAAACCCGGAGCTGCTCGAGCGAGCGCTTACTCATCGCAGTGCCTCAAAGAGGAATAACGAGCGCTTGGAGTTCCTCGGTGACGCGCTACTGAATTTCGTAATTACTCAGCGACTCTTCGAAGCGGACGACTTTGACTCTGAAGGTGATATGAGCCGAATGCGGGCAGCGCTCGTAAAAGGTGAGACGCTGGCAGAGCTAGGGAGGGAGCTGGCAGTAGAGTCTCATCTCATCGTGGGACCGGGGGAGCTGCGCTCTGGAGGCACTCGCCGCTCTTCTGTTCTCGCTAATACTGTCGAAGCCGTTATCGGCGCGATACTCCTCGACGGTGGTTTCTCCGAAGGCGAGGCCTGCGTCAACCGTCTCATGGCTTGTCGACTGGAGGCGCTGCCGGATGCCGCGACTCTGAAGGACGCCAAGACACGGCTGCAGGAATGGCTTCAGGGCCGCAGTCTGAGTCTGCCGGAGTACACAGTAGAATCTATCTCTGGCGAACCACATAAACAGGCGTTCGTAGTCCGATGCGAGGTGGCTGAAAAGAAGATCAGCGTTAACGGACACGGATTGAGCCGCAGAAGCGCTGAGCAAAACGCTGCAGAGCAGATGATTTCGACACTGATCAGTGACAGCGAATAAAGACTTTCGTAGCGGGTACGTGGGCATCGTCGGACGGCCTAACGTAGGAAAATCGACCCTCTTGAATGCGCTGGTCGGTGAGAAGGTTAGTATCGTCAGCGCGAAGCCACACACGACTCGCCACCGAATACTCGGTGTTCTAAACAGTCCCTCTGAGCAAACCGTGTTTGTAGATACACCAGGGTTGAGGAGGGCTTCGAAGGGGGATCGAAAACGTGCTCTGCATAAGCTCATGGCGCGGGCAATCAATCAAGCCGTGGAAGATGCGGACGTCGTCTTGATGGTCGTCGAGGCCGGCAGGGTGACAAACGAGGATCGTAAGCTTGCGGAACTCCTGAAGGATAGAGCCGAAAAAGCTGTGTTGGTGTTGAACAAGATTGACACGATTGGGTCGAGGAGTGCGTTATTGCCGATATTGGAGACTGCTTCTGAAGAGTTGCCTTTGTCCGCATTCGTGCCTGTCTCTGCCCGACGGAGTACGAACCTGCAAGGACTGGTCAACGAAATAGCCGGGCGATTACCGTTGGGCCCAGCGCTCTTTCCCCAGGATATGGTGACGGATCGAGGTACTCAGTTCAGAATTGCGGAGATCGTCCGGGAGAAATTACTGTCCGCGGTTCATCAAGAGGTGCCCTACGGTTTGACGGTTGAGGTGGAGCACCTAGGACGGAGCGAAGAGGATCAGTGCTTGATCCACGCGGTGATCTGGGTAGAGCGCGCCAATCACAAGTCTATTGTGATCGGAAAGGGGGGGCGGGTTCTTAAGGGTGTTGGTCAAGCGGCCCGCCTCGAACTCATCGAGTTTTTGAACGATCGCGTTCATCTGGAGCTCTGGGTCAAAGTACGCGAGCATTGGTCGGATAGTGAACGAGAGTTGAAGAAGCTTGGCTTCGATCTGCCATGACCGACAGAGAAACCGTACACCTTGAGGCGGGTTTCGTCCTGCATCAGCGTCCCTATCGAAACACTAGTCAGCTCGTCGATTGTCTGACTGAGAACCACGGGGTCGTCACGCTGGTCGCGCGGGGATCAAGGCGCCCGCAGAGGGGTCAACGTGCCGTGCTCCAACCGTTCTTCTCCCTCTATTTGTCGTGGGTGCGACGGGGTGAGCTCGGCCGGTTGACCCATGCTGAGTCGAAGCCCCCACAATTAGAGTTGTCAGGCGAAGCCTTACTCGCGGGGTTCTATCTGAACGAGCTCCTACTTCGCTTGATGGCTCGGGGTGATCCGAATGCTGCAGTTTATTCCTGCTATAGTCGCTGCGTCGTTGAGCTTGCGAGCCTCTCCGACACGGCTCGGACGCTGCGCCTGTTCGAGCTACGCTTCCTGGAAGCCTTGGGTTACGGGCTCGCTCTCGATCAGGACGTCGATACAGGAGAACCCATCCGCCCGGAGTGCCAGTACCGGTTCGAGCCCGAACACGGCTTCACGATTCAGGAGCCATCCGAGAACGGGCCAAACGTTTTTAGCGGTCGGGAACTGATTTGTCTTCGTGAAGAGCGTCTCGACGATAAGGGCAGCCTGCTTTCGGCGAAACGTTTGCTCAGATGTGCGTTGAGAGTCTATCTGGGTGAGCGACCGCTTAGCACGCGAACGGTTCTGCAAGATGTCTATGGACAAGGACTGGAACGATGAGCAGACACATTCCGATTCGTTTGGGGGTGAACGTAGATCATGTGGCTACTGTTCGTCAGGCGCGGGGCACTCGTTACCCGGATCCGGTGTCGGCCGCTCTCCTCGCAGAGCGGGCGGGCGCAGACAGCATCACGATTCACCTGCGAGAGGACCGCAGACATATTCAAGAGCGTGATCTCGAGTTGATGCAGCAGATCATTGAGACGCGGGTCAATCTTGAAATGGGGGTTACCGACCCTATGCTGGATATCGCCGTAGCGGCACGCCCTGCTGATTGCTGTCTTGTGCCGGAAAAGCGTGAGGAGCTCACCACCGAAGGGGGTCTCGATGTGGCGAGCCAGACGGAAAGAATTACGGCGGCTAACGAACGGCTCGTGGAGGCCGATATTCGTGTGGCCTTGTTCATTGATCCCGAGCCGGAGCAGTTGGAGGCTACCGTTGACTGCGGGGTCAGGGTCGTTGAACTTCATACGGGTGCCTACGCTGATGCACCGACTCGGGTCGCCGGCGCGCGCGAGCTCGAACGCATTCGCGCGGCGGCTGAGCTCGGGGATCGACTGGGACTAACAATCCACGCAGGCCATGGTCTTCACTATCATAACGTGCAACCTATTGCTGCCATCGAAACGATTGTCGAGCTCAATATCGGCCACTCAATCATTGCTAGGGCAGTTTATGACGGCCTCGGTAAGGCGGTCGCGGACATGAAGGCTCTCATGCAGGAGGCGAGCTACCCGTGATCTTTGGTATCGGCACGGATATCCTGCAGCAGTCACGCGTCGCTAAGATTTGGAACCGTTTTGGTGCGCACTTCGCGAATCGCGTATTGCTTGACGACGAGCTTGAACTCTTCTCTGGAACTAAGAACCCAGTGCGTTTTCTAGCAATGCGGTTTGCGGCGAAGGAAGCGGTTGTTAAGGCGATGGGTACGGGCTTCTCTCATGGTATGTGGGTTCGCGACGTCGGCATGATGCCAAACCACTGGGGTCAACCGCAGATTATTTACTCCGAACGTGGTCAGAACATGCGCGAGCGTCTCGGTATCGGAGGCAGTCACCTGACGCTTAGCGATGAGGCCGGATTGGTTGTTGCCGTCGCCATACTTATGAAGACGGACGAGAGCGCTTGAACACTCTCGTATTCGATATCGAGACGGTGCCTGACACGAATTTAGGCCGGCAGTTGTATGGTGTTGCGGATCTAGATGATGAAGCCGTCGGCAGAATCATGTTCTTCAAACAGCGGCAGGCGCGTCAGACCGACTTTCTCCCCTTAGTACAACATCGGATCGTGGCTATCTCCGCAGTCTTGAGAACTGGCGAGGGGGAGCTCCACGTATTCAGCCTCGGCGACGTGGAGGCACCCGAGGATGAAATCGTTCGACGATTCTTCGAAGGTTTAGATCGCTACTCTCCGGAGCTGGTATCTTGGAATGGATCTGGTTTCGATCTGCCGGTGCTCCACTATCGCGCACTCCTACATGGTGTTAACGCGGAACGGTATTGGGAGAACGGCGACAACGATCGCGAGTTTCGTTACAACAATTACCTCAGTCGCTTCCACTGGCGCCACCTGGATCTAATGGATGTGCTCGCGGGTTTCCAAATTGGAGGTCGCGCATCGCTGAGTCAGGTCTCAACCCTGCTAGGTTTCCCCGGTAAGCTTGGGATGAGTGGTGAGCAGGTATGGGACCGTTATCTCGCGGGTGAGTTAGGCGCTATTCGGAATTACTGCGAGACGGACGTACTCAATACCTATCTGATCTATCTGCGTTTTCAGCTGATGCGTGGGTTGCTGGATGAGGCTCGCTTGAAGACAGAACTGGGACGGGTTGAGGAAAGCCTGGAGCAGTCGACGAGTCCACATCTGAGAGAGTTTCTCGAAGCTTGGCGATCGGCGGGCCATGGTGGCTGATTCGGAGTTTCTGGACGTTCGTATCATTGACCTCACCCATGACGGCTTGGGTGTGGCCGATCTGGAGGGGCGCCGCGTGTTCGTGCCGGGTGGGCTTCCGGGTGAAAGGGTTCGCTTAGCTCCTCGGCGCCGGCGCCGGCAGTACCAAGAAGCCGATTTGATTGAGATTCTCGAGCCTTCACCCGCGCGCGTTTCGCCGCCCTGCGAGTATTTCGGTCGCTGCGGCGGGTGTGCGGTTCAACACCTGTCCTACGAAAAGCAGGTTTCATTCAAACAAGCGATCGTCGAAGAAACCCTCGTCCGCATAGCGGGAGCGGAGCCGGAGGTCTGGTTGGAGCCGATCCTGGGCCCAGAATGGCATTATCGCCGTCGGGCACGCCTTGGTGTGCGATTCGTGAAAGGCAAGGACCGAGTGCTCGTTGGTTTTAAGGAACGTGCCACCCGCTACGTAACGAATATGGCGAGCTGTCGAGTGCTCGTCGAGCCCTTGGACAGGCTGCCGGGTGAGCTAGGCGAGTTGATCGGGCAGACGACGCTGCAGCGGCGACTGCCCCAGGCGGAATTGGCGGCAGGGGAGGTCGCTCGCGCCGTCGTGCTTCGGGTGTTGGATGAGCCGACGGACCAAGATATTGCGCTCTTTGATGAGTTTGGGCGCAGGTGTGGCCTGGACATCTATCTGCAGAGAGGGGGGCCTGGTACGGTTCGAGCGCTTGACCCCGAGAGCGCACGTCCGCTGGCATACACTCTGTCTGATTTCGGTGTGACGCTTCGCTTTGAGCCCACTGACTTCCTGCAAGTTAACGCACAGGTTAATGCGGCGCTGGTCGCACAGACCCTGCGTCTGCTGGAAGTGAAGGCTACCGACCGTGTTCTCGATCTTTATTGCGGTCTCGGCAACTTCAGTCTTCCTCTGGCGAGTCAAGCAGGCCGTGTGCTGGGCGTGGAAGGTGATGGTGGGTTGGTCGCGCGCGCAGCAAGCAACGCACGTCTGAACAAATTGGACAATGTGTCGTTCGTAGCGGGCGATTTGAGTCAACCGGAATGGAGCTTTATGCGTGAGGATTGGGATCTGGTCGTGCTCGATCCTCCACGATCTGGCGCGAAAACTGTCGTCAGTCAGGTGGCGCGCATGAAGCCCCGCCGTATCGCTTACGTATCTTGTCATCCTGCGACGCTTGCGCGTGACGCAAAGGAATTAATCGACTCTCAAGGTTACCGACTGATCGCCGCGGGGATTGCTGATATGTTTCCCCATACCTACCACGTCGAGGCGATGGCGCTTTTCGAGCGTTAACAAGCTGCCTAGTGCCCGCTCCAAGTGCCGGCTCGAACAAGCTTGCCTCTTCCCCTTCTTTGGAAGTCGGGGATTGTGCACTTACCTCGGTGATTTTCTTCATTCGTGCCCTTGTATGGTATTCGTTCGTGGCGAGGAGGTAGTTCTCGAAGGCGGCCTGATATCATCTGTGCGTGCTTGAGGAGACCTAGACTCATGAGTGAGCGTCGTATCCGCGTCAGTCTCGAAAATCAGCGGTTGGAGCTGTTCGATAGCGATAAGGTATTGAAGACCTATCGGGTTTCAACCTCCAAGAATGGGGCGGGCGAATCAGTCGACAGTTTTAAGACGCCGCGGGGGCGGCACGTCATCCGCGCAAAGATTGGAGACGGTTCACCCGAGGGCGCCGTCTTTCGAGCCAGACGTAGCACCGGTGAGGTCTACTCCGACGAGCTCGCGCGAGAGGACCCGGATCGCGACTGGGTGCTTACCCGCATCCTTTGGCTATCCGGTACGGAGGTCGGCAGGAACCGATTAGGTTCAGTGGACACTATGCGACGTTACATCTATATCCACGGAACACCCTACTCCGACAGACTGGGTGAGGCCGCGTCGTTGGGTTGCATACGGATGAGCAATTCCGACGTTTTGGAGCTGTATAAGCTTGTACCGCTCGGCACTGTCGTGGAAATCGGGGATTAGGCTCGTGTCGCTTGGTCCGTTGATGATTGATCTGAAGGGCCCCGCGCTCGACGACGAAGAACGCGCGTGGCTGCTAAGTCCGGTCGTCGGTGGCGTGATCCTTTTTACCCGCAATTTCGATGATCCCGAACAGCTTGCTGCACTGGTTGCGGAGATTCATGAAGCCCGTTCCCCATCGCTACTCGTCGCGGTCGATCAGGAGGGAGGAAGAGTGCAGCGTTTTCGCGAGCCATTCACGGTGCTACCACCGATGCGCTCGCTCGGCCACCTCTACGATGAAGATGTCGTAAAGGCGCGTGTTGCTGCCCGTGCATTCGGTTGGCTGATGGCTGCAGAACTTCGTGCGGTGGATATCGATTTGAGCTTCGCGCCCGTGGTGGACCTGGACCTTGGGTTGGCTGAGGTTATCGGGGACCGGGCGCTACACCCAGACGCCACCATCGTAAGCGAGCTGGTTATCGAGTTCGCTGAAGGTGCGCAGGCGGCAGGGATGGCGGTTGTTGCCAAACATTTCCCGACCCACGCCGGTGCGGTCAACGATAGCCATACGAACTGTGCTACAGATGGGCGAACATACAATGACTTATGGGGCGATCTTGATCCTTATCGTCACCTCGTAGGTGCGGGACTTCCAGGAGTCATGGTAGGACACGTCAGTTTTCCTGCGATGGATCCGTCGCCGGCGAGCTTTTCGTCCTGGTGGATCCGCGAGCAGTTGCGGGGGCAGCTGGGGTTTTCAGGTGCGGTCCTTTCCGATGACGTTACGATGGAGGGGGCGGCACCGGGCGGTACTTGTTCGGAACGGGCTGTTAAGGCGGTAGAGGCGGGTTGCGACATGGTGTTGGTCTGCAACGCGCCCGGGGAGATTTCGGCTACCATCGATGCGCTGGCTGACTACGTGAGCCCATCATCGCAGCTGCATTTGATTCGACTGCGAGGTCGCCACCGAGAGGATTGGGACTCGTTGCGTTCGTCCGAAGCGTGGCAAGAGGCTTGTCAGCAGGTGGCCCAGCTCACTGAGCGGCCGGGGCTGGAGCTAGAAGGTTGAGCTCGACACGACAGCCTAAGTCGGCAAAAGAAGCGATCGAGGCTCGCAAGAGCAGTCGTCAGATCGCGAGTGAGGCTCAGGTGGAGTCCGCCCTTGATCGCATGGCTGAAGAAGCGACGATTGTCTTGGAGCAGAAAAATCCACTCATACTGGCGGTGATGCAGGGCGGTGTGTTTACTGCTGTGCAACTCTGTCGTCGCTTAGATTTTCCGTACGAGTTCGACTTCATTCATGTGACTCGTTATGGGCAAGCGCTAACGGGTGGCACATTGAGTTGGCGGGTGCTTCCGAGTCTGAATCTCGAAGGTCGAACGGTGTTGTTGGTTGACGATATCCTAGATCATGGCGTCACACTCGCGGCGCTCCACGAGGAGTTAGCAAAAGTTCGGGTATCGAGACTCTATTCCGCTGTTCTCGTATCAAAGAATCTTGCTACACCGCTAAAGCGAGTTAACGTGGATTTCGTCGGCATGGAGATTGAAGACGCGTACGTTTTCGGTTGTGGCATGGATTACAAAGGCTATTGGCGCGGGTTAAACGCGCTCTACGCGGTCGAGGTGACATGAGTCGGGAAGTCGGCCTCATCATCGGTAGCGCTCGGTCCGAGCTGGGACTTGAGTTTGTTTCGAGGAGTCCGACAAAGACGCCCTTTGGTGAGCCTTCGAGCCCGATTCTTGAGGCTTCCTTCGACGGTATCAGGATCGCTTGCATCCTTCGTCATGGAGAAGCGTCGAGCATTCCACCTCATGCCGTGAACTATCGGGCTAACCTCTGGGCGCTTCAGCAGCATGGTGTTCGCCGGTGTGTCGCGTTAAACGCTGTTGGTAGCATCGATCCGGGGTTTCCACCCGGTGAGCTGGCAGTCCCGGAGCAGCTTATCGATTACACCTGGGGTCGTGAGCACACGTTCTGCGATGGGGGTAGCAGTGAAGTCGTGCACGTGGATTTCACCAATCCGTTTGATCCTGTTCTGCGAGGCCAAATTGCTGCGGCAGCTGAGGCTGCTGAGTGCTTTATCCGAAGCGGGGTGTATGGGGTCACGCAGGGACCGAGGCTTGAGACCGCGGCGGAGGTCGATCGGCTCGAACGTGACGGTTGCACAATGGTGGGCATGACAGCCATGCCCGAGGCGGGACTGGCCTATGAGCTAGGCATTGAGTACGCGATCTGTGCGCTGGCCGTGAATCATGCGGCGGGCCGAGGGAGCGGAGATTTGGATATTCACGGTCAAATGGAGCGCTACGTCGCCGAAGGGGTGGAGCGACTTTCCGCGGTAGTGGAAAGACTGATGCCGGAACTCTACAGAAGCACCTAAAACCTTTGTGCCTCGGGCGTTAGGGAGCGTGATCGCTTAATGCTAGAGCGTAGCCCCTCAGGCCGCCGGACCAAGTGGCGGGTTCAGCAACCCGTCCGTCGGTTCCGCCTCTTCGGGCGCCGGCCTCACCATGACAAGCAGACCGAAAGCAGGATGGTCGAAGTAGTGTAGCTCCCCGCTGCGCGTGCGCCGGGTCGTACGGAGTTCATAGATGGGGGGCAAGCTAAGCTCCTCCAGCACATCGCTGTAGGTCACGTTCTGCTGTGGGACCGGCGTGGTAGGCCTTGCGTGGTACTCCAGTTCGACTGTCACGTGCAGGAAACGGTTTAGATGCAACTGCACGGTCCCCAAAGGATTGAGCGTGCCGAGCAACCCGATATTGAAAGGCTGTGCGAGTTCCTCCGGCAGCCCTTCTTGAACCCAACCCCCGTGCGCCAGCACCGTGTAGGCTCCCAGGTTGTCAAGCCGCGTGGATTCGGCAGTGAGCTCGAGCTCTTCCCCTCTTAGGAATCGCAAATGGAAAAGATCTTCTTCCGGCTCTTCTGTGGCGGTTTCTGGCGGAAGTGGGTCAATCAACTCAAAGTAGTCTTCGACCGAAATGAGATCCTCGGTTCTGGGATCTTGATCGGTCCTCTGCGTAGAGGGATCGCCTGGGCCTCCAGGACTCAGCGGATCATAGGGAGGCTCTAGCTGCTCTTGAAATCCGCCGAGTTCGAGTTCGTTTCCGGGCTCAAGCTCAAGCGGTTCAGCGGGTTGGTCCGGCATGTTATAGAGCACCGAATCAATCAGGTTGAATGGGTCCAGAGGATTAGGTGTTTTCTCGAGAGCCATGAGCGTCGAATGAATGTTCTCGGAGATGCTGGCCTGTCTTTCGGCCACGGCCCTCGCTTTTCGATGGAATTGCTCCTCCGTCGGATCGAACGCGTTGTAGGTAAACGCGATGATTTCGACTTGGAACTGGGGTGGCTGAGAAAAGTCTTGCGATAGCGCTACATTCCAAGCGCCAGCCTGGAGAACGAGAGCAGTCAAACTAGCGCTGACACCGTAAGCGCGCATGTGCTCATTATAGCCGGGTGGGGGTGCGACACACACGGGGTACGGGCACTTCGGGCATCAGATCGCATTCGGCCCTGAAGGGTCTCTGTGGGTTAGCCCTGGCGAGGGCCAGAAGATGATCTTTGCCCCAACAAGCTGCCTCTCAAGCGCGAACATGGAAGGCCATACTAATCAGCTGTGGCGACAATCTTCTCGGCCACACTGATCATGTCGGCCCCAATGATATCGGGAGCGGGAAATAGTGGTTCCAGCACCATACCTGGCCTCGCCACAAACCCTGCAGCACACCCGGCCCGCATCGCGCCAGCGACATCCCAGGAGTGCGCCGCGATGAGGCGCATTTTGGCCGGTTTGATCCCCAGTTGCTCGGCAGCATACTCGTAAACCTTTGCGGCGGGTTTCAGACTCTGAACAGCATCCACGCTCATTATTCTTTCCATGAACGGCGTGAGTTCGGCGTGCGTTAATTGTGCTTCGGCGAGTTGCGGAGGCGAATTGGTCAAGGCAGCCATACGGAAGCCGGCGTCCTTGAGAATCTCGAGTGCTGGGATGACGTCGGTGTGAGGCGGCAGAGTACGCATCGTGCCGAGAATCAGATTTCTTTGCTCATCGTCGAGCACTAAACCCCGGCGCTCCGCCAGCATATCTAAAGCCGAACGACCGACCTGTACGAAGTCTTGGTACGGTCCTGTCACGACAGTTAAGAGAGCGCTCTGTATCACTTGGGCGAACCACTGAGAAAAGATTGCACCGTCACCGAAGACGTTTTCGAATGGTGCTGCCAGTGCGCGCAAGTCCAGTAACGTTTCATTGACATCGAAGACCAGCACGTGGTGATTTGCGGTCTCATCGGTCATAGATATGACGGTAACAAGCCGACCCTCGAAAAATCAAACAGCGCTCGCCCGCGATCGAGTAGAATCCGAAAGCACGACGGCAGAGCCTTAACGGGTGCGAGAGA
>Ga0310344_10003556_pt1 | contig 11585 bp, 8 predicted proteins | sample HC15DNA20200_MG_FD_203801 | JGI IMG/M metagenome (GOLD analysis project Ga0310344, IMG submission 203801) | Marine microbial communities from station ALOHA, North Pacific Subtropical Gyre - HC15-DNA-20-200_MG | ecosystem: Environmental > Aquatic > Marine > Oceanic | place: Pacific Ocean: North... | reverse complement strand
TAATTCATCCATGCCATCCGTGATATCGATTAGTTCTAAATTAACTGAGCTGTCACCGTTACTTATTGCCTGATAGATCAAATCAACAGAGTCTTCTGCGCAGCATGCTTTAGCTGAAAGATTAACAATGCTTAATTCCCCATCCTTTACCACAATTTCCGGTACTTCATTTTTGTCAGCAACTATGCCTCCAAGTTGGTCTCCAATCGCTCCTCTTACCAAGGGATAGTTCAGTTTCCAAGTTGGTTGTTCTTCCTCTAAGGAGAAGATAAGCCAGTTTCTAACCTCCTCAGGAGAAAAAGCGTGAGTTCGTTGACCGACAATAATTGTCAATCCGGCTTCAGTTAAGTCATTGATTCCTTCGGCGAATCTTGCTGCTTCTGAATCGCTTATCGCTGGGGCTATCTCTGTGGCGTCAGCGTCTACGACTATAGGACTAGCTCCAGTTGCGGCGGCAAGAAAGATAGATCTTCTGATTGCTACTGGGTTGAAGATTTGAGCTGGGATTCCCTTGGTGAAAGTAACTTGACCACTTTCCACTTTCCAAACAGGTTCAATAGCCTCCAAGTTGCTCATTGTAAGCATCTCCGGAAATTCGAAATTTGAATCATCTAATAGTTGAACAGCTATAGGTGAAGATCGTTTGGAGAAAAGGTTCTTGACCCAATGGAAAGGTTCGGCGATAAGGGGCACATCACTCAATTCCAGCACCTTTTTGAAGGTTTCTTCTAGATGAACTTTGATGCCTACTTCTCCTGTGGTTGTTTGGATATCGCCGAAAGCCGTTTGAATAATCACCGGGGTCGACGAGTAATTCTGAGCAATCGAGGAAAGGACTTCGGAGAGTTCAATAGGGTCCAAACCTCCGACGTCTTGGCCTACTACCGTAATACCGCGCCCGACGTTGTTCTTGTTAATGGCTTTGTCAATGCTCCAAGCCGCAAGCCAAACGGTCAGGATAGTTATTAGGACAGCTGCAACTAGGACGGGCTTTGAGCTCCTAGTTTTAGCAGGAACCACTGTTGTTCTCGCCCTTTTAGGACGATAGTGAGGTGCAGAATTGGGCGATGAATCGATCTCCTCAGAATAATGGAGAACACACAGCCCACTATGTCACCTCTGCGTCTTTTCTCTTAGCATATTTAGGTTCTTATCCTAAAACAGTCGGAGGACGTTGGATTCTATTCCCTTCAATTGCTCATAATCAATCTCGACAAAGCCTATATCTCGATCTTTTGCCAATGTTTTTGCTTGTGGAGTTATTTCTTGGGCGACAAATATACCTCTAACCGGCCGAAGCTTTGGATCGCGGTTCAAGTAATCGAGGTAGCGAGTAAGCTGCTCAACTCCATCAATTCCCCCTCGTCTTTTGATTTCGATGGCGACAGCTTCGCCATCACCGCCGCGGCACAGCATATCGACAGGGCCGATATCTGTTGGAAATTCTCTCCGAGTTAAAGATAGGCCTTCTTCAATCTCCTCGGGGTTGTCTGCTAGAAGAAGTTGTAAATGCGCCTCCACCCCATCCTTTTCCAAACCCGGATCCTCTCCGAGGTCGAAACTTGTGTCATGCAAAATTTCCTCAATAGTTATTTGCAAGTGTTCACCTTTCGGATTTGAGACAACCCATGATTGACTCTCTTCAACGATTCTATTGGGGGCGTTCATCCACATCAGGGGCTTGTATGCGCCCCGAGTGTCAGCATGAATAGCTACACAACCATCTGCCTTCACAATGATTAGCCTCTTAGCAGTTGGTAAATATGCCTGAAGTCGCCCCTTGTAATCAACTGAGCATGAGGCGATAACTAAACGCATTCTCGGACTCTACACCTGAAAATTCATCCGAGTAGTGTCAGAACAGGATCTGCCAGATCTTTCCTGCAGATGAGTAAGTCCGGGACGAAGAGATCTTTCTGGTTGTATCGAAGCGGCGACCCGTCAAGCCTTGAGGCGTGGATGCCGGATGCTAGTGCTACAGCAACAGGCGCGCAGTTATCCCACTCATATTGACCTCCAGAATGAACATAAATATCAGCATCTCCATTAACAACTGCCATAGTTTTCGCTCCAGCAGATCCCATTCGAAATAGATCACCGTTTAATTCCTCTGAAAGGAACTCTGCCACAGGGACGGATCTTGTTCGACTATAGATAATTCTGATTGTGTCGGAGGCTGAAGGGGTATCGGGAGGTCTGAAGGTACTGTATGTCATCCCAAAGCTTGGAAGCGCAACCGCACCTACTTCAGGGATGCCATTGTTAGAAAGTGCTACATGGACAGCCCAGTCAGACCTGTCCTTAATTCTGTACTCACGGGTTCCGTCCAAGGGATCGATAATCCACACACGGTCTTTGCTAAGTCTGCTGGACTCATCAGTTTCTTCTTCTGAGAGGATCGCATCATCGGGAAATTGGTCAGAGATCAACTTAATTAGAAGTTCATGAGACTGAAGGTCGCCGTATGTGCCTAGATCAGGGCATGCAGCATCTAGCTCATGATTACCATTACGTATTTCTAGCAATAGCTTTCCTGCTTCGGTCGCAGCATAGCTTGCGAATTCATGATCCAGTTCAGAGAGTTTCGCCATTATCTGTCGCGGCGTTTCCTTAATGCTTTTGAATGCTGTTCTAGCCGCTTTCGTTGTTCTTTCGAAAGGCTTTCGACTCCTTCATCTGCGACTTGATCCAATATTTGGTCTATTTCCTTATCTGTATGACGGTCGCGAAAATCTGTAACTGAACGAAGGTGGTTCTTTCTCGTCCTTCTTCGCGTTGATTTTTGGCGAGGTTGATTTCGAGATTTCCCTGCAAGGGGAAGAGCTGGCAGCCAGTGCAAATCTTGGGCATATCCTAGAGATCTCATTCCAACAAGGGCCGTAATCGCAACGCTGAGCAATGCTAGAGCTTGCATACCAGACCGCATTTGGAGTGCGTCAAGGAACTGGAGGCCAACGATAACGCTGACGATTCCCCATGCGGGAATCCCTGGCCAGAATCGAGCAAAAGGAAATTGAGAAGCAAAGGCAATAAGAACACCTAATTCGACGAAACGTAATCCAAAAAGTCCTATAGGGTCAGAACTTGAAAGACTAGCTAAGGTCACTACAACAGCTGGAATAACTGTAAGGGCCAAGAGCAGGTAAAGAAAGGTTCTTCGTCCCATTAAATTCTCTAATTGATTACCGAGCATATAGAGGATAAAGAACAGGAAAATAGTCCAGAAGCTAGCTTGATTGACGAGTGGCCAAGTAATTAATCTCCAGATCTCACCATCTAGCACCCTTTGAGGAGCGAGGAATAGTTTCCTACTAATTTCATGGCTTGTTCCTTCGATCGCCCACACAAATACTGAAATAATCCCTAAGCCGATCAAGCCCACGGTTGTTGTAACATCGATTTGGCCTATTCGGAACCATGGGTCGTTTCCGCGTGACCATGGGCTGGTGTAGGAGTATCTTCCTGGCATATAAGTAACCTACTCGCTCCATTCTCGGTTTTGACTATAGGCCTATCGTTTCATGCCAGCGCGTGAGATTGCCACTTGCTGTGCGAGATTTTCTAAGGAGTTATCCAAGGAGCTAAGAGCGGGGATTTCCCCCGTATTATGTTCAATCGCCCATGTAAGAAGTTTGTCTGCTAGCCAAGGATTTTTTGGCAAAATAGGTCCATGCATGTATGTGCCAATCACCCTTTCTTGAACTGCTCCTTCGGTTTGATCAGCGCCATTATTTCCATACCCCTTAAGTACGGAACCTAATGGGGTGGCATCAGGGCCTAGAAAAGTTCTCCCTGCATGGTTTTCGTAGCCGACAAGCGTAGAGGTTTCGCCGTCGAGTTCTGCATTGAGTACTAGATCTCCGATGAGTCTTCTGTTTCCAGCAGAAGTATCTAAATCAAGAATCCCGACGCCTGGGATCCTCCGGCCGTCTGAGTCTGTGTACCCTTCACCAGCAAGTTGTATCCCACCGCAGACCCATAGAAAAACCATTCCGTCCTCAGCGCCAGAGCGTAATGCTGCAGACTTTTTTTGTAGGTCATATGCCACTATCATTTGATCTCGATCTTGGCCGCCCCCGAGATAGCAGAGGTCGAAGATACTTGGGTTGAAGTCTTCGCCAGCCCCTATAGGAGTTACCGATGATGAGTATCCTCGACGTTCAAGTCGTTTCTGCAAAACGGCGATATTACCGCGGTCTCCGTAAATATTCATTTCCTTCGGGTAGAGGTGGCAGATTCGTATTTCTGTCATTGTTCCTCCCAAAAAGAATGAGTTGCCCCAACTTTGTTTAGTTGGGAACGTAAATCGAGCATCGCCGTATATGTCGGGAGTATCACGACCCTCTGTAAGCTTTCGCACGAGTCTTTTAAATGATTCAGAAGCCCCTCTACAGATGGAACTATATTCATGCTCGAAGTAGGGAAGTCTGAGTAATAGAAACGGAGAGCAAGGTCGTAAGCCCGATCGCCGCTGATGGTAAGGGTGGCAATTCGGTCGAATACCATTTCGTAATCGACGTCCCAAATCCAACTAATATCTTTTCCATCTGCAGTTCTGTCATTTAGGGAAATAACTAAATCAATTTTTTCTTCCGTTAGGAGAAGCGTTTGGAGGTTCTGGTTGGCGCCAGCAGGATTTTTTGCAAGTAAGAGCATCATTTCAGTTCCTGCGTAATGAATTATCTCATTTCTTCCGAAAGCAGCAGAAAGCGTCGATAAGCCTTTTTGTATGTTGCTACTTTTGATACCTTTCGCAGAGCATATTGAGAAAGCAGCGAGCGCATTGTATACGTTGTGAAGTCCAGCGAGCGGAACCTTTAAATCTATTGAATTCGATTCGGAAAGTACGGTGAATTCAGATCCGTTGAGTTCGTTCAGATTGATATTGGTTCCGGTAAATGTTGGTTTAGGTCTTTGCTCTCCACAGTTCTGGCAGCTCCAGTGTCCTAGGTGACCTATGGTGGTTTGTTGGAATTGAAGAGCGCTGTCACATTTCTGGCAATGTGTGGAATCGGCGGCATGCGGTAAGGTAACTCTTCCATATTGGCTTTGCTCTATTCCAAAGAACTCCACATTTGAATGTTGTGAGCCGAGAAAGCCGAGGGCAGGGTCATCAGCATTGACAATGAGTTTCGTTGTTTCTGGAAGAGACTGAATCATGTCTTTCCATTTTTGAATGGTTGATTCCAGTTCTCCGTATCGGTCAAGTTGGTCGCGGAAAAGGTTCATTAAGACAATAACCGATGGTTGTAATTCGGGGATGAGAGCAGGAAGCACAGCCTCGTCAACTTCGAAAATCCCCAGCCTGTCTTCAGGTTTTTTGGCCAGTAGGGCTGTGGCTATTCCACTTGCTAGGTTCGCTCCGGATGTATTAGCTACATATGAGGTTTCAGACTCTTGAATAGCATTTGCCACCATACGGGCTGTGGTTGTTTTCCCGTTCGTTGCTGAAATGACGATAATGCCGTCTTCGAGATCTTGTGCCATTTCACGGAGCATCGTAGGCCGTATCTTCATCAAGATCATTCCAGGGAGGGAAGTTCCTCCTCCTCGTCTAAGAATGCGGGAGATTGTTCCCGCTGCCTTAGCTATAAAAAGTGCGATATGTCGCATATGGCGATGTTACATGGCTCTCGTGGCATAGATGAGTCACTAGGGGAAGCAGGCTTAATGGTGGGATTAACAACCTGAGTTATCAAGTGATCCATCGACCCAAATGGTTCCGCATCTTTCTGTACGTCGATCAATTAAACCTTCAACGGATGCCCCTGCTAGGTTCGCAGAGTTAAGTTTTGTCCCTATCATTACCGCAGTGTTTAAGTCGGCTTGCGTTAGGTCTGCATGTGTGAGGTTTGTTTCAAAGAATACCGCTGCAGGTGCACGAATTTGAGCCAAGATTGCAGCGGATAAGTTAGCGTGTGCGAGAGAAGCCCCGCTAAGGTCAGCTCCGGTTAATTTCGCTCCAACCAAGAGGGCACCATCGAGAATTGCTCCACTAAGATTCGCACCTCGGAGGTTCACACCGGGGGCTATTACTGCTGATAAGTCTTGGCCAGAAAGATCCGCTCCGCTGCAGTCTGCGTTGACTTCAAGAACACAATCCCCTCCATTGGAGGTTCCGCTGCTTTGGTTTTGTCCACTGTTTCCCCCATCGTCTGCGGCGCTCGCAGAAGAACTATCGGTGCTTGAGCTAGTTTTTTCTTCGCCTCCACCTCCACATGAACCTATGAAAAGCATGCACGACGCAGTGAGAATACCGAACATCCTTAAAGGAGAGAGTTTTTTGTCTGGCCTGATCATTCTGGTTCTAGTAGGAGAATTCATAGATTTCCCCATCAATTTCAACGGTGACTCCCGTTGCCCCTGCCACCGCCGTGGCGTTCATTCCGTCGTAATCGACAGTGAAGGTCGCCCCGTCTTCGGAGATCGTCGCAGATCCAGGTCCCGAAGTAGTAATAATCGTTTCACCGAGCTCGTAGAAAATCTGATTAACACCAGTGACTCCAGTAGCAGGATCATATTCGATCGTTTGCCCATCAACTTCCACTATCACAGAGCCATCGTCTTCAACACTTATTTCTCTACTCAGATTGCCTTCTATCGTCCAAGAGCCCAGAGTGTTTGTCTCTTTGTCCCATTCGACACGCCCGATAGTGTCATCTGATTCACCTACGTTTTCCCATGCTATGTCCAACGTCGTATCGGTTTCTAATACGTCAGCCTCACTGTTTAAAGGCTTACCAGAAGGGTCAAGCTCGATAACTGTTCCGTCCTCGAGGGTGACGATATACCCTCCATCTTCGGTTCGCTCACTCGTTTGCGTGTTTCCTTCAGCGTCGATGAACGAAGATGTGTTCGAAAGAGGGTTGTATTCGTAAATGTCCCCGTTTGAATTTGTGAGGACTTCATTGCCGTCCTGATCTATTCGAAGAATCTCGATCACTCCAGCTGGGTTCACAAAAGTAGTTTGCTGAGTTTCGGCATCGTATCGAACTGATGACCCGTCGCTTCCTGTAGTGATATACGAACCATCATCGGAGAAGACCGTGTTTTCAACATACCCGTCAGGTGATGTAACTCGAACAGTTGAACCATCTGCAGAGGTCGTTGAAGTCCAACCATCGCTGGAAACTTCAGTTCTTCGCCCTTCGCCATCAAGGGTAACGATGGTGGTAACGCCGTATGGGTCCTGAAAGGTTTCAGACCCATCATTACGGATCATCAAATTTGAACCATCAGCAAAGGTGACTACAAGATCTCCGTCAGGGTTAACAGTACCAACGTCGCGGCTTCCATCGGGATAGATAATTGAGAATGAACCATCAGGGTCTTCTCTTCGGATTGTTCCATCACTGGAAGTTTCGGTTCTAACTCCTGTCTCGGGGTCAACAAGAATTTCGACACTGAACCCCGATGGGTCAGTGAAGCTTTCGCGGCCATTGTCGTAAACGGTATAGCTGCTGCCGTCATCAAATTGTGTTAGCCAACCAGCAGTATCACCTTGACCTATGGCTACAGTTCGAGATGTCTCACCATAGGGGTCCGTATATTTGGAAGTCCCATCAGCAAACTCAACATAGGTCGACCCATCAGAGTAGCGCTCAACTCGAGAGCCATCTTCCATGATTTCTTCCTCATACCAAGAACCATCGGGCCAAGTAACACGGTAAGTTCCATCAGGATTCTGTATTTCAACCGTTCCATCATCAAATGTGAGGACGAGCGCTCCGTCTTCGCGTATTTCTTCTTCAGGAGGTATCCAGGTATCAGTATTGCCGTATGCATCGACAAACGTATATGTCCCATCCTCACACCAGGTCCAGATTTCACCATTGTCGTACTCTTCCGTAGTACAACCGGAAGCCTCGTCGAAGGTAACTACTGGAGCTGTCCAAGTCTCAATCGTGCCATCAGCGTCCTGCCACGTGCCAGAACCATCCTCACACCAGGTTGATACCGCCCCATCTGAATAGATTTCAGTACTACAGCCTGTTGACTCGTCGTAAGTGTACGTGCTTGAGTTGCCGAATTCATCGGTCCAGATGCTGGTGCCGTCATCACACCAAGTTGATTCGCCATCAGAATAGACTTGCGTATAACAACCCGTTTCTGGGTCGTACTCGGTTTCACCCCAAGTGTCAGTTTCGCCATTAGCGTTTGTATAAGAACCAGAGCCATCGGAACAATAAGTGTCCCTCCCGCCATCCGGATAGAACGTTTCACTACATCCAGTTTGGGCATTGTAGGTTCCCCGTGTTCCATCGGCATCTTCCCAGCTTGAATCCCCATTTGGACACCATGTGTTGCTCCAGTCATCATAAATCTCAATAGTGCAACCTGTTTCAGGATCGACGTTGACCTCCGGCGCAGCCCACGTCTCTGTGTTCCCATCAGGGTCAGTCCATGAACTAAAGCCATCCTCGCAGTAAACGCTTGAAGAACCATCGGCGAAAATATCTGACCAACAGCCAGTTGCCTCATCATAGGAAGAGATGTTTACGCCGCCATCTTCATCCTCCCAGTATTGGGTCCCATCGTCACACCAGGTCTCGGAAAAACCATTGTAGGTCTGGCTAGTGCATCCAGTTTCTTCGTCATAGATTGCCGGCGACCAAGTTTGAGTCTCACCGGTGACTGGGTCAAACCATGACCCTGATCCATCATCACATGATTCGAATATGGATCCATCTTCGTACGCTTCTACCCAGCATCCTGACGCCTCGTTATACTCTCCCGCTGGTTGATAGTTTGATTCATCCCATTCTGCTATACACCATCCATCAGAGTTTTGGGGGTCCTGAGGGTCGGCCGACTCCCAAGTGCCACCTCGTTCTTCACAGGTTGGTTGATCGCGCGCATCCCACGCTTCTCCTGAGTCTTCCCAGCAGTAGCCCCAATCTTCTTGGGATTCCCAGATGCCGCCGCGTTCTATGCATGATTCTTGGTCGGGGGCGGACCAGATTGAACCATCATCTTGCCATCCCTCATAGCAGTAACCCCAATCACCATCAGATTCCCAGATGCCGCCGCGTTCAATGCAAGTTGTTTCATCAGGCGCCGTCCAAAGAGATCCATCATCTTCTGGAACCCATTCCTCATAGCAGTAGCCCCAATCGCCATCGGATTCCCAGATGCCGGCGCGTTCTAGACAAGTTGTTTCATCGCGCGCAGACCATGCAGTGCCGTCGTCTTCATAGCACCAACCCCAGTCATCTTCCACAGCCCATGCGCCGCCGCGTTCTATGCATGATTCTTGGTCGGGGGCGGACCAGATAGATCCATCATCTTGCCATTCTTCACCGTCCCAAGGGAAGCTGCACATTGTGCCATCCCACGTGCCACCCTCGTCGTAGCACCATTGCTCTTCGTCCCATTCCTCTTGCGGGAAGCTGCACATTGTGCCATCCCACGTGCCACCCTCGTCTATGCACCACTGACCATCATTCTCACCATCTTGAAAGGCGTATGTTGGAGCAGCGAACGCAGTAGACAGCAAACCAGTAATAGAGAGGGCAACTACTAGTAATTTTCTGCGGTACCGCATCCTGCCTCCTGAAGAACTAAAGAATAATCTACACCTAAAAGTGAGAATGAGGAACTCATGGTATTAACGGGTCAATGGTTTGTACTTTATTCGGGTCGGCTGGCTTGTTCCACCTCGTTCCTTGCGAATGAACGCTTCGTATTCGCTGAAATTGCCTTCGAACCATCTGACGAAAGAGTCACCTTCAAATGCGAGTACGTGGGTGGCGACACGGTCAAGAAACCACCGGTCGTGGCTGATGATCACTGCACACCCTGCAAAATTTTCAAGACCGCCTTCCAAAGCTCTTAATGTGTCTACATCGAGGTCGTTTGTTGGCTCATCAAGGAGTAAAACGTTGGCCCCACTTTTAAGAATTTTCGCGAGATGGACTCTATTGCGCTCACCTCCAGAGAGGCTTCCTACAAGTTTTTGCTGATCAGATCCTCTGAAGTTAAATGAAGCTGTGTAAGCGCGCCCATGAATCTCTCTTTTGCCGATAATTAGATTATCGAGGCCTCCGGTGATTTCTTCGTAGACGGTTTTTTCAGGATCAAGTGCATCACGTGATTGGTCAACGTATCCCAGCTCCACTGATGAACCAGTAATGATACTCCCGGCATCTGGTAGTTCTTCGCCGGTAATCATCCGAAATAACGTTGTTTTTCCAGCTCCGTTAGCGCCTACAATCCCCACAATACCGGCTGGAGGAAGCGAGAAACTCAAATCATCAATCAGGAGCTTGTCATCAAATCCTTTAGTCAGTCCCTTCACTTCGATAACCTGATCCCCTAAGCGGTTATCAGCGTGAATGTTTATTTGAAGCTCGCGCTCGCTTTGATCTTCAGCTTTGGATTCAGCCAGCAGTTTCTCATATGCAGCTAAGCGTGCTTTCCCCTTTGCTTGCCTTGCTTTCGGGGCCATCCGTACCCACTCTAATTCGCGTTCTAAGGTACGTTGACGAGCAGTATCTCTGTTCTTCTCCGATGCTAGCCGTTGCTCTTTCTGTTCGAGCCAGCTCGAATAGTTCCCTTGATATGGAATTCCACGACCGCGGTCGAGTTCGAGAATCCATTCTGCAACGTTATCGAGAAAGTATCGGTCATGAGTTATAGCGACAACGGTTCCGGCGTATTCCTGAAGGTGACGTTCCAACCAAGCGACAGATTCCGCATCGAGGTGGTTAGTCGGTTCATCAAGGAGAAGCAGGTCGGGCTGGCGAAGAAGTAGCTTACAAAGTGCGACTCGTCGTTTTTCTCCACCAGATAGGGAATCAACATTCATTTCCGCAGGAGGAAGTCTGAGCGCATCCATCGCTATTTCGATTCGACGCTGGAGATCCCACGCTCCGGCAGCTTCTATTTCCTTCTCTAGAGATGACTGAAGGGATCCCAGTTTTTCAAAATCAGCATCAGGGTCAGACCATTGGGAAAGAACAGCATCGTATCGGGCGAGAAGGTCTGCAACTTCACCAACCCCTTCCATAACATTCTCATAAACCGTTTTTGTAGGATCTAATTCGGGCTCTTGTGGAAGAAACCCGACCGTGTATGGGGGGCTTAGCCTTGCTTCGCCGCTAAACCCATCGTCCAGTCCAGCCATGATCTTAAGAAGAGATGATTTCCCGGCACCGTTAGCCCCAAGAACCCCTATCTTTGCTCCAGGAAAGAACGATAAACTTATGTCTTTAAGGATGTCTCTGTCAGGCGGGTAGAACCGAGAGCACTTGTGCATGGTAAAGATATATTCAGATGCCATGAACTGAGGTTAGTTCTCATAGGCGGATAATTCCGCATCAGAGCAGTATGGCATAAGTCAAAATCCGTTCTATGCTCAAAACCGATGATAACAGCTGTGCTTTTTGACTTTGGAGGAGTTATTACTTCAAGCCCATTTGACGGGTTTGCTGCCTACGAGAGAGAAGCTGATCTTCCCCAAGGTTTAATTCGAAAGATAAACAGTACGAATCCGGACAATAATGCTTGGGCGAAATTTGAAAGAAGTCAGATTACAAGAGAAGAGTTTTTGGAACTATTCGCCTCTGAAGCATTTGCTCTTGGGC
>Ga0310344_10003555_pt1 | contig 11586 bp, 10 predicted proteins | sample HC15DNA20200_MG_FD_203801 | JGI IMG/M metagenome (GOLD analysis project Ga0310344, IMG submission 203801) | Marine microbial communities from station ALOHA, North Pacific Subtropical Gyre - HC15-DNA-20-200_MG | ecosystem: Environmental > Aquatic > Marine > Oceanic | place: Pacific Ocean: North... | reverse complement strand
AAACTTTTAAGATTTGGTTTCAGATTTGAATATGAACACCTTAAGTCGGCTTTGAAAGCTGAAATACAACCGGAAAAGGTTATAGTGAGCAAACCTGAAATATCCGCTAATGGTCTTTCGTATGCCAGCAAAGCCCAGTATGAATTGAAAACGTATCTCACTTTAAACTGTGATCAGAAAACGGCTTTTGATTTTTTCTCCTCTCCTTTGAATCTTGGATTGACGACCCCTTCGTGGTTGAATTTTAAGATTACGGAAATCCCTCCATATGTTTCAGAAAACTGTGAAATTGCCTACGAAATTCGACTATGGTTTCTGCCTATAAAGTGGAGGACAAACATTCTTGAATGGAATCCCCACGAATCTTTTATAGATACACAGAAAAAAGGACCATACAAGTTATGGGTTCATAGCCATTTTGTCGAGTCAACCTCAGAGACAACCTCTATGATGACAGACATAGTTAGGTACAGTGTTTCAGGAGGCCCTTTAGGTAGGCTGATTCATTTCTTGGTAATAAAGAAATCATTGATAAGAATTTTTGCTTATCGTAGAAGTATGATGCGTATGAGATTTGGGTATCCGACATGCGACTAGTTTGTCCAATTAGGAGAATTTTTCTGTGACCAATCATCTAGTTGATAAGTTGACTGAAACGTTGCTGGCAGGGGATACAGCTGAAAGTGAATTGGTACTTCAGGAAGCTTATTTAAACAAATTTTCTGCTATGGACATATTCCAGGATGTATTCGTTAAGGTTATGAAGAACATTGGTTCACTTTGGCATGAAGGGGAAATAACGATTGCCCACGAACATAGGGCGAGTGAAATACTAATGGGACTTACAGACAAGGTCTCTGATAACACTCCACATCTATCAATCAATGGGTTTTCAGCCTTGGTGGCGTGCGTGGAAGATGAAAATCATGTCCTTGGGGCCAAACTTTTTTCCAGTATTTTAGAAATTAATGGTTGGGTAGTTCATTACCTGGGATCTTCCATGCCAGCAAATGATCTAAAGCGGTTTTCAGAAGAAACTTCCCCTGACGCGATCGTACTAACCGCAACATCGACCGATAGGACAACGAGAGTTTATGAGGTTCTGGAATCCCTAAATGATCTGGATAACAATCCCCTTATTCTCCTAGGAGGATCAGGCATCTGTGAGGATGATTATAATGGTTATTTAGTGGCTCAAGACTTATCTTCTGGTTTAAAAATATTGGAAAAAAATCTTAATATTGGGTCAGATTTTCATGGATTGGATCAAGTTCTAATAGGAATCGGAAATAATATTCAAAATTTGCGGAAGGCGAGAGGAATGAACCAGGGCCAACTTGCAGATATCGCAGGAGTCGACAGAGCCTATATCAGTTTGGTAGAAAACGGGAAACAGAACTTAACCCTTGGAGCTCTGGTTAAACTGTCTGACTCTCTTAGTGTTCCAGTGTCGGCTCTGGTACCGACCTCAACTAGAGGTATTACAAAATAGCCTTCTGACACACATATAGTCGCAAGGTTTAGAGCTTTCGGTATTGGAACTTGAATTTTATGAGGATAGATGCTGAAAGCAGAAGCATGGTGGATGAGTTTAGAAGATTCGTATTTATCACCCAGTCGGCTAATACGCTTATTATGAACGCTGAAACTCCTGTGTAACTGGGTCTTTTTGTGAGTAAAAGTATTGCTCCCGCCGGTGGTATGGCTACTAGGGCCCCTAAAGGGATAAGCCCTACTCCTGCACCCATTCCAGCTGCCATCCCAGTTCCTCCACTTATTCGGAATGGAAATCTTATCTGGTGTCCTGCCATTAAGCTGAGAATGGATAGAGAGGAAATCCACGAAGGTTGGTCAGTTAAGGTTAATGGCAGTGTTACTGCGAGTCCTTTACACAGATCTAGGAAAAATACGGTAATCCCTGCTATTGGGCTTATCTCATAAAATATATTGGAAGCCCCCGGGTTTCCAGTACCAATGTTCCTAATGTTGAGCCCACTCATTTTGCTGATCATATCGCCCAATTGAGCGACACCTATGAGATAGCAGAGTATTATCCATAAGGTGATCCATAAATATGTTTCGAAAAAATTGTTATCAATCAAGTTAGAATTCTTGAAATGAAGGGATTATGTCTGGACGAGTATTTAAGAATAAAGAACTAGAAGATAAACTTTACAAAGATGTTGCATTTGTTAATACCCTGCTAAAAATACTCCCTCTCCTTTTCTCAATAGTGTTCCTACACGCGGGACTGTCTGGAAATGCTCAATTTAGCTTAGCAGATAAAGTGTCTTTATCCAGCGGTTACATTGTTACAACAGTAGGATTTATATGCTGGGCAGCAGCAGCAATCATGGCGACGAAGGATATTGTGTTGTTTCGACGGGAATCCACTTCGCTAAAAGATATGTTTAAAACATTCACGGAGCAGTTAGTAACTTTGGGTGGCGCTCTAGTTCTCTGTTCACTGATTAATGTGGTGGTATTCCTTTATTACCTATTGTTTCAATAAACAACTTTTATTAATAAAACATATGGAGTGACCAATTGTGATCGAATATCGAAAAAATACGTTGGACGAATTTGCTAGAGTCAAAATCACTAATGCAAGGGGAGAAAACGGTTACAGAACGGAAACTGATCTCCATGCACACAGATTGATATTTGAACCGGACAGGGCTTGGTCAGCCTTTGATGGTGACCATATGGTTGGTAATTGTGTAAGTTATCCAATGACAATGAACATACCTGGCGGTTCAATCCCGATCGCGGCCGTAGCATCAGTATCGGTTCAGGCAACTCATAGAAGAAGGGGCATAAATAGGAGCATGATGAAGCTCCAACTTGAGGACATTTATTCTAGAAACGAGCCATTAGCCGTTCTTCAAGCATCAGAAAGTATTATTTATGGACGGTACGGGTATGGGATGTCTTCATTTGAGGATACTTTTTCAATAATGAAAGAACATGGAGCTTACGCTCACGAATTCAAACCTTCTGGAGAATTGTTTTTTTGCGAGGAAGATGAGGCTAGAACCATATTCCCTGATATATATCAATGTGCGACACAGGATAGAGTTGGTACTACAATTCGCGATGATAATTGGTGGAAATTCCGATTTTTAGAGCCCGGCCTTAAAGGAGGAGATCCTCGAAGCTGGTTTGTGAAACATGTGGAGTCCGGGAGAAATACTGGTTATGTGAGGTACACCGTTGAAGGACGTGTACTTCATGTATTGGAGCTTATTGCTTCCACATTCGAAGCATACAGTGCATTGTGGCGCTTCTGCCTAGATATGGACTTGGTGGATACCATTAAAGCTGCGCATAGACCTGTTGACGAAGAACTACGTTGGATGCTCGCCGACCCTAGGAGGCTAATAAGCAGTTCAGAAGACAGATCCTGGGTACGGTTGGTGGATGTCAAAGCTGCTTTCGAGAAAAGATCATTTTCCAGTGAAGGATCTATAACACTTCGTATAAAAGACGACTTTCTGCCCTGGAATGATGGAGTCTATACGCTTTCAACAGATGGTAATGATTGTGAATTTACAGTTAGTGAAAAATCCCCCGATATTACACTTTCAACATCTGATGTGGCGGCTGCATATCTCGGCGGAGTGCGGTTTAGTCTTCTAGCAAGATCAGGGAGGATAGATGAAGATACAGCAGGCTCAGTAGAGCTGCTTGATAAGTTGTTTTCGACGGACCGTATGCCGTGGTGTATTGACGGGTGGTAACTAATGATCAACTATTGGCAGTGTAACGTGGGATCTGAGCTCAGAAGAATGGTGCACCGTCTGCAGAGCGGAAACAAACTCCAGTTCCGAACCGATTTCTCCTCCGGTGTTTAGGTTTCTATCGAAGCGCGGGAAATTGCTACTTGAGATTTCTAGTCTTATTTGGTGCCCTTTGAGGAAAACATTACTTGTAGACCAGAGGTCTATGGAATATTCGATGATTTCACCGGGCTTTACGAAAGAAGCTGGTTGTCTAGGCTGACGAAACCTCGCCCTTATAATTCCATCGGTTAAGTTTCGAGCGAACCCTTTGGTATCTACATCGACAAGTTTTGCTGTGAAATCAGTGTCCTTGGCAGTGGTTGAGGCGAAAAGGCTTACCGAGATAGGGCCGGTCACCTCTATTGGTTTTTCGAGCGGTGGCGTTGAGTATACCAAGACGTCGGATCTTTCTTCTATTGGTCTCTGGTCAAAAACTCCATTTTGCATAAACACATCGTCACAACAAAGTCCACCTCCTGAAGTTGGGACCGGAAACTGTGGATTGTAATGATATGAGTCAGGTGGTTCATTGTCAGGCGTAACCTGGCTTAGGCTTCCATCTCCACGTAGGGAATTTGCTCCTCCACTACTGTGCAGATAGAACTTTGTATCAATAGCTCTATTCAAAGGCCATTCATCTTCATCACGCCATTCATTTATCCCCATGACGAATATACGGACTGATTTTTCGATGGGTTCTTTTGTGATATCACCTTTGAGCCATTTGTCAAAGAAAGAAAGTGTTCTCCCATGGATATTTTCTTTGTCTCTACTCGATATTGTCCCGTAGTTGTAGCTTCCTGCTAGGGTTCCTGTGTTTCCATGTACCCAGGGCCCTATTAGCAACCTCTGTCCGTCGCGGGCGGAGGTGTTAGCTCCAAATTTTTTCATACCAGTAAAATTCTTTATGGTGCCGCCTTGGAATATGTCATGCCAACCACCTATGTTTAAGGCTGGAATCTGAATTTTGTCATGGCTGTCTTGGATTGATAGCGCCTGCCAGTATTGGTCATATTCTGGGTGGCTTAGCCAGTCATAATAGTAAGGTGCCAAACCATTTTTGAGAGCTTGCATTTCAGATAATGGCAGGTGTTGGAATTCAGGACTTAGGTTGTCTTTTGACGAAATGAGTTTTTCCAGCATGGAGTTTTCCAATTTAAGCTGGCGCGAAAGATTATTCCAATTCCCGTGAGCTAGTGAGCCGACCGACCAAGAGAGATTAAATCCGAGTTCAAAGGCGCCACCTTGCCATGCCCATCCTTCGTGATAGTCAGAAGCAGTTACTGTGGGAACTATCGCTGTTAGCGAAGGGGTTTCCGATTTGGCTGCTAGCCATTGGGTCGCTCCGACGTAGGAAGCCCCGTACATACCAACTTTTCCACTGGACCAAGATTGTTCCGCAGCCCATTCGATTGAATCAGCTCCATCATCTGTTTCGTTTACAAAAGTATAGAATTCCCCCTCAGACGAGTATCTTCCTCTAACATCCTGTATCACTACTGCATACCCTTGACTTGCAGCGTTTATCGCATCTAGAGCTCCGGATCGACTTGCTGCAGAAGATTTGTCATAAGGTGTACGAGTCATTAGAACAGGGTATTTTCCATCAACTGCCGGTCTGAAGACGTCAGCATAAGTTTTTGTTCCATCTCGCATCGTAACTTCTAGATTTTGATCGAACAGTATTGATTTATTCACAGTAATAAAATCCCTCCCAGCTGCTATGTTTCCCATATGACTTTTTTGTTATTGATTTAACTTTCGTAAACTTATCATGTCTCCTGTACCATGCGCAGAGCAATATTGGAGTACCTGAAAGCATGTTAAGTAATTTCGGTAGTAGAAATTCCTTCGGGAGCCTCACCAACTACAAATGGTGGGTTCTTTTTGCTGTCTCTGTTGGGTTGTTTACGTCAGTATTTGACCACGGTAGCGTCAATGTAGCACTTCCTTCAATTGCTGACCACTTTCAGACTGATCTACCAACGACACAGTGGATCGTTATTGGGTATGGATTAACAATTGCGGCCTTGCTGTTGCCTATGGGACGACTTTCAGACATTGTCGGAAGAAAAATTATATTTGTTCTTGGATTCATAGTATTTACAGCGGGAGGTTTTTTAGCGGCAGTATCTCTCAACGTTGAATTTCTGATAGGAGCCAAAATAATTCAGGGAATCGGTTCCGCTATGACTCAGGGAACCTCAATGGCAATGGTGATTTCAGCTTTTGGCGACAAAGATAGGGGGAAAGCTCTGGGGCTAACCATGAGTGTGGTTGGCGCAGGAGCGGTGGTCGGACCGGCTGTGGGTGGGTTTTTAGTAGATTACCTCGGTTGGGAGTCAGTTATGTACACTACCGCCGGTCTAGGTGTAGTGTCATTAATAGTTGCCACCGTTATTTTGGACGCGACCCGTAGTGGGGGTGGGCCCGGTGTGGATGACAGTTTTGACTGGCTTGGGGCCACTTTTTCCGCGTTTACACTTATTTCACTACTACTGGCACTGACTCTTGGGTCGCGTTACGGTTGGGATTCATTGTCTGTGATTACGGCATTTGGGATTTTTGTCACATCGGCAACATTGTTTATATGGTGGGAATTGTATGTTGAGTCGCCGATGCTGAACCTTAGGTTGTTTGGCACGGGCTTGTTTACCGCAGGAGTGTTGGCAAGCTGGGTGTCATTTTTAGGAACCCAACCCGTCAGGTTTCTTATTCCATTTTACCTTCAATTTGTACTTGGATTTAGTCCATCCATGATCGGATGGATAATAGTGCCAAGTGCTTTCTGCATGGTCATAGCAGGCCCCATAAGCGGCCGGCTTTCCGATAAATACGGTTGGCGTATATTTAACGTTGGAGGGATGTTAGTTGCTGCTCTTGGGGTACTGATGTTAGTGAATCTAGACGTAAAATCGTCTGTTCTGCTGGTACTAGCAGGGATGGTTGTTCAAACACTTGGTTCGGGAACTTTTTGGCCATCCAATAACAGTTCTGTGATGAGTGTTGTTTCTCCTGCCAGTTATGGGGTTATATCATCATTTATGAACTTAGTTAGAAACTCTGGGAATGTTGTTGGTATCGCCGTGTCCACTGCTATTGTCACAGAAACTATGGGTTCGATGGGTCATCCACCGACTCTTTCCGCAATAAACGATTCGAGTGGATTACCTATATTGAGTGCCTTTACGGCTGGTTTGCGAAATACTTTCTGGGTTTGTTTTGGACTTACTTTGGTAGGGGCGGCTGCATCACTGGTTACAATGACGAAGAATAGGTAGATTTCGGAGATGTTATCAACATAAAGGGAAAAATTGGAAGGGGAGAGATATGCACGATTTATTGATATGTAACGGGACCGTGGTCACTGCTTCAGGGGTTGGTAAATTCGATATTTTGATTGATGATGGGAAAATAACTGCTCTTACGTCCACCTCAGATAATAAGGCGAAAGCTTCCAAAAACATCGATGCTTCTGGGCGAATTGTTATACCTGGAGGGATAGAGCCTCACGCTCACATTGGTGGGCCTCGTCAGCCCGAAAGGTCTGGGGCCTTGCCGGTGTCAAAGGCAGCCCTGTATGGAGGGACCACAACAGTTATTGACTTCGCGACGCAGATACCGGGTCACGATCTATTTCATGCTGTACAGGAAGCGGAGGATCGATGGGCAGGGAATGCTTTTACCAACTACGCTTATCACCCGATAATCACACACGGTGCGGATCTAGATTCAATACGGCAAATACCTGAACTAGTTAAAAATGGAGTGGCTTCCTTCAAGATATTTACAACAAGTATTAGGCCACCAAGTCCTCAGATGCAGAACAATCACATCGACTTTGGCCGGTTAAGTGAAATTATGAATCAGGTGGAAGAGGCTGGAGCGATTCTTTTAGTTCATTCTGAAGACGATGAGATGGTTCATTATAACTATGACCGTCTTAAGACAACGGATGAATGGGATTGGTGGAATATGCATAGGATACACACCAATCAATCAGAGGATTTGTCTTTCAGGAGAGTTACTAGACTTGCCGAAAGAACGAACTGTTCTGTCTATTTTGTTCATGTTAGTGCTGAAGAAGGCGTTAATGAGATTAAAAGGTGTAGGTCTCTTGGTCTGCCAATATATGGTGAAACCTTACACAATTACATCTGTTTCACTTCTGATAATTATCGTGAAGATAACGGTATGAAATTTCATACCTATCCATCTTTGAAAGGGAAGTCAGATGTTGATTCTCTCTGGACTGGCTTGATGGATGGAACGATTTCAACTTTGGCAACGGATCTGGTTTCCACCACGTGGGAAGAGAAAATTAAGTACAAGACAGTGGCCGACGTCACCGGAGGTCACAATGGGATTGAAACGAGGGTAGGTATTGCCTACACAGAAGGTGTCGTAAACAGAAATATGTCGCTGGAGCGATTTGTAGATATTACTTCAACTAACGCGGCCAGAATTTTGGGATTGTATCCTCAAAAGGGTGTTATAGCCCCAGGAAGTGATGCAGATATCACTATAGTAGATCCCAGAATCGACAAGACATTATCGATGGAAGATCTTCACTTGGAGAACTATAGTATTTGGGAAGGATGGCATATAAAGGGATGGCCAACTACTACTGTTATGGGAGGGGAAATCGTTGTTGAAAATGGCATATTAACTATCGATGAACCACAAGGGAAATTCGTTGAAAGATGTATATCCAACGAAATCACGAAATCACCTGTCTGCTGAGCTGTTGTGAAAGGCCCTAAATTGAGTTTTTAAGATTTGGCAGGGGCGAAAGTGGTAGAAATAGGTTACTGATCCTATTTCAATTTGTCTTCAAGATTACTGTACATATCGTTAACGAGGGCAGCCATATCAAAATCTGGCTGCCATCCCCACTCCTTTCGTGCGGCGGAGTCGTCTAGCGATGATGGCCACGAATCTGCAATAGATTGCCTCAGAGGATCCACATTGTAGGTAATGCTAAATTGCGGGTTTATTTTTTTGATTGCCGATGCTAGTTCCGAAGGAGTAAAACTCATCGCGTGAACATTGAAATCCGAGTGGTGAGAAAGTGTGTTAATGCTCGCGGTGGATAGGTCTAATAGTGACTTTATGGCATCTGGCATGTACATCATTGGGAGAATGGTATCGGGACCAAGATAACACTCATATTTATTATGAGCTATTGCGCCATAGAACATTGCAACTGCGTAGTCCGTAGTTCCTGCAGTCGGTTCTGTTTTCCAGCTTAGTACTCCAGGTAATCTTAGGCCTCTCACATCTAGTTTAAATCGTGTATAGAAGTAATTTCCCATGAGTTCTGTGAATACCTTGGATATTCCGTAAGTCGTTGATGGGCGTTGTATTGTGTCGTTAGGTGTGGACTCCCTCGGAGTGTCTGCTCCGAAAGCTGCGATTGAACTAGGGATAATAACTTGTTCAACATTTGCCTCAAGGGCTACAGTCAATATATTAAAAACACCATTAATGTTAACTTGATGGGCTGCGTGTATATTGGATTCGGCGAGTGCGGACAGAATAGAACTTAGATGAAAAATTCTTGTTACATTGTGATTCTGAACGATGGCTTTGAGTTGATCAAGGTTTGTAACATCAACAATTTCGGAAGGCCCTGAAGAAGCGATTTCTTCAGGTAATGGAGTTTTGTGCCTTCCAGCAAGGACATTTTGCGGTCCGTGTCTTTGTCTAAGTTCAGATACGAGCTCAGTGCCAATTTGCCCTGCCGCTCCTGTTACTAAAATCATAGTTTCACTAATTTGTTTTTGTTTTGTTATTGAGACTAGTCTCATATGTTTTGAAGTTGCCACTTTTTCAGATCATTAAATCTCCCCCATTTATGTCCAGAGACGCTCCAGTTATATATGATGCCTTTTCAGAAGCTAGAAACATTACTAGTTCCGCTACTTCTTCTGGCTCTCCAAGTCTCTGAATAGGAAAGCTATTTGCATATTGGTCCACCGATTCATCAGATATTGTCGCTCGTACCATTTCGGTATTTATCAGACCAGGGCACAGGGCATTAACTGTTATTCCAAATCGAGCCACTTCTTTGGCTGTGTGTCGTGTTAGTCCTAAGATAGCTGCTTTTGCAGCAGTATAATGAGCACCACCAACGGTGCTAATATTTTTGCCGGCGGTAGACGAAAAATTGATAATTCTTCCCCAGTTGTTTTTTTTCATAGCTGGAATTACTTTCTTAGTACATAGGAAAGTGCTTGTGAGATTTCCTTTAATTACAAATTCCCATTCAGCCAGTGTTATGTCCACTATTGGAGTGGGTCTAAGGACTCCTGCATTATTTACCAAAATATCCACCGAACCGTATTCACTTACGGAGTTTTCAACCATGTCATTAACAAAGTCTTCGTCTGCAGCATCTCCAATTTTCAGTGAGCAAATACCACCCGAATCCTGAATTATTTTTTGTGTTTCCTCTCCGAGACGTTTATCTAGGTCATTTATGATGACAGGAATATGCTCCTGGGCTAGTCTAAGTGCTATGGCCCTTCCCATACCTCGCCCAGATCCAGTTATAAGAGCACTATTAATGTTCATGTTTAGCATCTATCAATATCCTCGAAATTCCGTAGTCAGACTAGGAAACGTTATGGGCTGTATGGTTATAGGGGGATACCCATTTATACATGAAGTATTTTCAATTAGGTGAAGGTATCAACCTATTTTATTTTAGGCGCGGTGGATTGGTCCACTTTCAAGTTCGAATTCTTAGTATTCTGCCCCATGTTGACTTTATTCGGGCTCTGAAAAATTTACCTTTTCCCAGTAATGTACCTATAGATATCAACAATAAGTAGTAAATCGGAGGGATCGTGATTATATACAAAGCCCGGTAGGACCACGGACCAGATATGAATCCTCCTTCAAGACTTAAGATGTTAGATAGTATTAGGGGAGAGATTTGGGTGATTAGTATGCCTGTCAGTGCGAAGACACACATGATTAGGATGGTTCCCGAAATACCTTCATCCCTTAATTGAGTCTTGAAATATTTTTTTACATGATTAATTGGCATTATTGAATATTAGGGTACCAACCTGAACACAGATGTGATTAACTCGCCGGCTTATGTTGAACTCATATATAGATGGTTACTATAGGAATCAAAGTTCTCCACGTCTAAATATTCGTATCGATCCAATGATTATTGGTGGAACATTTCCACCCACGGTGGCTCCCTTAATAATACCTGAAAGTTCTGCTATTCCTGGCATACCTCCCATGATGTATACATCTTTCCCAATGCCCCAGCCAAGCCCGGCACCTATAAATGCACCGAGCACACCAGAAATTAATATTAAAGCGATCGATGTTTTCGAAGATGTGAAACTTACCCAGCCCAATGCCGACCCTAAGCCGCAAGTAAGCACCGTAGAAGTCATTGTGACTACAAAGAAAAGGGATGTGGGTGCCATTAAAGCACCCATTAGGTAACCTACCCCAGCTCCCATGAAGCCGAAGAAGAGCCCAAGCCAAATCCTTATGAAGACAGGAAGTATGTAGTTGGTTACCAGGTACATTTTGCCGCCTGGACTACCTATTAAGCAAAGGCTTATATCTGCCTTAGCCTTGGGTCAAACCTGTCTCGTAGCCAGTCACCCAAAAAGTTCAGGGACATGACCACAAGGGCGATAGCAGTGCCCGGGACAACCGGTATCCACCAGTGGCTTCTTAGATAGTCTCTACCTTCAGCAACCATAAGACCCCATGCCGGAGTTGGTGAGGGGATACCCGCTCCAAGGAAGCTTAAAGTAGCTTCAGTCAA
>Ga0310344_10003554_pt1 | contig 11591 bp, 15 predicted proteins | sample HC15DNA20200_MG_FD_203801 | JGI IMG/M metagenome (GOLD analysis project Ga0310344, IMG submission 203801) | Marine microbial communities from station ALOHA, North Pacific Subtropical Gyre - HC15-DNA-20-200_MG | ecosystem: Environmental > Aquatic > Marine > Oceanic | place: Pacific Ocean: North... | reverse complement strand
TATTTGGATCAACCAAAATATAATCTCCTATTCTTGCCATAGTTACAGAAACAGGAAGAGTTGTAATAGGAGGATCAATTGTTTCGTTTTCAATCTTTACAGGTGAATCATCTTGCATTTCATACTTAGGAAGTTTACATGAATTCAATGCTGCAGTAGTAGCATACGAACAAACATCGAATAGATTACCATCATGATCAGTTACAGCATTATCACAAAATACTCCTATTACTGACTTATCCTTTTCAAGAACTAATTGTTTCATATCAAGCATTTTACTTTCTCGAATTCCTCTATCAGTGACTCTTGCCAATTCTACAACATCTGGAGTAGGTGGACCAGTTTCAGCTGTAGGATGTGCAATTGGTAAAATTTCAGCAGTACAAATTAACATACCTTGATCACCGGTATCTGGAAATGGTCTTTCTGGTTGAACTTTAACACCTGCTACAACTTCAGTGTCACCTAATCGTGCTCTAGCAGAACCTTCTGCTTTTGGTATAACTCCAACATCAATAGAAAGTTCTCTTGGTTGCTCTAATGAACGACCATCTAATCGTTTTCCATCAGCAAGTAATTCAAGAATATGTGCTTTTTTTAGTGAATCAATAATAACTGAACTAGCCATTTTTAACATCTCCAGTTGAAAAATATTTTTCCTGTAAGGCTTTTTTCTGAATTTCATAAACCTGTTTACATCCATCGATACCAATTTCAAGACATGCTTTGTATTCCTCAGGAGTAAGCACTCCATCTAATTGTAATAAAGTAATTTTTTCAAGATTTGGCATATATCCAATTGGTAAATCAGCTTGACCAGCTTGATCTTCTTCATTATTCACATCTAAAATTACTGTATCAGCTGCTTTACCAGCGGCACATCCAGCAACCAAATCACGCATTGGTATTCCAGCATCAGCTAATGCAACAGATGCACCAGTAAGTGCAGCACAACGAGTACCTCCATCCGCCTGTAAGACTTCCATGAAAACATCTACAGCCGTTCTAGGAAATTCTTTTAACATAACGGCAGGTTCAAGTGCTTCTTTGATTACTTTACTAATTTCAATCTCTCTTCTTGATGGTGCAGGATTCTTTCTTTCACCGACAGAAAATGGTGCCATGTGATATCTACATCGTAATATTCCCGTACTTGTGTTTGACATATGTTTTGGATGAACATCACGTGGTCCATATACTCCTACCAAAATCTTATTGTCACCAAATTCTATGTATGCTGAACCATTTGCATTTTTAAGAACTCCAGCCTTAATTGTAACTTTTCTGGTTTCGTTGACTTTTCTTCCGTCAGAACGAATTCCATTTTCATCTAATAAAATAATATCTGTATCTCTTCCACCCATTTTTATTCACTTTTTGATTCTAACATTTCATTTACTTTATCTGTCAAATTTGCAACATGTGCTTGTTCTTCAATTAATTCTACAGCATTTATTGCTTTTATTAATCCATTTGAATCATCACATACAATCACTATCAAACCATTCTGACCAATTGTCACGTTAGCATTAGTTGCACTTTCAATCATTTGTATCATAGAACCACGTTTACCAATTAATCTAGGAACCTTACTTGGAGAGAGGTACATTAATTCTCCAGAATCAATTTTTCCTAATTCACGTCCTGAAATAGTTAATAGTGGATCACGTGTTTTATCAGAATTTACAATTCTTGCAGCAATAAGATCACCATTGTCAAGTTTTGATGTAAGATCATCAGAGTGTGATGAAAAATCTCTTCCAAATACATCACTGGCTGGTAGCATACCTTCATAACATGAATTTATGTCAACTTGCCAAGACATAGCAGAATGTGAAACAATTTTTCCAATAACAAGATCATCATCTTCAGGAAGATAACCACCGGTCAATGGTATTACACGTACACTGCCATCACGAATATCAGATAATCCAATAATAGAGGAAATAATTTTTTCACCCTCTGCGAAAGTATTTTGTTCAGATCTATATGACCCAGTAGTAATTACTTCACCAGGAATTACATGGCGATTTTTTTCATTACTCATTGTATTACCTCAACAGACGCTGTACCTTTGGTAATTGCTCCTAATCTATCAATCACGTTTGGTCTTGCAGCTGCTGGTATTTCTAGTATTGCTTTTAATGAACCATTTGGCTGCCAATCTTCTTTCTTTAGTGTCCCTGTTGATTTTAAAACAGTATAAGATTGTGCAACAAACTGTGCAGGAACTAAAATCTCTAAAACAAGATTTTCAGATTTAAGAGGAATAATAGTACGTAGTTTTTCTATAATTTCGTTTATTTGATCATCAGCTTTTTTGAAAGGATCAACTGTTATTCTTCCATCAATCATTGCTTGTTCAATTCGTAATGGAGGATGAGGTAAATGGGTTTTGGGATCAACGTAAGTTTTAGAAATGAATGTAACAATTTGTTTTTTCTTTTCAGTGGTCATTTTTTTTCTTTGTTCAGTTGTCAGATTCAATTCTCCTTTTTGCATTATTATTTCTGCAATTTTTGTTGGATCATCTGTTTTAAATACACTAACGAGTTTCTCGGATGAAGCTCTATCACCCTTGTTTGAATCAGTGTAAATTTCATCTGATACCAAAATTTTTGAAATTTCAGTAATTTTACCAAGTTTGTAATCAAATGCAGGATCAGGTTTCACTAATAATTCAAATTTGTCATTAGAGTATGTATATCTGACAACCGATACCTTATCAACCATGTCGAGTGAATGTGCCCTTTCTATTTATTTCTGATGAAATCCAGTTAGCTATTTATTTGGACTTGATTGTTTTTGATTAAGATTTGTCATTACAAATAATTAATCAGAATGAAGAGAAAATTTCTATTAGATTACAAGGTATTCCATTACAGTATGCAAATGCACTAAGAAGAATTTGCTTGAATGGAATTCCAATTTATGCTATTGATACTATTGACATCCTAGAAAATTCCTCAATTATTGCTGATGAAGGAATTGCTCATAGATTAGGCTTGATTCCATTAAAAACAGAGTTTTCTGCAATTGAATCTAACAGTGATTCGGACAAGATTTTACTTACTTTAGATTCGGGTGACACTGATGAAACCAGAACAGTATTTTCTGATGAATTGAAATCTAATGATAGTTTTGTTAAACCAATTTCAGAAAAGATTCCAATTGTTACACTAGCTCCTAATCAAAAAATTAGGATTGAAGCTCATGCAAAATTGGGAAGAGGTACAGAACATGCAAAATGGAATTCATCAAATATTGCTACATTAATTGATACAGAAAAAGATGATGAACGTATACTAACTATAGAATCAACAGGTGCCTTAGAGCCAAAACAAATTGTTCTCGCAGGTATTAATGAGCTATCAAATAGGTTAGATACCTTTAAAGAAATTATAACGGATTTAAAATAACCGGCATACACATTATATTTGGGTTCTCAAGTGAATTCATTTATGGTAAACCAAGTAGTTACTCATATTGCAAATGAACTAAAAATCGCCTCAAAAAAAAATGATGCCCCAATTTGGTTAAAACTTGCAAAAACTGCTTTGAAGTCTAATTCTAATCAAAAAACTATCAATCTTAAAAAAATTAATGAGAATTCGGATGATGGTAATGCAGTTATTATTCCAGGAAAAGTATTAGGAACAGGTATAATTTCTCATAAAATTGTTTTATCATCATTTTCAATATCTAATTCTGCAGCACAGAAAATTAAACAATCAGGTGGGGAAATTATAAAATTCTCAGAAATGATTGAAAAATTTCCAACAGGTAAAGGTGTAAAGATAATTGGTTAAACAAAAAGAACAGATTATTGATAACAGTAAACCTACTGTAGTAGATGGCACTAATCTAATTGCAGGAAGAGTCTGTTCAAATGTTGCAAAACTTTTACGAAGTGGAAATAGAATTTTTATTGTTAACTGTGAAAAAATAATGATCAGTGGAAAAAAGTCTAGTATAATAAAGGAATACGAAGATTTTTTAAAAATTCATAGTATAATACATCCACAACATGGACCATTCCATCCAAGAAGACCTGATACAATTATCAAGAGAATGATTAGAGGTATGTTACCTAAAGAAAAACCTTCTAGAAAAACTGACCTTGCAAGACTTAGAACATACATTGGAGTTCCAAAAGAAGTAAAAGGAATTGAAAAAATTCAGTTTGAAAAATCAAAGATTACAAAATCATCATCAAATTATACTAGTATGGCAGAACTTAGCAGATACATAGGTGGAACTGAATTTTGATTCCAAAAACTGAAATTTATTTTGCATCAAGAAAATCAGCTAGTGCACATGTTTACATTACAAAAGGTGTAGGAAAAGTTCGAATTAATAATATACCAATTGAAATGATGAAACCCGAAACAGCTAGAGAGGTAATTTTAATGCCATTAGAAATTCTTGGTGAGGAAATGAGAGATAAAATAAATATCTCAGTTAGAGTCAAAGGTGGTGGTTTTATGGGTCAAGCATATGCAGCAGCTACTGCAATATCAAGATCACTAATTGGTTCAACAAAAACAAAAAAAGAACCAAAGGATCACCCATTCAACAAATCAAAACGGGAAGATCTTAGAAAAAGAATTGGGGAATTTGATCAATATTTGATTAGTGGAGATGCAAGAAGAAAAGAACCAAAGAAGTTCGGTGGACCTGGTGCTAGAAGAAGAAAACAAAAATCATACCGATAAAAAAATTTCTTAAGTTTTAATTAAAAATTGATGGAGTGTTAGAATTTTTTTCAAATACATCTATAGCATTTTCTAATTTCATAGTAAGTGCAATATCATCTAATCCTTCAAGTAATCTTCGTTTTTTATCAGATTGTATTTCAAAATACTCGTGAATATTATCTCCACTTATTGTTTGATTTTCAAGATCTATCTCTAATTCAGTTACATCAGTAAAAATTTGTTTAACTATATTCGTGCTTACCTGTATTGGAAGTATACCATTTTTGAAACAATTACTATAAAAAATATCTGCAAAAGATGGTGCAATAATAACTGAAAATCCATAATCTTTTAGAGCCCAAACTGCATGCTCACGAGAGGATCCACATCCAAAATTTTCATTTGTTACTAGTATTTTTGAATTTGCATATTTTGATTCATTTAAAACAAAGTCTTTTTTTGGGCTTCCATCATTTTCAAATCTCCAGTTGTAAAAAAGATATTTCCCAAACCCAACCTTGTGAATAAGTTTTAGAAATTGCTTTGGAACAATTTGATCTGTATCAACATTTGCTTTATCAAATGGTGTTATATGACTACGAATTTTTTTAAATTTTTCCAATTTTTAGTACCACTCTCTAATATCAATAAAATGTCCTTCAATTGCAGCAGCTGCGGCCATTACAGGACTAACTAGATGTGTACGACCTCCTGTACCTTGTCTTCCTTCAAAATTTCTGTTAGAAGTACTTGCACAGCGTTCACCTGGTTTTAAAATATCTGGATTCATTCCTAAACACATGCTACATCCGGATTCTCTCCATTCGAAGTTTGCATCTTTGAAAATTTTATCAAGACCAATCTGTTCTGCTTCATGCTTCACCATCTGTGAACCTGGTACTATCATTGCATGCAAATTTTGGGAAACTTTTTTTCCCTTAACAACTTCCGCTACATCAACCAAATCTTCTATTCTAGAGTTTGTGCAAGAACCTATGAATATTCTATCTAATTGAATTTCTGTAATAGGAGTACCTGGTTCTAAATCCATGTATGAAAGTGCTTTTTCTGCACTGCGTGTTTTGACAGAATCACCTTGACCAAACTCCTCTGGGGAAGGAATATTCTCTGTTACGTCACTAACCATTGCAGGGTTTGTTCCCCAGCTTACTTGTGGAGCAATTTGATTAACATTAATTGTGTAACTTTTGTCAAACTTTGTGTTAGGATCAGTTTGTAGATCTTCTTTCCAACCAGTAACCAATTCATCATAATTACTTGGTGTAAATTCACGGTTATTCAAATAATCAAAGGTTTTTTCATCAGGGGCAATAAGCCCTGCTCTCGATCCTGCTTCAATTGACATATTACAAATTGTCATTCTTTGCTCCATTGAAAGATCAGATATTGCATTTCCACGGTATTCCAAGACATAACCTGCTCCACCAGCAGTTCCTATCTGACGAATTATACTAAGAATGATATCTTTTGAGGTGATTGTAAACGAATTCTTTCTCTTTCCAGTCGCAATTATTTCAAAAGATTTTGGTTTTTCAAGCCATAATGTCTGTGTTGCCAAGACATGTTCCACTTCACTTGTTCCAATTCCAAATGCAAATGCACCAAATGCGCCTTGTGTAGATGTATGACTGTCTCCACAAACAATTGTTGCACCAGGTAAAGTAATACCAAGTTGGGGACCAATAACATGAACAATTCCTTGATTTTTACTATTACTACCAAAAAGACGAATTCCAAAATCTTTGCAATTATTTTCTAATGTTTGGATTTGTACTGATGAGGTTTCGTCTAATATAGGCAATGATCTGTCGGTAGTTGGTATGTTATGATCAACTGTAGCAATTGTAAGATCAGGCCTTCTTACTTTTCTATTGTCTGTACGTAATCCTTCAAATGCTTGTGGTGATGTAACTTCATGAATTAAGTGTCTATCAATATAGATTAATGATGGCTCATTTTCCTTTTCCATAACAACATGTGAATTCCAGATTTTTTCAAATAATGTTTCAGACATTCTAAATAATCACTTTTTATATTTGAACAAACCACCAGCAGAAATTATTTTTGCAATTATTTCTGAGAATGGTTTCATTGAATATGTCTCATTTTTTGAAATATTTTTTATTTCATTTTTTTCTATGTTAATTTCTAGTTCATCATTATTTGAAATTGTTTGATATGTTTTTTCATCTATCTCAATTGGTAAAAGAAATGCTCCGTCTACAGAATTTCGATAAAAAATCCTTGCAAACGACACTGCCAATACTGCTTTAATTCCACATGTAGAAAGTGCAATTGGAGCATGTTCCCTAGACGAGCCACACCCAAAATTCTTTCCAGCTAAAAGAAAGTCACCTTCATTAACCTTAGAATGAAAATCAGGATCTAATCCTTCCATAGCATGTTTAGCTAGTTCGTTATAATCATGAATTTTGAGATAGGTACCTGGTATGATTACATCTGTATCTATATTATCTCGTTCATATTTTATTACGTTACCTTTCAATTCAAATCCCTCGGATCAGTAATTTTACCTGTTACAGCAGATGCAGCAGCAACTAATGGTGATGCAAGATAAGTCTGAGAATCAATATGACCCATACGACCAGGAAAATTTCTGTTAGTTGTGCTAATACATATTTCATCTTTTGCTAAAACACCCATGTGTGCACCACAACATGCTCCACATGTAGGTGGACCAACCATTGCACCTGCATCCATGAATATTTGCAATAATCCCTCCTGCATTGCCCTTTTGTATATTGAGATTGCGGCTGGTAATACTTCTGTTCTTATCTTCACTTGTTTACCTTTGAGAATTTTTGCAGCAGCCAAAAGATCTTCATATTTTGCACCAGTACAAGAACCAATGTAGGCTTTGTCTAACTCAATTGATGAAATATCTCTAACAGGAGTAATATTTTCTGGAGAAAATGGTTTTGCTACAATTGGTTCAATTTCAGATGCTTCATATTCAAAAATTTTCGCATATTCTGCGTCTTCGTCTGATTTTATTTGGTTTATGTTAGTTGCACCACGTTGTTGCAAATAGTTTAAAGTTTTTTCATCTGCCTCAATTATTCCATTCTTAGCACCAGCCTCTGTTGTCATATTTGTTAATGTCAATCTACTCTCAACTGACATTTCATCAATTCCACTACCGCCAAACTGCATTGTATTATAAGCACCACCATCAGTACCAATATCACCTATAATCTTCAAAATGAAATCCTTGGCCATTACATGTTCTGGTAATTTACCATTTAGTTTGAAATAGAAAGTTTCAGGAATTTTGAACCATATTTCACCATTTAATAATACATATGCAACATCTGTATGACCTAGACCACATGCAAATGCACCAAGTGCACCAGTAGTATTTGTATGAGAATCACCGCCAACATACACTTCGCCAGGTGAAACCAATGCTTCTTCATGTGATAATGTATGACAGATTCCATATTGGCCCATTCCATATTTGAAATGTTTCTCTATTCCATACTTTTTTGTAAATTCAGATAATTTTACTATATTTTCAGCAGAAATCTTCTCTGCGGTAGGAACAAAATGATCTTCTGCAACCCAAACTTTTGATGCATCATGTAATTGTGATGTATCAATTCCTTGAGTATTCAATTTGTCAAATACTTTAATCACACCTGGACCTGAAACATCATGTAACATTACCTTGTCAACTTTTGCAAATACTACATCATCTGGCGATACACTATTCTTACCAGAAGCACGAGCAAGTATTTTTTCAGTTATATTCATGAACGACAATGCCAATTCTTGAGATTAAAAGCTTTTCAAAACAATAATTAGAGAATAGTGAGTAATTATTTTGTGGTATTAACGGTTATTCCTCTAAAAGCAAAGCGGCAGAAAGGTAGTTTCGATTTATTTGATGAAATATCTAAAATTTTTTCTAACAACAACATTCTGCTAGAAAATGGAGATGTAATTGTAATTTCAAGCAAATATGTTGCTAATTCACAAGGTAGAATATTAGATACAAATTCAATATTTGCATCAAAAGATGCTGAAAGCATTTCCAAAAAATTTAAGATTAAACCAAAATTCGCTGAAGTAATACTCAGAGAATCAGATAAAATATTTGGTGGTGTATCAGGATTTGTGATAACATCATCTGACAACATTCTTGCACCAAACTCTGGAATTGATAAATCAAATTCTGATGGTACTAGATTAGTTTTATATCCTGATGACCCATACCTAGTTGCTGAAAATCTAAAAAGAAAAATTTTTGTTAAACACTCAGTTCATGTTGGAATAATCATTGTAGATAGTAGGTTAATGCCAGCAAGAGTTGGAACTATTGGTATTGCAATCGCTTGTTCTGGATTGGAACCTGTCAAAGACTTACGTGGAGACATAGACTTAGAAGATAATCCATTAAAAGTAACGTTTCAAGCTACTGCAGATAATTTAGCATCAATAGCTAATCACAAGATGGGTGAAGGTTCAGAGTCCCAACCAATTGCAATAATAAGAGATTCGAAATGCAAAATGACAAGTAGAAAAATCTTACATAGTGAAATGACAGTCTCGCATGAACAGTGTGTCTATGTAAGAGGCTTTACAAATAAACTAAATTAATTATTTTAAATACAAGCTTTTTGAAGTGAATTAACATGCAATACATGACAAAATATCCAAAAACTGTAGAAGTGATGGATGGAATAAAAGAAAAAATCTTTATTGATAAAAAATCTGGTGTTGAAGAACTTCATGTTGTTGTAAAGGAAAATGTAGAAAAAATTCAAAAGATCTTTGTTAGTGAAGGTGCAACAAAAGTCAAATTTGAGCACAAGCAACCATTTCAAATCGGTAGTGGGTTTTCATTAAAATTAAAAAAGCCATGGGAAATGCATATCAGACTTTTTAATATTAAAAAAGGGATGGTTTCGATTCAGGCAGAGGTAGAAATTTCAAGAGATTATCTCCAACATCTATTCAGTCAACGTACGCCTGTAGTTTATGAAATTGAAACTATAATGAAAAAATATGGTATTGAATATCAAATATGGAATAATCGGATTAGCAAATACATTCATAACATTTTTGAAAATTATAAGATAAAAATTTCTACGCCTGATATTCCTGTATTTGCATGGAAGCCAATGCTGTTTATGATTAGTACAGTAGGACTCATGTATTTGTGGAAATACCTACATACACTTTGAAGCTTTAATTATAATTCATAATTCTTGGTAATATTGTCAAACGAATCACAGACTGTTATAATCAAACATTATGGAGTATCTCCGTGGGAGATTAATGTGATTACAAGTCTTCTACAAAAAAAATTTTATACAAATGATATAGAAGTTGAAAGAGATTATGAAAGCAAATATGTCAGCATGATTGACATGCCAATTCCATATTCATTCAATGAAGAATTTTTCAAATGGTTTGAGTATAAAGAATGGGAACGAGTAAAAGGAATTTTTAAAGAAATGAAAAGGCGTAGAGGAGATGGAAAAGCAATCAAAATTAATCTTAGTTTTGCAGGAGACCCATTAATTAGATTTATAGTTGATTCTGATGAGGGACAATGGTTTCGTACATCTGTAGAAAAAATTGATTTTGTTTTAGAATTATTACAATATCATCTAGATCCAAAAAAACTACCTGAAAATGTAACAGAAGTAATTTATAATTTTGATATTAATGCAGTAAAATGGAGAATGACAACTGTAGTGTCTGATGGAAAAGAATTTCTTAACTCAGAAGATGGATGGAAATTGATTACTTGATATCTTTTTCTAGAGGCTCAACCATTTCATGCAATGTACTATACTTTGTTTCAATAAATTCTATTGATTCTTGTAGTTTTTTTGATTTTCCATATTTGTAGCGAATTAACTCACGATGATGCCAAAAAGATTTTCCTTCATCCACAGTAATAGTAGTAAAATAATCAGTTCCCTTAATAGAATCAGGTAATTGCATAGAGTAAGGAAACAAAAATTCTACCACAAACCACTCATCTCCATCAGGATAATCAGAACCTGTTTCAATATCAAAGAAAATATGTAGTAAGTTAGATTTCATTAAACCATAATCAGAAATTGATGGATGATTAACATTGGATTTCTTAAAATCTAATTTCATCAATTCGTTTTCAAAAAAACCTTTTATGATTGACTTTCGAAATATTTTATTTGCATCTACTATGTTCAATTGTATCACTATATCCTAGAGACTATCTAATATCATTATTCATTTTTTTAAACATCTAATGAATCTAAAATTTTGCTGATGTTTGTAATAGATTTACCATCACGAGAAATTTTTTGTAAAGATGATGGATTTTCTAAATAATTTGGAATTTTATCTGTTAACCTTCTCGTAAATGGTGTAATTAACTCATTTTTATAGAAAATTCCAGTAGGAATTTTTGTATCCCATTCTAATGATTTTACAATTGCCTGTGTTTTTTTCTGATTTAATTCAGTTTCGTCACTATAATGTACAACTGGATCATAATCAGTATCCTCTAGTTTGTAAATACGAGGCATTGGTTTTTTAGTTGCTTCATCAATTCTATCTTCCCCACTAAACCAATCTCGTGTGTTGATATCATTGTACGTAGGACATGGTTGTAAAACATCTAAAAATGCAAGACCTTTGTGTTGTACTGCAGCAATAATTAGATCTTTTAATTGACGAACATCATATGAGTAACCTCTAGCAGCAAATGTAAATCCACTAGCAATAGCTAATCCAATTGGATTAACATTATAATTGGTGTTAGGTGTAGGAAGAGATTTAGTTTTTTCACCCAGTTTTAGAGTAGGAGATGCTTGACCTTTGGTTAATCCATAAACAGCATTATCAAATATTATG
>Ga0310344_10003553_pt1 | contig 11591 bp, 8 predicted proteins | sample HC15DNA20200_MG_FD_203801 | JGI IMG/M metagenome (GOLD analysis project Ga0310344, IMG submission 203801) | Marine microbial communities from station ALOHA, North Pacific Subtropical Gyre - HC15-DNA-20-200_MG | ecosystem: Environmental > Aquatic > Marine > Oceanic | place: Pacific Ocean: North... | reverse complement strand
CTCCTAACGTTTTTCGAGCCTGGGCGGCCGCCACAAAATCTCTGACATAAACATTTGCTATCCCAATACCGACATTAAGCCTCGTCGTGTGAGCGAGCAGAAACCCGGCCAAGGCCATAGGCTCTCTGCCAGTCAATTCGGGTACCCAGACTCCGTCATAACCGAGAGACTCGAGTCGTTGAGCGTAATCAACTACACCCGCAGAATTCATGCCTTCAGTAAAATGAAGCAACGTGTAGGTTGCCATTCGTTTTGTTTTCCTTTCTAGCTAAAGAAGTTCGCCGGCAAGCTCATCGAGTTCGCTAAGAAGTTCCTTTTCATCCTGGCCGTCTAGCCAAATTACAAGTGTATCTGCTCCGGCTTTAGCGAGTTCGGCTACATCTGAAGCCTTTCGGTAGAATCCCGTTGGAGAGAACGACACGATTTCTATATCCGAGGGGTTCCTACCTGCTTTCGTAGCTAACTCGTTTAACTTTTCCCTACCATCGGCGATTTCCTTCGGATCCATGCTAAAGGGAACCCACCCATCTCCCCATCGAACTACACGATTAAGGACAAATGGCGAGCCTATGCTTCCTAGCAGAATTGGAGGATGCGGTTTACTGGCTGGTTGCGGTTTGCAAATAACGGGAGGAAAGGAAAAGTACTTCCCTTCGTATGCCGCCTCGTCCTTTGTCCAAAGCTCCTTCATAGCTAACATGGCATCCTCTACCTGCGTCCAACGGTGCTCGAAGTCGCCACCCATTACTCGGCATTCGGGCTCATTCCAGCCTGCTCCGATTCCAAACACGAAACGACCACCGGAATAGTGATCGAGAGAGGCTACTTCTTTAGCCGTTAGGAGAGGATTGCGTTCGGGAATGAGACTTACCCCTGTTCCCAGACGGATTCGTTGAGTTGTGGCAGAAGCTCGGGTCAGAGCGATCAAGGGATCCGGCATATTGAAGAGATAGGCCGGTGGGGGCTCCTCATCTTGCTTTCCTGGGTATACATCAGCGGAACCTACTGGAATTACAGTATGTTCCGGTGCCCAGTAGGATTCGAAACCAAGGTCCTCTGCATGCTTTGCGATTACCGCCGGATCCCCGCTGGGAAGACTTGTTGATACTTGAAAGACTCCAACGCCAATTTCGTCCACTGGATACTCCTTTAGGAAACAGGTTGAATCCCCATTTGAAGCCAGCTTGAAGATTTATGCAACCTCTCCATCGATCTTGTTTGCATTAAACACAATTTTCTTGGCTGTGCTAGGAAGACTGGTCAGACAAGGCCCTTAGGCGAGAAGGAGAAAAAATGACCTACGAAGATATTCTTTATGAAGAACGAGATGGAACAGCCACGCTAACTATTAATCGACCGGAGGTCTATAACGCTTTTCGGCCCAAGACCGTGGTTGAGCTTATCGATGGTTTTCTCACGGCTGGCTGGAAAGCCGATATTGGTGCCATTGTCCTAACAGGAGCTGGAGAACGAGCATTTTGCACTGGTGGAGATCAGAGTGACCACGATGGACAGTACGGCGACAAAGATGCCCGGGGGTCCGTCGGTATGCCAGTTGAAGAACTCCACAGTGTGATTCGCGACGTCCCAAAGCCGGTAATTGCAAAAGTTCGTGGTTATGCGATCGGTGGTGGGAATGTCTTGGCGACTTTATGCGATATGACCCTTGCCTCCGAAAATGCCATATTTGGTCAGGTGGGTCCTAAGATGGGTTCTGTGGATCCAGGGTTCGGGACGGCACTTTTAGCCAGGTGTATTGGAGAAAAAAAAGCCCGCGAATTTTGGTACATGTGTAAGCGCTACACGGCCCAGGAGGCTCTCGAAATGGGTTTAGTTAATGCTGTGTTCGCTGATGCCGATTTCGACAGTAAGGTGAAGGAGTGGTGTGATGAGCTTGTCGAGCGGAGTCCCACCGCAATTGCAATTGCCAAGAAGAGCTTCAATGCCGACACGGATAGCATTCGCGGTATTGGCGGTCTGGGTATGCAGGCGCTCCGGCTCTACTACGAAAGCAAGGAATCCCAGGAAGGGGTCCAGGCACTTAACGAAAAACGAAAGCCTGATTTTAGGAAATTTTCTACCTGGTAGAACGTGAAGCCAACAGCCTTGGCTTCACAGGGTTATACCGTAAAGCCGCGCTGCATTGTCGTGAACGATTTTTACCCGGTCGTTTTCCGGAACTTTGGCGAACTTTTCGTCAACAAATTTTCTGGAGTTTGGAAACGTAGAAGCTTGATGAGGATAATCGGTCGACCACATCAGAGTGTCCGCGAGTCCAGAGTAGTGATAAATATCGAGGCCTAAAGGATCGTCGATAAAACATCCGTAGAATTGGCGTTGGAAGTATTCCGTAGGAGTTAGCGATAACTTGCCTGCGTCGTAAGCCTTTGCAAAACGCCGTCCGTATCTGTCTGCACGTTCAAGAACGTGGGGAATCCATGCTATGTCGCCCTCAGCAGAAACAACCTTCAAGTTAGGGAATCTCTCGAGAACCCCTCCGAAGACCAAGGTAAGAAAAGAGTGTTGTATCTCGCCCGGTCTTAAAACCATGCGAGTGTATAATTCAGCAACGCCTGCTTTCTCATCTTGTTGGCTTTCTTTTCCCTTCCCCGTAAGGGTGTGAAGCGATAGAGGCATGTTTAAGTCTTGAGCAGCCGCCCAAAACCGGTCGTACTCGGGCGAGCTATAGGGCTTGTCGTCGGGGGGTTTGGCCCAAATCATTCCTCCGGATAATCCAATCTCGCGACACCGAGTCAGTTCTTTTTCGGCTTGGTCCAAGTCGATTAAAGAGATTAGACCCAAGCCGTAAAATCGCTTGGGGTCGTGACTGACGAAATCCGCGAGCCAATCGTTATAGGCGCGAAAACATGCGTTTTGGAACTCTCCATCTTCGATCCAAAAGAGCACAAATCCGCACGTGGTGTAGAGGACTTCGGCGACTATTCCATCCTCGTCCATATCCTTGATGCGGGCTGAAGGGTCAAATCCGCCTGGAAGAGCATCGTCCATTCCTGCTTCCATAAAGGCTTTATCGAATGTTTTCCCAGCAGCCCAGGCTCCCGAAACTCTGAAGGGAGGAAGGTCCTCGCAAGTGAAGAAAGAGCCCGTGAGTCCATTGGGATTTCTCCGGATCCGTGGTGCTCGTTCCCGATAACGACTGTCCATTCGGGAGGTCCACAAGTCGGGAGGCTCACACATGTGTGAATCTGCAGAAATTAAAGAAGATGTCATAAAAGTTCCTGTGTTTTAGGTTAAATGCTCAGTTGAATTACGCAGTTGTCGCGCTTGCGCACATCGACGAATTCCACGTAGTCACGCACCGCATTCGCCGCTTCAATCTTTCCTTCCAACTCCTCCGCCGGGCTTATGCCTTCGCCTTCGTTTTTGCGCGTTACGTTTACGAATTGGCATACGGGTTCGAGCGTCATAATGTTGTGCCAGGTGCCTTGCTCTATAAAAGCTATTTGACCTGGAGCCATTGAGAAGGCCCCAACTTGGTCATAGTTGAGCTCGTAGGCATCCGGGCCATTCTTTTCGCCTTCTTCGCGGTTCGTCGGCGGCGGAGCAACGATAAGCACCATTGAGCCGCGTACGGGAATGAATGTTTGGTTGTAAGTGAAATGAATGGCTAATTGATCAACTAGGTCTGCGCCTGGACGATATTTTACGCGTAGCCGTTCAAGCCCTACACGGCCCAGTTCGGTTGCGGGATAACCGAGTGTGTCGTCTTCGACCACGGATCCATAAGGTTCAAAAGCCTTTGCTTCTAGGGGCTGGATTTTTACTTGAATTTTCTTTTCCATGAGCTCTCCTTCATGTTCTCGTTAGATGCATAGCTATCGTTTTCTCCGCACACCCATGTTTTCGAGTAACGGTACAACGTTTTCACCATATTGGATCAATTCTTCTTCGCAATGACGGAATGCAGTTGTGACGGCATCAAATCCGACCTCTTGTAGAACGGCGAGTTGATCAGCCACTTGTTTCGGGGTACCGATGTGCTTAGCGCTGCCGACCCCAACGACAACTCCTTCAAGTATCTCGTCAACAGTTGCACCTTCGCGGAAATTCTGCGCGAAGGTTCCAATCGTCTGTCCCGAGAGTCCTTCGACTATTCCTTGCGCGGCTTCGTTGTCTCTAAATGAGAGGACCTCTTCCATCTCTTCCTCGCATTGCGAAGTACTCTCTCGACACAAGGTAAAGATGTAAGTAATAAATTTCACTTCCCTATTAAATTCTTTCGCCTTTTCCTTTACCTCGGCAATATCTTTGCGAGATTGCTCGGGGTCTGCCGAACCAACAAAGTACCAATCACAGTGCTTTGCTACGAAATCTTTAGCGACCGGTGATCCTCCTGCGTTGACTAGACATGGAATTTCTGAGGGTTTGGGCTCACAGTATCCTTGCCGAATTCGATAGAATTCTCCGTCGTAATCGAAATTGTCTTCTGTCCAGAACTTTTTCATTACGGTCACGAATTCTTCGGTCCTTCGATAGCGCTTGGCGTGGTCATCGAAAGGGATGTCCAGCATGTCGAAGTCTGGCTTTACCCATCCCGAGACTAGATTCAGCATCCAGCGTGGTCCTGCAATTTGAGAAATCGTCGCAGCCTGTCTTGCAACTTGCGCGGGATGGAAGTAGGCCGTTTGAACGGTAGACATGATTCGGATTTTAGAGGTGAGTGCGGCAAGCGCAGCGCCTACATTAAAGCTGTCGAGTGAATGGCTCCAGAACCGCTTTGAACCAAAACCAGCTCCGCCTCGCTGTGCTTGAAAAAAAACCTCAAGGCCAAGATCTTCAAGAAGAAGCCCTAAGCGCTTATTGTATTCCCACGTGACCTCTATTCGCTGAGAGGCATCAGAAACGAGTTGAAACGAACTTGGTCCTACTGGAGGCATCCTTCCAACAGTAGGCGCATATATTCCTAGCTCTAGGTGACGTTGAGAGGGCACTTAGTTTCAGTTTCTAGCTGAGCCGTTGCGCAGGGTGCGACCTGGGCCACCTCTGTCGGGGTCTATCTGGTCCGAACCATTTTGTCTAATGATCTGTCCGTTGCAAATGACTGAATCAATCCCTGTTGCATCGGACACTAACCGTTCGGCTCCTCCCGGTAGGTCGCCTATCCGTCGCAAAGGCGTTGCGCCCACGGCAGCAGGGTCAAAAATTGTAACGTCTGCAGCAAGCCCTTCACGTAAGTAACCGCGATCGCTTATGCCGTAGAGGTCAGCGGATCGTCCTGTGAGAAGACGGATTGCTCGAGGTAAGCTCAGGATCTCCTTCTCTCGGACCCATCGTTCAAGAAGGTCCGTAGAGAAGCATGCATCACAGAGTTGGCTAGCATGCGCGCCGGCATCCGACAGACCTAAAACGGTATGGTCGGATGTTAGTAATTCGGCCACTGCTTCTTCATCGGTGTTAACCACGGCCATTCGGTATCGAGCCTTCAAGTTAGTCTCGATTCCTAAACCAATCATCACATCGTAAGGGTGAGTGCCTTGTTCTTGCGCTAGGTCTCGAAGCTTTCGGCCTTCTAGGTCTGGCTGAGTCGGATGGAAAGATACTTCAGCATCGGCCCACTGAGCTTTGAAAGGAGGCAATCCATCTCCGGCTTCTTTTAGAAAAGCATCGCGATTTTCAGTGCTTTTCCAGAACTCAATTTTTTCACCTTCAGCTCGAAGCTTCCCGAACGGGACGAGTGCTTCCAAACTTTCGAACAGGAAGGGGTCTCGGAGATCAAATTCGAACATGAGAGGGCGTCCGAGAACCTGCGGGACGATCTGGAGGCCACTTGCCTGCTGCTGTTCCACAGTATCAAGCATTTTCCGATGGGATCCCGGCCCGCTCATTCCGGCAAGGAGGGCTGCCCAACAAACTGGCCTGCCGCTATCGGAGGCTAATGCAGCCATTTCTTTAAAGAACAGACCACGTCCGATCGAGGCCATCACAACGCCAAGGTTTGTCTCGCCCATAGCACTGCAGAGAGCTCGTATCTCTTCAAAGTCCGCAAGCCGGCTTGGAACGGGTCGGCTGTCATAGCCAATGTGGTTAGGAGCCTTGGAGGTTGCAAACCCAATTGCTCCGGCATGCATGCCCTCTTGTACCAATCGGCGCATCGTGTTGACTTCTTCATCGGTGGCGGTGCGTTCGGTTGCTTCCTCTCCCATTACGTACATCCGCAGGGGAGTATGTCCAAAAAGAGCCGCGACATTGATGCAGGGCTTTCGTTTATCAACGGCATCGAGGTACTCAGGGAAGGTTTCGAAACCCCAATCGTCGCCAAGACCCGCCCACAATACGTCTAAGTCCATCCCTTCAACGTTTTCAAGGGTGCGTAGCATTAGGTTACGATGTTCTTTGCGGGTAGGAGCAATACCGAAACCACAGTTCCCGACGACAACACTGGTGACGCCATGCCAGGGCGAGATCGACAGCATCCCGTCCCACATGACCTGAGCGTCATAGTGGGTATGTAAGTCTATAAATCCGGGGGATACGGCACGACCCTCCGCGTCTATCACCTGGCTTGCTGTGTCTGGAGCATCTCCAACGGCTACAAGTTTGCCGTCACGGATTCCAAGGTCGCCCCTGAAGCCCTGTGAACCAGAGCCATCATAAAGGGTTCCTCCAGTAATCTTGAGGTCATAAGCCATTCCGGGTTCCTCCTCCGCTCAGATCAATAACCGATCTGGCAGCCACCGTGAAGTATACAGGCTACTTTAGGGATGCAACTGAGGAGATAAGCGGTGGCGCAAGGTATTTCAGATCGAGGTCCATTGTCTGACATCCGGGTAATCGAGCTCGGCGTGCTTTTGGCGGGTCCTTTTTGTGGGCAGCTCCTTGGAGATTTTGGGGCTGATGTGATCAAGGTGGAGCAGCCAGGTTCCGGAGACCCCATGCGCCAGGTGGGTCCGGCGAAGTATGAAGGAGAGGCGCTCTGGTGGAATATTTGCGCCCGAAACAAGAAATCCATCACGTTGAACCTCCGCCTCCCCGAAGGACAAGAGATCGTGCGCAAGCTCGTTCGTGAGGCGGATATTCTCTTGGAAAATTTTCGTCCCGGAACTTTAGAAGGCTGGGGCTTGGGTTATGAAGATCTTAAAAAAATTAATCCCGCTCTTGTGATGGTTCGGGTTTCAGGGTTTGGTCAAAACGGACCCTATTCTTCACGGCCTGGTTACGCGGCTATCGGAGAAGCGTACGCCGGCATGAGATATGTGGTGGGAGATCCTGAAAAGTTACCGAGTAGAACGGGCACTTCTATTGGAGATACCCTGGCTGGCACCTATGCGGCAATGGGAGCACTCATGGCTATTCATAACCGCAGACAAACAGGCCTCGGACAAGTAGTTGATGCCTCGATCTACGAGTCTGTACTTGCCACAATGGAATCGCTCATCCCTGATTTTCAATTGGGAGGTTATATCCGAGAGAGAACGGGGTCATTTCTGCCGGGTGTTGCGCCTTCGAATATCTACCCAACTAAAGACGGCAAAATGTTAATCATTGCAGGCAACGGCGATGGAATATTTGAGCGCTTAACGAAGGCAATGGGGCAGCCTGATTTGGCGAAAGATCCACGTTTTGCAGATCACCAGAGTCGAGGCTCAAATCAGGTTGAGCTCGACGCGATCGTGGGAAGATGGAGTGGCGGCCTCGACCTAGATGACCTCGTGGACATTCTTGAGAAACAGTCCATTCCCTATGGAACGCTGTATCGCGCCCCTGAAATGCTCGAAGATCCACATTTTATCGCTCGGGAATCAATCGTACGTCTACCGATGAAGGATGGTCAGGAGATTGCCATGCAGAATGCCTTTCCAAAGCTGTCGGAAACACCTGGAAAGCTTCGTCATGTCGGACCCGTCCTTGGAGAACACAACGAAGAGGTATACGGCGGAATTCTCGGACTGAGTACCGAAGATTTAAAAAAACTCGCCGAGGACGGAGTGATCTGATTGGAAATCAGCCGATTTTCAGTTCGATATCCGCAAGAACGGGATCTGATGCTACCGCGACCTCGTTTTCAAGAAGAGACCCGCAATTTGGGCAATGGAACTGTCTAAATTCGATTTTATCGTCGATAAAGTCTGCAGGATCTCCGACCAACGGGTTGCATGCTGAAATTTCCTTGATCTCCGATGCACATCGATCTTTGTAGTTTTGATCTAGTTCGCCCAGGTAGGTACTGCATCTAGCACAGCTCCAAAAACTTCCGCTGTCATCTTCTCTCACGGTAAGAAATTCACTTGCTTGTATCTTCACTGAACCATTTCGGATGATCTTTTCACCGGAATAGTTCTGGGTTCGAGCGGTTCGCATTGTCGCGCGCTCTTTTTCCGTTGCTGCCTTTTCGACTTCACCGTTTTCATCGACAATTGCACCGTAGATTTCTTTTGCCGCTTCGGCAGATATTGCGAACGAATCCATATCTTTTTGTATGAGATCGATCTCTCGCTCAAGAGGGTCTCCGAAGCCGCCCCCACCGCTCCACCTAACCGCGTAAACGTCCTCGGGTGTTTGGTTAAAATTTTGTTGCCGTAAGCCGAGAAGGACTCGATCGCCGTTTACCTCTGAGGTGTCTTCGGGCATGCGTTGTTCAGAAAAACGTTTCTGAATGTCGCTGTCGGTTATAAAGGTATAAGCGTTGGTTACGGCAGGATACCCGCCCATGATCCCGGGTGCTGTCGGGGTCGCATTGCCCGAGGAGAGGGTGTCATGAGTCATGTTTTCAACATTGTGCGGAATGAAACAAGTTTCCGCCGAAAGGCCTCCTCGGAATTTTCCAGCACCCCCTGAGTCAGGAAGTTCCTTCCGGTACAGGAATAGAAGCGGGAAAGTTTGTTCCGTGTGCTCGACATTCGGTAGTTGACAAATTGGAGTTCTGGATTGTCCCCCTGTGTTGATACCGTCACCGTGTGCAAAGGCTCCTATTGCTCCGCCAATTGGGTCGATCAGGATATAGCCGTAGGGCTCTCCCCATTGGTCATTACCTCGAAAGATCGTTGCGGGCCATTGGCTCGTTCCGCCGATGCACATGATATCTGGCCGGAGTTCCTTATTTGGGTAGATCATTTTCGAAATTACGTTGTAAGCGGGATAGAGAGAAATCTCCATCGCTTGTGTTGGCGCGGTCGATACTGAAGCGGGGAATTCCGCACAGGTGAAAGACCTTGGTGTTGGGTCAAACTCTATATGTCTCAGCGCGCCTCCCACGGCGAAATACTGATCCCAACAAAGGAGTTCGTTTATTGCAACAATAAGGGATCCTCGCCATCCCGAATAAGTAGCGTTCATCGCACCGTCTTGTTCTACGGTGCCGTCATTTTGAAAAATCAGCGAGTTTCCTTCTTTTCGGAGTGTCAAACAGACCCGGTGTGTTCTTCTATCGCCGGGTCTCGATGCCTCTACATACGTACGTTCGCGCCACACACCATCAGGAAGAGTCTCAAGTTTCGTTAGAAAGGCTTTCTCTGCGTTATCGATTACCTTCTTCATCACCGACTTGAGTGTTCGTGCGCCATAACGGTCGATAAGAGAAAAAACTCTGTCTCGGGCCGTTATGTTTCCAGCCAGCTGAGCTCTAAAGTCGAGAGCAACCATTTCTGGCTTGCGTGATGAACGCAGGTAGATGTCCTCGATGTCTTTTCGGACAGTATCGTTTTCGACGATTTTGACGGGTGGAATGAGAATGCCTTCCTCGAAAGCACTCTCGGCAGAAGGGCAGAAGCTGCCGGGTGTAATTCCACCAATGTCGTACTGGTGTAGGCAGTTTGTAACCCAACAGAAAAGCTCGCCTTCGTGAAACACGGGGCAAATTAACATTACATCTTGCTGATGAGCGGCTCCCACCCAAGGGTCATTAGCAAGGAACATATCTCCCGGTTTGATTCCCGGGTTTTCGGAACGGTTTTCGAGAATCCATTTGACCTGTGTATCCGTGACACCCGACATGTATTGCATGTATGGGCCGAAGTAAACGAACTCCGCATCCTCCGTAAGGATCGAGGGGTTTAGATCGAGAGCAAACATAGCAACAGGTGATCCTGAAATTCTTTGAATGGTGGAGCCGTGTTCCTCGTTAATATTCCAGAGATTATGACGGACGACTTCGTAGGTGACCGGATCGATGTCTTCGTCAAAATCGGTGTGAAGCTTAAGGCTTTCATGAATGTTTAATTGCTTCGGCGGAACGTAGCCATGTCTTTTGCCATCGAAAAGTTCCTGAGGAAGTTCGCTTACTCTCATTGCTTGGCCTCCGCGGTGGTTGTGGTCAATATTTCAAAGTTTCCGTAGGCGTCAACACTAAAGGTCTGGTCAGGATGGACCACTATCGACGTAGCTGTTGTTTCGACCACAGCAGGACCCTGGATTGCATTTCCCGGTTCGAGCTGAGAGCCGTCGTAGATGGCGCTTTCTACGGTCTTGTTAGATTCCGCCCAGTAAATTGCTCTCGCCGGTCGCAAAGAGTCTTGGGATGGCGTAGCGCTTGCAAGTTTTCGCTCCTGCAAAAGAGGTTTCGGCATGCGTGCGTTCGCTCGACATCTAAAGGTGACCACTTCGAGGCGGGCTCCTGGGAGGGCTGATCCTGTTCCATAGAGGAGTTCGTATTGCTGACGGAAAGATTCCCTAAGATGCTCTAGTTCTTCCTCGTTAACACTTTCCCTACTTAGCGAAACTTCCACCTCATTGATTTGTCCCTTGTGGCGCATATCTATTGAGAACTCGAACGCATGATCTGCTTCCTGTACTCCGTCCTCTGTAAGCTGCGAGGCGCCTCGTGCTTTGAGTTCGGCGAGGTTGGAGTTAATGCGGCTTGCATCAAAAGGTGTACTCATGATTTCTACCTTTTCGTCCACATGAAGAATATCGGAAGCGGCCGCACCGAATGCGCACCATACCGAGGCAGTCTCGCGTTGCGGGATGATTACCCGGTCAACGCCCAGCTCTCGAGCAAAAACTCCTGCATGGACAGGGCCAGCACCGCCAAATGCGTATAAAACAAAATCCCGAGGATCGAATCCCTTTTGAATCGTTGTTTTGCGGATGAGGTCGGCCATCTGGAACTCAGCGATTTGTGCAATTCCGCTAGCGCAGTGCAGGGTGTCAATTCCAAGTCGTTGCGCAATTTCTCCAACAGCTTCAAATGCTTTTTCACGATCGAGTTTCATCTGTCCACCGGCGAAATTTTCGGCGTCTAAGTAGCCGAGCACCAAATCCGCATCGGTTACTGTCGCGCGGGTGCCTCCTCTTCCATAACAAACAGGACCGGGGTCCGCCCCGGCGCTTTCGGGACCTACCCGTAGGTTTCCTGTTACATCATCGATCCAAACGATGCTTCCTCCTCCGCTACCCACCGTCTGTATGTCAACCTTCGGGAGGTAGTACTCGTACTGGTTGACCAGGCTTCGGTATGACGAGGCCGGATTTCCGTTGTGAATAATGCCGACATCGAAAGAGGTTCCTCCCATATCGGTGGTAATTATGTTCGGAGTTCCTATTAAATCGCCGAGATATTTGGATCCCATGACTCCTGAAACGGGACCCGAGTCAAGTGTTAGAAGAGGGGCGTCCATCGCCGTGTTGACCGAGAT
>Ga0310344_10003552_pt1 | contig 11594 bp, 10 predicted proteins | sample HC15DNA20200_MG_FD_203801 | JGI IMG/M metagenome (GOLD analysis project Ga0310344, IMG submission 203801) | Marine microbial communities from station ALOHA, North Pacific Subtropical Gyre - HC15-DNA-20-200_MG | ecosystem: Environmental > Aquatic > Marine > Oceanic | place: Pacific Ocean: North... | reverse complement strand
TTAATTAACCGTGACATCTTTTTATTTGACCCGGTTCTTGGTCTACCGGTTACTAATCTTCAAAACAGAGACCTCGCCTCGCTGAAGCAATTTTCAAAAACACCTGACGCCTTCACCTCCAAGTGGGGCCCGCGTCAAACAAAAGGAACCTCGATTCCTTCAAATTCACTGGACTCCCTAACCATCAAGCTAGCATTTGATCCTTTATACTGGGCCCCCCGCATGAAGGTACTGGAAGATAAATTAACAAGCATGAGTGGCCCGATCGTTTTGTACGAAGAGATAGGAAGCATCACGGATGTCAATGGGAACCATCAACTCAGCTTACCCGATCGATTGATTGAAGCTGCAGGCCAACGTTTTTCTAATCTCTCAATTGACCTTATCGACATTCCAAAAATGATTGAGTCCTCCGTAGCGCCAAAATCAAGCCGTGATTCTGAAGTACCATTGGTACTACAGCCATTTTCCTTTGGGGGAGGATCCCTTAGAAACGCCCGGTTGTCCCAACTCAGAGGTCAATTCATGGATGCTATCAAACAATACCAAGAACTCCTCCAAGCCATTACATCTGCCGGGGATTTCAGAGGAAGCGACGCATACTTCGCAGAACGTGCTAAAGAAATGTCCCATTATTGGACTGGAGTTTGTATTTTCGAAAAGGGCAACTATGGGGTAGCTAATGACACTTGGTTCCAACTACATCTCACCCATTTCCCGGATAGTCCGTGGACCCATGCAATCTGGTATTTCATTGGACGATGCAATGAGAGCCTCAGTCAAAAACCCTCAGATTCGCTCCAGCAGGAACGGTATCGCAAGATAGCAATCGAGAGTTATTTAAAAAGCAATGGCCCCCAAAAAATAGGGAATGATCTGCGTGCGGACTTGTTAACTCCCTGAATACACACCCGTCCGAACTCCGGAAACGCTGCCGGCCCTATTCTGTTACTGAATGCAAGTCATTCGATACCGTGAAGAGGCCATCGGCACTTTGTCACTCCTCAATCCCTTTGGCCTCACTCTGCTTTGAACGATGAAGTTCGTAATATAACTGGTGGATCACATCTTTCGCCATGGACGGATCGAGCCGCATGAGTGCCTGACAGACCTTAGGACTGGAAATCAGTTCAACATTCAGGAAATGCTGTAACTCTTCGCTCGAAAGTTCGTCATACTTTTCTCCTTCAAAACAAACACCTACCGTATAAAGCCTCACCAGCCACATCAGTTGATTGCGCTGAGTCACCCTGGGCAGCTGAGACAACTGATCTTTGGTCGAATTACTCATCTCACGAATTAATCCCTGTATTTCCTGATCAGACCATTCTTCCACCTGACTTTCCGGTTCGGAGAGCAGACGCTTCTGATGAAGGTGTTGAAAAAGACATCGCTGCCTTCGAGAAGGGGACCAGTTCCGGTACTGGTGTTGAATGTCGGATGAAAAATGAGACAAATAGCGATCTTCCAACCATTTGGTCAGTCGATCCAGATCGCGCCGTCCCCCGATGCAACTCAGTAGAAAATCTCGGTACGTTTCTACATTGACTTCATATGGTCTGGATTGTAGCTGACGAAGCTTGGCAATACGTTGTCCAGGGTCCGTGCGTAGTAGTTCCGCACGGGCTACGGGCCCCAATCGTTTTAGTAAACGTTCAAACAGATCTATTCTGATCTTGATCTGTTCTCGATCCGGGTGACTCTGAATACTTTTATAAAGGGTCCGGTATTTGTCCTTGTCAGACTGTGAAAGCTCCTGAAATTGAGAGAATCTGCGGTTCAACTCACGTGATCCAGCCTCTATCGTCTGATTCTGATCCTGCGGTTGATAATCGTTGACCACCTCCTGTGCCCCAACAATGGACCCTACCAACAAGGCACAGAGTAGCCATAGCACACGTGACGTTTCATACCGTCTGAGTTCTGGAAACATGGTTACCACCACCCTTATTTCTGGTCTGCCCTGAACAATCCGGTTTGTCTCTGCAAATCTTCAAGAACATCACGGTTGTCAATTTGCTGATACACACTTAATCGTTCATAAATCGGCAGGTCGTTAATACGGTTCCTGTCTGGATTAGGCCAATAATACACCGCCCAGAAGCTCAACGTGAAAGCCAGTGCAAGACTGAACACCCAGAGCACATAAAATCCCAATGTTTTTCCAAGCACGAACCACTTTGCTCCACGCGTATGGCTGTGTTTTACTTCCGACCGAACCTGATGAAGAATCTGTGTTGAAAATGCTGTGTCCAGATCGGGATGTGGTAGCAAATCCAGCATTTCCCAGGTTCGAGTAAGCAACTCAAGATCCCTGCGTGCCGTTTGACTATGAACCAACACCTGTTCGAGGTCCTGATTTTCCTCCTGCTGCAGTTCCTGGTCAAGATAGGCAACGAGATTGGATCGTTGTGCAGGTGACAAACGTTGTCTTGCGGATGGTTCTTGTGGTTTTGACATTCAGGAAATCCTTTTTCACGTCTGTCATTCGTGTCTTACTGGCCAGAATCTTACGCTGATTGCCCCGTTTTCATTATCGGTCTTGTACGACGATTCTCAACACTCCACAGGGGCTACATCGGCCGTGCTCCAAGATCCATGTAAGGCTCTAGCTTTTCACGTAGTTTTCCACGTGCACGTGAAAGCAAAGACTTAATCGCTTCCGGACTCAGTTCCATAACTTCACCAATATCGATATAACTCATCCCCTCAAATTTACTAAGTAGAACGGCCAGACACTGCTGATCCGTCAACTGACCTAGCGCAATCCGAACAATTTCTGCGCGTTCTTTTTTTTCAATTTGGCGTGGGGGCATCTGGCCTGAAGTAGCTTTGAAAAGATGTTCTTTGGAACGCATGGTAAATGCACCCGAATCCTGGGGTTCGAGTGCCACTTCTTTACCACGGGCGCGTCTGCGCAACGCGCTGAAACCGAGGTTGTTGACAATTGTATATAACCAGGTCGTAAATTTTGCGCGAGGAACATATCCCCTTCGAGCACGATAAACACGCAGAAAGGCTTCTTGTGTAAGATCTTCTGCAACCTGTCTATCACCCAGTAAGTGATACAGCACCGCCATCACCCGTTCCTGATACCTACTCATTAACTGCTCGAATGCCTTGTCCGACCCGTCTCGTACTTCCAACATGAGTCGAACATCAGGATCTCGAGAAGCATACTCTCTATCAGAGGATGAAACAGACATTCAAAGCCTCCTGTGTGAGTCCTGATCCAACAAATTCCGCTTTCCAGTCTTTGAACATGACGTCCATAATGGACGCTCTGTCCAAAAGGAAACAAGAACCCGGCTATGTGAACGGGACTACCAGTTACCTAGCTGGTAAGTTTTCCATTACTCAATTAGAGATACTTTTTGATGTGGAAACAACAGGCAACCGGCTACGTGTCCTTCTCAACTGACCGCATGCAGCACTGATATCAACACCCTTTTTCTTACGGGTAGTAACAGAAATGCCATGGTTGCGTAGGATCTGGCTAAATGCGAGTACTGATTGCTTGGATGGCTGCTGATAATCCAGACCTTTAACCGGATTGTACGGAATCAGATTCACATGAGTTTTTCTACCGGCTAGACGTGATACCAGCCTTCGGGCATGACCACTCTGATCATTGATTTCGCCAAGAAGCACATACTCGTAAGTAACTTGCCGTCCGGTCGACTGGAAAAAGAAGTCTCCTGCCTCCAAAATGGAATCGATTCCACCCAGCTTGAGACTGACGGGAACTAATTGATCTCGTAAATCATCATCTGGAGCGTGCAAGGAAATCGCAAGATGATACGGATTTCCATTGTGAGCAAGTTCTATAATTTTCCTGGGAATTCCAACCGTCGAAATAGTGATACGGCGCGAACTTATTTTCCAACCACCTTTTTGATTCAAGGAACTCAGTGCAGGAAGAAGTGAGTCCAGATTGGCCAACGGTTCCCCCATACCCATGACTACAATGTGATCCACTTGGCCGGATGGGCCGAGTAAGTGGTTCAAATGCAACAACTGCTCGATAATTTCAGCCGTAGTTAGATTTCGAACAACACCATCAAGTCCGGTTGCACAAAAAACGCAACCCATTGCGCATCCAACCTGAGTACTGATGCAGGCTGTACTGCGCCCATTTTCACGTATTAAAACACACTCGACACTTGTATTGTCTGGCCATCGGACCAAAAGCTTGCTCGTATCATCTCTGGATTGAGCATGTTCGATCACTGTGCCCGAAAAACATGAGAATTCACGGTTAAGTTCAGAACGCAGAGGAACAGGCAAGTCGGTCATCTGATCAAAAGCAGAAGCCTGTTTTGTAAACAACCATCTGCGGACCTGTTCTGCGCGAAATGAAGGCAAACCACGATCACTAAACCATGCTTCCAATTGACCGCAGCTCAAACCCAAAACGGAGGATCGCCGAACGACTGTTGATGATTCGTCATTCATAGCGTCAATAGTATCCCTGTCGAAAGCCTACCTCAGAAATTTAGAATAATCTGTCCCCTTCATTCTATCGTCCGTCAGGAATTGAGAACATGGTGGACCATCAAAATAGTTATTTGTTCTACTCAGTCTTTTTAATTTATCACAAGAATTATCCGCTGGCTTCATTATTTAGACCGGACACGGATCGTCAAAATCAGAAACGGCTCGATGCCCGACCCTCTGATCGAAGCGGTATGTTAACTATGAACTGGTAAAACTTGGATTAATTTCGAATAACCATTGCAGAAATCCCACCCTGTCACTAGAAAATGAACGATGAATACGTAATCCATGACATCGAGTGCCTTACAACGTTGATGGTAACATCATGCTGCGTCTCTTGGACTTGCAAAAACATTATCCTACCCGTACGGATCCTCTGCGCATTCTAAATGGCATTTCATTTGAGTTGAGTGCTGGGGACGCGTTGTCTATTACAGGTCCTTCGGGATCCGGAAAAAGCACATTGCTACATATTGTCGGAACTCTGGAGCCTCCCACATCCGGAACCATTGAAGTACAAGGCGAAAACCCCTTTCAACTCTCCTCCAAAGCGATTGCACGCTACCGGAATGAAACCATCGGTTTCATTTTTCAAGAGCATCACCTGCTTCCTCACTGTTCCGCATTGGAAAACGTTCTGATTCCAAGACTGGCACATCACAAAATGGATGCTTCGAGCAAGGACCGCGCTCAGCATTTACTAGATCGTGTTGGCCTGACTGATCGCCGCAATCATCGCCCGTCTGAATTATCAGGTGGAGAGCGACAACGAGTCGCCATTGCCCGAGCTATGATCAATGAACCGGCACTGGTCCTAGCTGATGAGCCAACGGGAAATCTTGACTCTCAAACAGCAGACTCAATTGGAGATCTTCTCATGGAACTTAATCAAGAATCCCTTTCAACCCTGATTGTGGTAACTCACAGCGAGACACTGGCAAAACGGTTCCCACAACACCGTATCCTGATTAAAGGTCTTCTCGTTTCAGCGTAACCATTAACTTCACTCGTACTTAACAGCGTAAGATCCAAAATATGGTCGACTTTTCCATCCCCGGTAACTCTCGGAGATGGTCCCAAACTTGACCTCATAAATCTTCTTCGTGGAGCAGCTGCGCCATGCCCATGCTATGGCAGAGTCTTTGTTATCATTGGAAAATAAACTTGGCCGTAATCATGGGAATCATGATTGCTACCGCCGTTCTGGCCGGTGCATTTCTCGTTGGCGATTCCGTCCACGAAAGTCTTCGTGACTTAACACTTGATCGTCTCGGCGAATGCGACATCAGCTTGGTATCCGGACGTTGGGTTCGTGAAGACCTTGGTGAGGAACTGGTGATTTCAAGTCGCTCTCATGGGTTCACACATTTTGCACCGATCATCCTCGTTCGCGGAAGCGTTGCAACGCTGAACACCAACGGGCAGGAAACGGATGTTGCCGGCGACGTTTCGATAATCGGTGTCGACGAACGTTTCTGGAAATTATTTGAAGAGCCCTCCCGTTCGGACTGGTCTCGCAGTGCCATTATCAATCGCCCTTTGGCTGAGCAGATCCATGCCAAAACTGGAGACCGAGTGCTACTGAGACTGGAAAAGCCGACCAACGCCCCTCGAGAGACCTTACTTGGACAACGTGACGATATCATTACCCAGCTACCCGTAAACATAAGCGAGGTCTTAGAACCTTCTGGGGTTGGTCGGTTCGGCCTTCAGGCCAGCCAGCAGCTGCCTTACAACCTTTTTTTGCCACTCCAGCAACTTCAGGAATCTCTGCAGCGAACACAACGAGTAAACGTAATCCTAGCCCAAGACACCCGATTTGAACATGAACATCAGGCCACCGATGGCCAGCACCGGGCTGAACTTTTAAACAACAATTTGAATGAATCCTGGCAACTTGAAGACCTGGGTTTACGAATCGCATCTTATCCTAGTCGTGACTACTTCTCTCTGGAAAGCGAATTCAGCCTAATTGAGCCGACACTTTCTGAAGCTGTAATCAATATCACCGAAACCCTGAAACTTCCACGAGCTCCCACTCTTACATATTTGGCAAATAGGATTTCAACCAGTAAACGATCGATACCATATTCGACAGTCAGTGCCTTGCCGGCTACCACAGACTCCTCTCTGTCTATCTCGGCTCCCGCTTTAGGCCCGTTACCACTGACCACAGTACTTTCTCCCAACCGACTGCGTGACCAGAAAGAGCTCCCAAGTGATCTGAGTATTATGGAAGGAGATCTGCTGTTAAACCAATGGGCATTTGACGATCTGCAGGCCGAAGTTGGCAGTCCAGTCACGCTTGAATACTTCGAAGCGGATGCCCAAGGTAATTTGAAAGAAACAACAAAACAATTTATTCTACGCGGGGTGGTTGAAATGAAAGGTGTGGGAATCGACCCCGGACTTACACCTGAGTTTCCCGGTATCACAGATGCCAAAACACTCTTCGACTGGGATCCGCCGTTTCCTTTTGATTTCTCTCGGGTCCGACGTACCCCTCCCAACGATCAGGATGAACGCTACTGGAAAGAATATCGCGCCACTCCCAAGGCATTTGTCAGTCTTAAGACAGGCCAACGTCTTTGGTCCAGCCGATTTGGAAATCTTTCCTCCATTCGAATTGGAAAGGATCCAGACAAAACACTCACCGCTACCATAGAGTCGTTTAAGCAAACGCTTCTGTCTCAAGTGTCTCCCGGACAATTGGGAATGACTTTTCGCCCCATCAAACAAGATGGAATCAAAGCCATCAGTGGCAGCACCAACTTCAGTACACTTTTTCTGGGTTTTAGTTTCTTCTTAATATGTTCAGCCTGCCTACTGATCGGATTGTTATTTCGTCTTGGTACAGAACGTCGCGGTCCCGAGGTCGGAATCCTTCTAGCTACCGGTTTTACTGCCGGCAAAGTCCGGCAATATCTCTTTCTGGAAGGGCTGGTGATTATCGGATTCGGTGCGCTGATCGGACTTCTGGCAGCCATTGGTTATGCGTCATTAATTCTCGCCGGACTACGCAGTCCACAATGGTGGTTGCCGGCCGTCGGTAGTCCTTTTGTACACCTGCACATCAAATCGATCACGTTGATCATTGGCTACGGCACATCCGTATCGGTGGCTTTTCTCACCATTGCATGGGTCATCTACCAGTTCAACAAAATGCCGATCCTCTCCTTACTCACTCGACGTTTTGCAAATGAAACCTACCCTCAGTCAATGAACAAAACGCCTATTCGAAGACTCTCTTTGTTTTTATTGAGCAGTCTATCTGCAATCACCCTTTTGCTTCTTGGAATCTTTGAACTCGTAGGTGCTCAATTGGCTTTTTTTGGTGGAGGTGCCCTACTATTAACAGCGGGCATTACCGGACTTCACTATCAACATGGCAAGCTAAAAGAAACTCTAATTACGGGAGAAGGAAGTCGTTCCATTATCCGACTGGCTGCACGCAATGGCAGACGACATCCAGGAAGAAGCCTTCTGGTCATCGGCCTAATCTCAAGCGCCACTTTTCTCGTGGTCGCAATCAGCACCTTTCATCGGGACCCACGACAAGAACAACCCCGTAAAAACTCGGGAAACGGCGGATTTCTATTGATCGCCAAGGCAACCGTGCCCCTTGTTAGCGAAAAACACATGGATTCATCATCCACCGTCAGCTGGCTTATTCATTCTCACAATAATACCCCATCCGAAACCGTCACTTCCCCTCTGAATCATTTTCAGTCATTTGCCTTTCGACACAGACCGAGTGACGACGCAAGCTGCCTCAATCTCTTCGTACCGCAACAACCTACCTTGCTGGGTGCAACCCCGTCGTTTATTAAACGTGGTGGCTTTCGGTTTACTGACACACTAGCGGTAACCAAAGCGGAAAAAGACAACCCTTGGTTACTACTCGATCAGACAGAACAGGAAGCTAACACGATCCCGGTCATGGGAGATATGAATACGTTAATGTGGACGTACCATAAAAAGATTGGCGAGACCATCGACGTCATGAATGACCATGGTGAAATCATACATTTAAAGATCAAAGGAATCCTGCAAGACAGTATTTTTCAAAGCGCTCTGGTACTCTCTGAAAATCAATTCCTGAAACATTTTTCAAGTTCCGGATACGGTTATTTTCTAATCGAAGACGCTCAACAAACTGCTCGCATAGAATCCTTCTCTACCAAGGACCCTCGAACTCGCTCTTTATCTCAACACATCGAGACACAAACTATCGATCATGGATTGGATGTCAAAACAACAGCTGATCAGCTTCGTGAATATCTGACCGTTCAGAACACCTATCTTTCAACCTTTCAGGCTTTAGGCGGATTAGGTCTGATCCTTGGCGTTCTCGGATCCGGAATTGCGATTTTGAGAAATGTCCTTGATCGAACAGGAGAACTGGCGTTGATGCGTGCTTTAGGGTTCAGTCAACCGACGCTCGGATGGATGGTAATGATGGAAAACATCCTTATTTTGATTTGGGGACTTGCAATTGGAACCGTGGCTGCCCTCTCTGCTATTGTTCCAAACGCCATTCTTACCGGGTCAGATGTTCACTGGACTTCTTTAGCAATCACGCTAGGCTTGGTACTGATTTCCGGAGTTATTTCTGGATTGGCAGGGCTTTTTGTGGCCCTGAAGACACCTTTGTTACCTGCTTTACGAGCGGAGTAACCGGAAACACAAAGCACATCTCTGTCGTGTATTGAACAACGAGAGAACGTACGTTACGGGGAAACAACATGAAGTATCCTATTATATTTGCCCTCCTGACTGCCCTTTGCTGGGGACTCTACGGCCCCGTGTTGGGGTATTCTCGAAGCCAGCTAGCCAGTCCATTTAAGCCTTATGTTGCCATTGGAATTGCCTATTTGATATGGGGAGTACTCGGGGGACTCATCGGCATGTACTTTAAAGGAGACGACTTTTCTTTTTCCGGTGCCGGGGCAAAGTGGGGAATCATCGCCGGTACGCTGGGAGCCTGGGGCGCGTTTACACTAACATTGGCCATGTTCACAGGTGGCGCCAAAATTCCTTATATCGTAATGCCCATTGTCTTTGGCGGGGCAGTTTCAGTTTCCGCAATTTATAGTAGTTTACAAAGCTCTCAAGGGCACGGTCCCAGTGTATGGCTATGGATTGGAATTTGCGGCATTCTCGTGTGTACCGTAATTGTCGCTATCAATACTCCCCATGCCCCCCCAGCAGCCTCCAAGCCTCCAGCGGAATCTGCTGCAACACAGCACACCCCTGCTAAACTCGACACTACCTAGCAAATCATGATGACTTGTTAACCACATCCACTGGGATCTGAAGTAATTTCAGTGATTTATTATCTGCAAGTCATCCGTCTCGATTCTGTTGATTCATGCCCCTATGGCAAACTCCTCTCTTTCTCTCAGTATGAAAACATGACTACTCAGGATTCAAAAGAACCTCTGGTGGCCGATGTCCAGACTCTGATGGCCCATCTGTGGATGGTCCGAACCTTTCTGAAACATTGCGATGAATTTGAGCAAGCACCTGAATACTTGCACATTCCCCGTACTATTTTCGACGTGATTCGTGCAATTGAAACGAGAACTTCGAAATCTGACTCAGTGGCATTGGTCGCCATGGTAAGAAAAAAGGTTCCACGCCTCAGGAAAGTAGCAGACGAATTTTCCAGCCAAATTGACGAAATTTCCAGTCATACAAATTTCAAAATGGCAGCTGTCTCTCTCAGCGCATGTGCCGATGCGTTACAGATGATAGCTGACCAATATGACCACACATCACCTTAGTATCAGAAACTCATTTACTGACAACTCTTAGCGGCTGTGTTTTCTTCCTTTTCTTTTTTTGTCTTCTCTTTAGTTTCCGGTTTCAGGAAAACGATCACTTCCGTTCCTACGGGAGGAATCCGTTCCGTAAAGGCTTCAAACAATAATGCATTGTTTCCCTGTGAACTCGAAACGGGTAAGTCCATCATGGCCGTTGTAAAATTAGCAACACAAATCAGATCACCGCTTTCTGCAAGATATCTCCCTTCTCTGAATTCACTTCCAGCAAACACCCACGGATATTCAAGTTCCTTTCCCGTTTCCACATTCCTAATCCAGCTCTGCGCGCACACTTTGTGAACTTTATCTGACCGGTCCCTCCAGCTAAGACTGATTGCAATTTCACTTCCCGTTGCAGAACGATACTCGGGAACAAACTGTACTGGACTTCCCGGCTTCGCTTCTGCCAGCAGTAAGGCTGCATGTAACAACGTGGCACGACTGTCTACAGCCAAGACCGATTCATGCTCCTTGGACCCCTTTGAACACAGAAGCATCTCCAGCGCTCCACGGCGCATAACCACCTTCGTTTTTAAGAGCACGCATTTTTGTTTGGAATCAAACCAGATATTTTTTGCCAGTTTTCGCAACGACAACGGCACTGGAACTGCAATCTCCTCCTGGAAGTCATGCACCGCTGAAATTTCAGATGCTTCCGCAAAAAGCACATTTGGCGGATGATACAGGAGCAAGACAAAAAACAGGCTCATCCCATTCAACATGATCGCTTCACTCCTATGTCTCCAAAATGGATACGGGAACGTTCCCTGGTTCCAGACAAAAAAAACACCACGGTGTTTTGTTCCAAACACCTATGCTAATAACCATTTTTCTGAAGGCATGATATGTATCGAATGCATAGTCGGTAGATCCCTTCCTCCTAAACCCCCTTCTCTCTTTCAACAACAATCCCGCGACCTTAACCATTATCATAGTACTGCAATTATTTCGATATCTGTACACGGTTTCTGTCAAGAAGCGACCCTGTTACTTCCGTTTAGGCCCGGTAAACCCCGGGATTACAGACAATTCGACTGCTGATCTTCAAGTCCATGACAAGGCCCGGCCAGAATACGCTATGCTGTTTGACCAAGAGTCTGTGTCCATCATTCAGATATCGGATTTCCTTACAAAACACCTCCTAGACAAGTCTGATACTCATGGTTCTCTAAACACCATTAATGACAGGTTCCAAGATAACCATAGCAGGTGAGAAAATGCGGCGTTAGGATATTGAATAGACATTAGTTTACGGTGTGTACGTGCCCAGTG
>Ga0310344_10003550_pt1 | contig 11595 bp, 8 predicted proteins | sample HC15DNA20200_MG_FD_203801 | JGI IMG/M metagenome (GOLD analysis project Ga0310344, IMG submission 203801) | Marine microbial communities from station ALOHA, North Pacific Subtropical Gyre - HC15-DNA-20-200_MG | ecosystem: Environmental > Aquatic > Marine > Oceanic | place: Pacific Ocean: North... | reverse complement strand
AAAGCCTGTTGGAATACGATCTGGTTCAGGCGCTTAACGGCTTGAGCCGCCAGTCGACGCCAAAGATCGCCATCGTTAGCCCGCTGTTGCCTTCATCGGCAGCGTTGGCGGAGCGTGAGGGCCTCTCGTTTATGGCCGAACTGAAGCGGGCTTATGATGTTGCAGTGGTTCCGTTTTTCAAGACCGAGATTCCGTCTGGCATTGATGTTGTTATCTTAATGGGGGCCGATATCCTGCATGAGGACATGCTCTACAGCATCGATCAATTCGTCATGGCGGGAGGCAGCTTGATCGCGATGATAGATCCTTTCAGTCGGGTCAAACGGGCTAACAACGTCACCAACCCCAGCCCTTCTGATGAGATCAATGACATTTCAGATCTTCTTGCCCACTATGGAATTGTTTATGAGAGTGCTGCCGTCGTGGGTGACGCACAACTGGCCTCTATTGTCAGCGACGGAGATCAGGGGCGGCTCAACTATCCGTACTGGATGAGAATCACCGCCTCAGATCTTTCTGCCCATCATGCTACGACTGCTAACCTGAATGAAGTGCTGCTCGTCGAGCCGGGTGCTTTTCGTCTCGAGGGTGCGGCTAAGGCGCTCGTGACCACGACCGAAAGCGCAGGCAGCGCGTTACGAAGTGATTTTGAGCGGTTAACCCCGCGAGATCTTTCTATGTCTTTTGCCAGCGAGTCAGAGAAGAGGGTCCTCGCAGCGACAGTCCAGGGGCCTCTCAAGAGCGCGTTTGGTTCGACGCCAGATTTCTCAACCACTGTCGGTCACCGGTTCGACTCTGTCGGTGTGCCGTTAGTTTTCGCCATCGCGGATGTGGACTGGTTATTTGATCCGTTTTCTCTTCAAAAAACGAATCTGGGTCAGGATACGGTAGTCAGACCCCTTAACGACAATCTGGCGTTCATGTTGAACATACTGGAGTTTGCGACCGGCGATGACCAGTTGCTCGCGATCCGTTCCCGCGGACAACTGCATCGGCCTTTCTCTCGGGTCGCTGAGCTATTTCAGGCAGCGCAAGCCAAGGCACAGGAGCGTGAGGCAGTGCTGGCACAACAGGTCGGCGAACTTGAACAGCAGATCACTTCGGCCACCCAGGGTGTCGGGGACGTCAGTTATGAAGATCTGCCCGAATCCGTTACCGCGAAACTCAAGGAATTTGAAAGCGCGTTGCTCTCTGCGAGGCGCGAACTTCGCGCCGTCAGGCACAGCATTCGTGCTGAAGTCGATCGCCTTGGCAAACGGTTGACGTTCTTGAACCTGCTTGCCGGCCCGCTTCAGGTGGGCCTGCTAGGGATCTGTGTATTTTGGTACCGCAGAAGATGTACGTCACGCATGACTGCGGGATCTCATCCTATCGGGACCGGGTAGCCCCCGGGGGTCTGTTAGGCAACCTGTTTTGGCCCAGCAACTTTATGTTCTAACGAATCACCAAGAGTAGCCTGGATTTCTTCGCCGACTTCTGAAAGCAGATCGGCCATGGCCTGTGCCATGGGCAGCGGTGGCACCACTTTCTCCCAAATCAGGCCGACCGGCTTGCTGACAACAGGATCAGTCAGTTCGATTTCCCGGGTTCCCGGAAAGGCGTCGTTGGCACGACTGAAGCCGTTGGGAACGATGGTGGCGATGTCGCCCTGCATGACATGAAACGCCAGCTGAAAAATCGAATTGCATTCCAGCTTTGGTGCTGGACTGCAACCGACGCTTTGAAAGGCCTCATCCATGACCTCCCGCTCTCTCATGGTGGGAGATAACAAACCCAGGCGCAGCTCCGCGGCTTGTGCCCAGCTAATACTTTTCTGTTTTGCTGGAATCATGCTCTCAGGAATCATCAGACTGAGTTGCTCTTCATAGAGCACCATCGTATTCAGTTTTTTTAAAGACGCGCCTTCGAGATAGGTGATGCCGACGTCCAGCTCGAAGTTGCGCAGTTCGTTGATGAGTTTGTCAGAACCCAGGAACTGAATGTCAACCTCGACTGAAGGATACAAGTCTGAGAAAAGCTGATTGATTCGCGGCAGGACTGGAGAACTGGTTGGCATTGCCCCGACTCGGATCCGGCCGTTGAGGTTACGTCGCATAATCGCCAGTTCCTCCAGCATACTCTTGCGGTCCGCAAGCAGCCGTTTCGCCCAACTGACCACGCGTTCCCCCTCGGGAGTAAAGCCCTGGTAGCGTTGGTGACGCAGAATAATGGGAACGTCGAGTTCTGCCTCCAGTTGTTGTAGAGCACTGGAGAGGCTGGGTTGGGATACGTGGCAGCGTTCAGCCGCTCGGCCGAAGTGCCCTTCTCGCTCCAATGCGATTAGGTATTCAAACTGGCGTAAAAACATAACTTCCTCCGTTACACGGCCCTGAGCGTCTGAAGATGAGGAGCCGGGCTAAAACTACTTTCTACTGATAGATGTAGGCAATTATATTTCAATAAGGTTAATATTTACCTATCTTAAATTGGCTTGGCAACCACGGATTTCTTGTGGGTTCTTGCCTGAAAATTGCTTTTCAGCGGGCAGAGTCGGCGAAAAATACAAGCGAACGGCTTGTCGCTTTATATGGAAGTCTTCAAGATGGGTCAGGGATTTGACAGGCGTTTTGACGGGAGTCAGTAGATCGTGACGATGGGGATGCTTTTATTTGCAGGGGCGGTAGCGGTAGTGGTCGGGGTCCTCATCGGTGCGATCGGCATCGGTGGCGTGCTCCTTGTCCCGATGCTGACCTATGTTCTCGGCATCAGCATTCATGTGGCGATCGCCACCGCGATGTTCTCCTATCTATTTACCGGCATCGTTGGCGCTTTTGAGTATGCGCGTCGCGGCTCGGTAAACTGGAGTAAAGGTGTCTGGTTATGCCTTGGGGGAATGCCTGGCGGGTACCTCGGCGCCATGACAGCATGGTCGACACCTGGAATTACACTCGAGACAGTGATTGGTGTGCTGGTATTCATATCGGGGCTTCAGGCGTTGAGACCGGCACGGCAGGACGATGCTGAGCGACGCGACCTTAAGGCGCCCATGCTGATGGGTATCGGGCTGTTCACCGGTTTTGCCTCCGCAATTACCGGCACAGGGGGGCCTCTGGTACTGGTGCCATTGCTGATTTGGCTGAAGGTGCCCGCATTAATGGCGGTAGGGCTGAGCCAGATCATCCAGATTCCCATCGCACTGCTCGCAACCGGTGGGAATCTCACTTTTGGTCACGTGGACTTCGCTCTTGGACTGGGTCTGTCAGTAATCCTGGTTGTCGGGGTTGTGATGGGCGCGCGTGTGGCGCATCAGGTATCTCGCGACACACTCAAACGCATCATCGCTGTAGCGCTGCTCGTGACGGGCGGTGCCATGCTGGTACGCGTTGCCAGCGTTGCGTTTTAGCCTTCATGACTGGTTTCACTCTAGAAGAGTGGCGCTGTCAGGCAGTGTGCCCGGAACGCCAGGCAGAGCGATGCCGACAGGGCGTTGCCTTGTTTGATTTTTCATTCATGTCGGTCGTTCGGGTCCGTGGTGCCGGCTCAGCGGCGCTTATCAGTGACTACGTCCAACGGGATATCTCAAAAATGTCAGTGGGCGGGATCCGCTACTGCCTTCATGCAGATCCAGAACATCGTGTGCGCAGTGACTTAACTGTTTGGAAGCTGGACGATGAGGTCTTCGAGGTAATGAGCGGAGAAGCCGCTGATGTGAAAAGTCTCGTTGCCGAGTCGAGCTGCCGAGCGACGGTGGAAGACATCTCCGCACGTACCGCGATATTCGCGGTTCAGGGCCCACTGTCGCTGGCCCGGATATTGCCAGCCTGCGAGGAGCGCAGTGTTGAACGACTCAGGTACTTCTCGTTTTGCGATGTCAAGATTCACGGAGTACCGGCCCGCATCGGCAGGCTGGGTTACACAGGGGAGCGTGGCTTTGAGTTGGTGGCGGATGTCGATGACGGCCGGTATCTTTGGGATGCACTTTCCCAAATCATCGACGTTGCCGGATTTGCAGCAGCAGATGTCCTGCGAATCGAAGCGGGGTTCTCGCTTTTTTGCAATGAATTCTCGGTAGGGGCCACAGCACAAGAACTGGGAATGAGCCGTTTTGTTGATGGCCCTGGCGAGAGTCCAGAGGCTTCGATGTCTCTTGTGTGTTTTTCCGCAACAGCAAAACAAAACCCGGTTTTATGGCAGCGGCCGCCAGGGGCGCCGGTAAACCTGCAACACGGTGAGCTGCTCGTGACCTCAGCTTGTTTCAGTTCCTTGGCGGGATCCGTTCTGGGATTAGGATATGTTGCCCCGGGAGACCCTAAAGCGATATCGTCTCTTGTTGACCCGACGGGCTATTTTGAGGACATCACAATTCGACCGAGGCCGTTTTTTGATCCTGAAAAGAAGATTGTTTTGGGCGGGTGGGATTCACAACTCAATCTATTGCCGTCGGCCTGACTTTGCGGAAACTGACGGGCCACGCCGCCTCTGTCCCTGTCTGTGCCCCACAAGCCGATTCCTATCGGACGATAAGACAATGCTTTTGACGTATGTGATGGCCCCTGTCTACTATGACTGAGTCACCAATTTCCCCGTGATCTGTTGAACAGTCCGCGGATTGAAATACCAGCCTGTTCCCAGCAGGGACGTAAACCGAGAAACTATAAGGAGAGAATTCATGGCTGAAGAGAAGCCCCGGAGGAAGGTCACGATCAACCAACTTCGCCGCAAGGCACGCGAGGGTGAGCAGATCGTGCAGATGGCAATTTACGATTACCGCAGTGCGGTCATCGCGGACAGGCTCGGGATCGATATTCTTTGCGTATCGGATACCGGCGGAATGATCCTATTTGGGCACAAGAGCACCGTGACGGTGACCTTCGATGAAGTCATGATGATGTCCAAAGCGATTGATCGGGGCAGTAACTATGGTCTGCGGATGGTGGATATGCCCTATTGGAGCTTTCATGTTTCCCCGGAGCAAGCGGTTGAGAATGCCGGTCGCTTCGTGCACGAGGCCAATGCTGAAGTGATGAAGTGCGAGGGTAACCAGTATCACGCCCGCAACATTGAGGCCATTAACCGGGCCGGGATCCCCGTGCAGGGACATATCGGTATTACGCCGATGCGTATGCCCCAGTTGGGTGGTTTTTTTGCGCAAGGGAAGACGGCGGACCGCGCGGCAGAACTGGTCGATGATGCCTGGGCGATGGTAGACGCTGGATGCTTCTCACTTATGTGTGAGGTGACCACACAGGAAGTAAACGAGTACCTGGCGCAGGTTTTGCCGGTTCCCGTGATCAGTCTGGGTGCAGGATTGGGTGCGCATGGGGTTCACATTATTACCTCTGATTTGATGCACCTTTACGAGGAGCACACCCCCCGTCACTCCAAGGTGTATACCGATCTGATCCCGATCATGGAAGACGTGTTTACCCGTTACCGCGATGAGGTCAAGGCACAGATCTACCCGGGACCAGAGCACACCGTCTTCATGAGCGATGAAGAGGCGCTGAAGTTTGCCCGCAAGATGAAATGGGACGCCAAGCTCGAGCAGCTCGACGCCAAGGCGAGCAAGAAAGGGAAGAAAAAGACTGCGAAGAGAACCTCATTGCCGGCAAAGAAAAAGGCAAAAAAGTCGGGTGCTAAGAAGACCACCAAGAAGGCAAGCAAAAAGGCGAGATAGTTGCCCGGCTGCGAGACCCACGGCTCGGCGGCGAATTTCCGCCAGCCGTGGATGCTTCCTGGACGTCATGGCTAAAGCCGGGAAAGCCGCGTGAATCTGTTCCCGTCGCGAAAAATAGCTAAAAAGTCACTGAAAACTGGATTTGATACCCTATTTTTCAGCTGAAAAACTTGATCTTCTCTGCCTATTAAATTATTGATCTGAATGATTTTACAAATCAAATTCGTGACCGTTTAATCACACTAGATGAGCCAAACTTCGCCTAAGACTAACGTAAGAGATGTAGTACGGGGCCGGCAAGAGGCGCATGCCAGTCACCGCTAGAGAAAGCGTCCAGAAAAAGCGCAAAGGAGCGACACTATGCCAGCCAGAAACGCCAAACAGTGGGAAAAGGTTCCCGGACAACTCTCCCCGGGAGAATACGTCGATAGCCGGATTTATTCTGATCGGGATATCTTTGAGGAAGAAATCACAAAGATCTTCAGCAAGGTATGGATGCCGGTCTGTCATGAGTCGGAACTGCCAGACCCCTATTCCTTCCGTACAATGACGGTTGCTCGAGAACCCATACTCGTGGTCCGTGGTGCGGACAACCAGATTCGGGCCTTCCTGAATGTCTGCCCACACCGCGGCAATATGCTTGAGAACCGGCCGTCAGGATCGTTTGAGGAAGCATCTCCCTCCGGAGCGCCCAAGCACATTACCTGCATGTTTCACGCGTGGCAGTTCGATATGAAAGGGAACTGTGCGCATATCTCTCGGGCAACCGAGGGGTATCAGGATCGTCTCGATTGCAAGGATGTGGGTCTGCGCAGACTGCGCTGTGAAGTGAAATATGGTGGATTTGTCTGGGTGACCCTAAATGACGGCATTGGCCAGACAGTAGAAGAGTGGGCCGGCGGTGCGTTCGACTGTATGCAGAAATCCCTCAATGCCGAACCGCTTGAGGTATTTCACTACCACAAGGCCATCATTCCCTGTAACTACAAACTTTGGCATGACACCAACTCTGAGTTTTATCACGACTATCTGCACTACCATAATCGTGTAACAGGATTTAACGATTCCTATTTTGCCCGCAAGAACATTGGCTTTGATAACGGCCATGTGAATGTCGGCTCGTTTGAAGTTCAGTACGATGAGTACGAGGGCTTTGAGTCGAGGGAAGAGTTGTCGTTCCCGCATCTGCCGACCAACCATTGGGAAATGATCGACTTTTTCCCCGGTGTGAATTTCAATCTCCGCGGATCAGCGCTGCGTTGCGACATCATGACGCCGCTAGGTCCCGACAAGGTGATGATTGAGTTCCGAGGGCTGGGACTCAAGAGCGATACACCGGAAGAGCGCTTGACGCGTCAGCGACACCACAACTCAATTTGGGGCCCGTTCGGTCGAAATCTTCATGAAGACCTGCTGGCCGTCACCACTCAGCAGGCAACGATGAGTGAGTGGGCGGATAAGCGCCGGATTCTTCACGGGCGTCACGAGCGGGACGCGGACGGCGATCCTACGATTCATGATGAAGAAGGCATGCGCCATTTTTATGATGCATGGGGTCAGTGGATGGATCGCTGGCCGGGGGATCCGGATCTGAGTTACGAAGAAGGTCAAAAGCGCAAAGCCGCCTGACGCCTGATAAAGCAGGATAAGCAGGAAGCAGAGAGTCAGGGTGGGCAGTGCTGGACGGGGCGAACGGCTGAAGATCAGGGAGATCATTCGGTCGGCGCCTCGTATCTGCTCACCCAGCGCCGCCGAAAAAAATAAGGGAGATTTAAGGGAAGTCAATGAGCGACAACAATATCGCCGAACAGGTTAGAGGGACCATTTATCAGGCAAGTCTTTGTTTGGACGAGGCACGCTGGGACGACTGGCTGGGGTTATGTCACGACGAGTTCTATTACGCGATCAGGGCATTCAGTCCGGAGATCAACGTCGATATGACTTATCTTGACGGCAAACGTGCTGATCTCGTGACGCTCACTGAGATGTTGCCCAAACATAATTCTGATCACTCCCCCCTTGCCCGGCATACCGTGGTCTATACGGTGGATGTGGATGAAGCTGAGCAGACAGCGTCAGCGGTATCGTCATTTACGGTTATGAAAACAGAGCTCGACGGCATTAACTCCCATTTGCTGGCGGGAGAATCAAACGTGTTTCTGGTCGGTAAATACCGGGATCAGTTCCGCATTGAATCCGGCACGCCTCTCTTTTCAGAGCGGATCGTCCAATTGGATACCCGTCGACTGGACAAGGGATCGCACTGGCCGATCTGATTTCCTCAAAGACCTTTCTCGCGACGTGACCGGCGGTTGATCCGTCGTTTTGGAACCTGCCTTACCTAAAGAATGGCGCATGCGCCAGAGCATGAAAGATGAGTGATGCGACTGAAACTGCCTGGCAACAGGTCTGTTCGACAAGCGACATCAACGACGGGGAACTGAAGCGCTTTGAGACAAGTGAGTTCGCCGTGGTGGTGGCAAGAGTCGGAGACGAATTCCGGGTTATCCCCCCCTTTTGTCCGCACATGGCAGAACCGTTGCATGAGTCTGGAATCTGTCGCGGTGGAACACTCACTTGCTCAAAACATTTGTGGCAGTGGAACCTGTTGACGGGCGAAGAACAGGGGCCGGCTGAGCGGCCGTTGGTGTTCTACGAATCCGAGGTACGGGACGGAGACGTATGGGCGCGGGTCGATCAGGAATTGGTATACGAGTTTGATGAAGAAGATGATGATGATTTTGAGTGGTAATAAGTTGTCGGTATTTTCGACTTCTTGCTGAAAGAGGGCTCTGTTTTGCCAACGGTGACATTCCTGAATAAGCAAGGCCGCGTGGCGGTTGACTGCCAGGAGGGGGAAACCCTGCTACAAGCGGGACTGCGTCAAGGTGTGCCTTTGCCGTATGGGTGTGGCGCAGGCGTCTGCTCAACCTGTGTAGCGCGGGCACGGCCGGGCACGGTTGAAACAGCCTGGACTGAAGCGCCCGGTGCTGAAAATCTCAAGCATGATAAGGGCGAGTGTCTGCTGTGTCAGAGCCTTGTTAATGATGACTGCGAGATCCTGGTTCCGGGGAAAATAGATCTTCTGCAGACTCTTGCCGAGACACCGGCTCACCACCGCGCCCGTTTACATGACGTAGCGCTCGTCGCACCCGACGTAGCAACGTTTCAGTTATCACTGGAAGGCCAATCAGACTACACCGCGGGACAGTATTTCTTGGTGCGGCTGGAAGGGATGCAAGGCTATCGACCGTATTCCATGACAGATTTCCAGCGCGAGGCCCATACGCTTAATTTCGTGATCAAGCGAATCCCGAACGGAAAATTTTCTGACGAGATATTTTCTAACGGCGTCTCAGAAGCCAAGGTAGATGTTTTTGGGCCAATGGGTCTCGCCACATTTGATCCCAGCGACCCGCAAGAATCACGCGATCTGGTTTGTCTGGTGGGCGGATCCGGCATTGCCGGGGTCATGTCGATACTTGATCGGGCGATATCGGTCAATCACTTCGAGAGCCACCGTTTGTTCATGGTGTTTGGGGTGCGTCGGCGTGAGGATTTTTTCTTTCTCGATCAATTGAGACGGGTAAAGGAGAGCGCTCCCGACAACGTGTCCATTCATCTGGCTGTCTCGGAAGAAGGATCTGAAGAAGTAGATGCGGTCAGCGATTTTCCTCTGCACCAGGGCTTTGTTCACGAAGTTGCCGAGCGTTTGGGCGACGGCGTGTTCCAAAATCGTCTGGCATTTCTGGGCGGTCCGCCGGCGATGCTGACGGGGTCACTGGCGTTATTGCTCGGGGCGGGCGTGCCCGTTTCGGATATCCGATACGACCGATTCGGTTAGGACTCACAGCGACCAGTATGGCCGCTGGTCTGGCAGATCTGGCGTGCTCGCTTTAGGCTGACTTTTTCTGGAGCCGCCGTTGATGCAGCGGGGGCTCGGTGTAGCCGTTGCAGATGGCCCGTCCACGAAAAATGAGATCGCAGGCTGCCTCAAAGGCAACTCCATCACATTCGGGCGCCATGGGCTGATATTGCGGGTCAGCGGCATTTTGACGATCCACCACCGCAGCCATCCGCTTTAAAGAGGTCATCACCTGGTCTTCCGTAACAATCCCATGATGGAGCCAGTTGGCGATGTGCTGGCTCGAGATTCGGAGTGTGGCGCGGTCTTCCATCAGGCCAATATCCTGGATATCCGGCACTTTTGAACAGCCGACACCCTGGTCGATCCATCTGACGACATAGCCTAGGATACCCTGACAATTGTTGTCGATTTCCTCACTGATCTCTTCTGTCGACCAGTTTGGGTTATCGCTGAGCGGGATCTTCAAAATATCGTCAAGGCTCGCATGCGACCGGCTTTTGAGTTCATCTTGACGCGCAATCACATCGGTCTCGTGATAATGCATGGCGTGAAGGGTTGCCGCCGTGGGTGAGGGCACCCAGGCGGTATTAGCGCCAGCGCGAGGATGAACTCCTTTTGCTTTCATCATGGCCGCCATTTCATCCGGCATGGGCCACATGCCTTTACCGATCTGGGCGTGACCGGGAAGGCCACACTTGAGACCCACGTCGACATTCCAGTCTTCGTAGGCCTTAATCCACGGCTCGGCCTTTATATCCGCTTTGCGGATCATGGGGCCGGCTTCCATGGAGGTATGAATCTCGTCACCGGTGCGGTCAAGAAATCCGGTGTTGATAAAAATGACTCGATCCGAGGCAGCGCGGATACACTCCTTGAGATTGACCGTGGTACGGCGTTCTTCGTCCATGATGCCGATCTTCATGGTTCCCGGAGCCATACCGAGAAGTTGCTCGGTACGCTCAAAGAGTTCGACGCTAAACGCTGTTTCTTCCGGTCCGTGCATCTTCGGTTTGACTACGTACATCGCGCCGGTCCGGGAGTTTCGTTTGGCAGCGTCTCTGAGATCATGCAGGGCGATCAGTCCCGTAAGCACGGCGTCCATAATGCCCTCAAAGACTTCATTACCCTCGCCATCCAGAATTGCAGGATTGGTCATCAGATGGCCGACATTTCGGACGAGCATGAGCGCCCGGCCCGGCAGTACAAGACGTGAACCATCGGCGCCGGAGTATTCCCGGTCCGGGTTCAAGGTACGTTCGAAAGTTTCGCCCCCTTTGGACACCATCGTGGACAGCGTGCCGCGCATGAGTCCCAGCCAGTTGGCGTAGACCTGTGTCTTGTCGGGTCCATCTACCGCGGCCACAGAGTCCTCACAATCCTGGATCACTGTGATTGCGGACTCAAGCAACACATCGCTGACGCCGCTGGCACTTGTCTTTCCGACAGGATGAGCACGGTCGATGACGAGTTCGATATGCAGTTGGTGATGCTTTAGCAGAACAGATGTGGGATCAAGGGCATCTCCCCGGTATCCGGCAAAGTGTGCGGCGTGAGACAGAGAGGCGAACCCTCCGTCTGCGAGTTTTGCCTTGAGTGCTCGGCCCTCTACAACAAAGCCGGTGATGTCCTCATAGGCGGCGCCATCAAGAGGAACCGTCTCATTCAGAAAACGATTTGCAAAGGCTACGACACGATGCCCTCTGTCCTCACTGTACTGGCCGCCAGTCAGCGCGCCGTCTTCATCGCTGATGACATCCGTCCCGTAGAGAGCATCATAGAGAGAGCCCCACCTCGCATTCGTCGCGTTGATGGCGTAGCGGGCATTGTTGACGGGAACCACCAACTGCGGTCCAGGGATCGCAGTGATCTCTTGGTCTACATCCTGTGTCGACACACTGAAATCAGGTCCTTCAGGTGCGAGATAACCTATCTCGTATAGAAATGCCCGATAGGATTTCGGGTCATGAGGGGTGCCGCGGCGCTCGGCGTGCCACTCGTTGATCAGCGTCTCAAGTTCCTCGCGACGCGCCAGCAGGGCACGGTTTTTTGGCGTCAACTCTGAGATGAGATC
>Ga0310344_10003549_pt1 | contig 11596 bp, 7 predicted proteins | sample HC15DNA20200_MG_FD_203801 | JGI IMG/M metagenome (GOLD analysis project Ga0310344, IMG submission 203801) | Marine microbial communities from station ALOHA, North Pacific Subtropical Gyre - HC15-DNA-20-200_MG | ecosystem: Environmental > Aquatic > Marine > Oceanic | place: Pacific Ocean: North... | reverse complement strand
ATTCCCTTGGAAGGGCATATTTCTGCGTACGTCGACCTCCCATAAATCGACTGGTGGGTAATCTTTTTCGATCCATTCGGCCATCACCTTACCTATGCCACCGGCTGACTGCAGCCCGATGGAATTAAGTCCCGCCGAAACAAAACAGTTATCAAGCTCTGGTACTTTGCCTAAGTGATACCGCACATCAGGAGTAAAGCTCTCCGGACCGCAGAAAAACTTTTGAATACCCGCGTTCTCCAATGCAGGCAATCGCTTCATAGCATCCTGCAAAACGGGTTCAAAATGTTCAAAATCCCCGGCTATCTCATCAAAACAAAAGTCCTCCGCAATACCCTCCATACCCCAAGGCTTTGCCGTTGGTTCAAATGCACCGACCAGTAGCTTACCCGCATCATATTTGTAATAAGTGCAGGCATCATAGTCCCTTAGTACAGGCAATTCCGGATGAAGCCCGGCCACTGATTCGAACAACACGTAATAGTGTTCACAGGCATGTAAGGGAATATTGATACCTGCACTTGCAGCCAGGTCACGCGACCACATACCCGCACAAATAACTACAGTTTTTGCTGTGATGTCACCCGCTTCGGTCCGCACTCCTGTAACAGTAGCCCCATCATTTAGGATTGCTGTCACTTTTTGATTCTGGAAAATTCTAGCTCCGCCAGCGCGCGCTCCTTTAGCTAGTGCCTGCGTAATATCCACGGCGTTAGCGTATCCGTCCGATGGGATATAGATGCCGCCATACAAATCGTCCGTGCGAATCAGTTCGTAGCGCTCCTGAATCTCCTCCACCGAAATGACTTTGACGTCCAAATCAAATACTTTTGCCATCGAAGCACTTCGCTTCAACTCATGAAAACGCTCTTCTGTGGCAGCGACGGATATCGATCCGCATTGACGGTATCCAGTCGCTTGCCCGGTTTCTTCTTCCAGGCCGCGGTAGAGATCGCTCGTATATTTAGCAAGCTTGGTCATGTTAATGGAAGTCCGCAACTGTCCGACTAATCCAGCCGCATGCCACGTCGTGCCACTCGTCAACTGCTGCCTTTCCAGCAACACAACATCAGTGAATCCCGCTTTTGTAAGGTGATAAGCAATCGAACAGCCGATCACGCCCCCACCTATAACGGCAACCTGACATTGTTTGGGTAATTCAGTCATTAGCTTCTCAAGCGCTCATTGGTCGGATCGTAAGCCGGACCTGGTAACACAGTCGCACTGCAGCGTTCACCAAGCAAATCAACAGATAATGATATACCTGGCTCTGCTAACTCCGGTGAGACGTATCCGAACCCCAGGCTTTTCTCCACTGCAAAACCATAACCACCCGAAGTCGTTACACCAACGCATTCCTCGCCATTAAAAATTGGCTCTCCCCCGCGAACATCAGAATCAATAGCATCGACCTCGAAGTAAACCAACTTAAAATTAGGTGATTGTTGCTGAAGCATGGATTCCTTTCCTGTAAAGCACTCTTTATCAAATTTGACAAAGCGCTCCATATCCGCCTCAAGCATATTGACCTCATTCGTCAACTCTGCACCCCAGCCGCGATAAGCTTTCTCGATACGTAAACTATTGACAGCGTAGAGACCAAAATCAACTATTCCGTATTGCTGCCCTGTCTCCCAAATAGCGTCATAGAGCGTTTCTAAATCCTCAATGGGTGGATGTAACTCCCAACCCAACTCTCCCACATAATTGACTCGCAATGCCCGAACAGTTACTCCGGCAACCTGGATTTCCCTGCCGGTTAACCAACTGAAGTTTTTGTTATCGAGTGGCGCATCAGTCAATTTACTCAAAACATCCCGGGAATTTGGGCCTGCGAGAACCAGAACCCCGCGTGTATCAGTCACGTTTTCAACCACCAGATCTTCACCTTCTATACAGCTCTGCAGCAGGTGGTCCATATCCCGAAGCTCAGCCCCAGCGGCCGACAACAAATAATAACAATCTTCGCTCAATCGAGTTATCGACACTTCTCCCGCAATTCTGCCGTTATCGGAAAGAATATGAGCTAACACTATGCCATTGGGTTTTGGCATACGATTTGCGCAGAGTCTGTTAAGAAAAGTTTCAGCGTCACGGCCAGCAACTTCGTATTTAGCAAAGCCCGTTAAATCCAAAATACCCACTTGCCCGCGAACAGCAATACATTCATCACGTACTACGTCAAAAATATTATTGCGGTGATAACTATATTGTTCATCGCGACCGTCAGGGGAAAACCATTTCGGCCTCTCCCAACCAAATGTCTGTGTATATACACAGCCTTTGTTCTTTAATTTTTCATATAAAGGGCTGGTCCGGCACTCCCGCGCCGCAGGCAATTCTTCTCCAGGTACTGGCGTAAAATATGTCATGCCATAGTCCTGAAATCCTTTGGCTTTCATATATTCATCGTTCGCAAAATTGCCGAATCGGCGAGGATCGAACCCGGTCATGTTGATCTCTGAGTCTCCATGCACCATCCACTGGGCAAGATACTTGCCGCAACCGGCCCCCTGGGCAATTCCGAATGACGAACCGCAACAAAGCCAGAAATTTTTCAGGCCGGCAGCTGGCCCTAACATTGGAGGCCCATCCGCAGAATGTGGGATGGCCCCATTAACCACTCGTTTTATACCTGCCTCTTCGACGATCGGCAGACACTCAATGGCTCTTCCGAGCCATGGCATGAGTCGATCCAGATTGTCTGGGAATAACTCACTATCTGATTCCCATGGCGGATATCCATTTGGTGTCCAAGCTTCTGCAAGGTTCTCGTGTTCATAGATACCGATCAAACCAGACTTCTGTTCTTGACGAATATATGCCGATGCATATGGATCACGCATCACAGGTATCTCTTCGTCGCGTTCAATAAACTCTTGTACCGGACCAGTCACTATGTACTGATGCTCCATATTGCATATCGGTAGGTCACTACCAACCATCTGAGAAATCTGACGTGCGAAACTTCCCGCCGCGTTAACTACAATTTCAGCGAGAACATCTCCTTTTTCGGTTTCGACCCGCCATTCGCCGGATGGTTGAGAGCTAATATTGGTAACGCGATTATGGCGGACAATCTCGACCCCCATGTTAATGGCACCACGGGCCATTGCGTTCGTGAGCCCGGACGGATCAGCGTGACCATCATCAGTAGTCCAAGCACCAGCAATAACACCATCTGTGTTGTAAAACGGATTAATCTCTTTGATCTTTTCTGGATCAACAATTTCCATCCTAAAACCGACGTTGTCGGCAATACCCTTCATATAATGAAACCAATCTATATCCTCCTGCGTTCTGGCAATACGAATGCCGCCGGAGGCGTGCCAACTTACATATTGGCCAGTTAACTTTTCCAGGCGAGGGTAAAGATCATTGCTATAAGCATGGATTTTTGCGAGGTTGTAGTTGCCGACAAGACTTGGACACTGTCCAGCAGCATGCCAAGTAGAACCAGAAGTCAATTCTCCTTTTTCCAGGAGCATGACATCGGTACAGCCTTCCTCAGCCAAGTGGTAAGCAAGAGCTACACCCATGATTCCACCACCAACAATAACGACTTGTGCTTGGTTGTTTATAGCAAACTCCGCTTAGGTTGATTAAGAAAGACGTTGGAGGCTAACTTGCAGAATGATATCGTGCAAATGATCATAACTATTCGCGAACTCATGTCGCAATATATGGAGATTAATTATGCCCCTGGAAATGAATAGAGAGGTTTTTATCACTTGCCCCGTCACCGGCTCAGGTAGTACTCAGGATCGCTCTCCACATGTGCCGCGCACACCCAAGGAAATTGCTGCAAGTGCTATAGAAGCCGCAAAAGCTGGGGCCGCGGTCGTCCATTGCCATGTGCGGGATCCCGAAACCGGTGCTGCCTCAAGAAAGGTAGAGTATTACCGGGAGGTGACTGAACGTATCAGAGACTCTGAAACTGATGTAGTGATAAACCTGACCGCAGGTATGGGTGGAGATCTTGTTACCGGACCTCCCGAAAGACCGATGCCACTCGACGAAAAAGGTACAGACATGGCGAGTGCAGAAGAACGCATGGAGCATGTGGCTGTATGCCTGCCAGAGATAAGTACTTTGGATTGCGGCACTATGAATTTTGCTGAAGCTGACTACGTCATGGTTAACACGCCAGGGATGTTACGAGCGATGGCTGGCATCATTAAAGACCTTGGTGTCCGTGCTGAAATCGAAGCTTTCGAAACCGGACACCTCTGGTTTGCCAAACAACTAGTCGAGGAAGGACTAATTGAAGAACCGGTCATGGTGCAACTTTGCATGGGAATTCCATGGGGAGCTCCGGATGACATGAATACATTCATGGCAATGGTAAATAATTTGCCACCCGAATGGATTTTCTCGGCATTTTCTCTTGGACGAAATGAAATGCCTTTTGCCGCTGCGGCGATACTTGCAGGGGGTAATGTAAGGGTTGGTCTTGAAGATAATCTTTATCTTGAAAGAGGAGTGCTAGCAACAAATGCACAGCTGGTCGAGCGGGCAGCCAGGATTGTCAGTGATATGGGAGCCCGGGTCATCGGGCCGGAGGAAGTGCGGCAAAAATTGAAGTTGGAGAAACGCGCGCCAGCATGACGGGTACTGGATTGAAAACAGGTAAGGCCGCCATTATCGGTGGCGGGGTAATCGGTGGAGGCTGGGCCGCGCGCTTTGTGCTAAATGGTTGGCACGTAAAGATATTTGATCCACACCCCGAGGCAGAAAATCGCGCTGGCCTAGTGCTCGAAAATGCAAGGCTATCCCTGCCAACACTAACGGACTTTCCGATGCCTCCCGAAGGCAAAATAACTTTTGCTCAATCGATCAAAGAAGCAGTCACTGATGCCGACTGGATTCAGGAAAGCGTTCCTGAGGACCTGTCACTCAAACACAAAGTTATTTCGGAAATAGAAAAAGAAACATCAGATTCAATCCTTATTGGCTCTTCCACATCTGGTTTCAAACCCAGTGAACTACAGATTGGCTCAAAGGTACCCAAGCGGATACTGGTTGCACATCCATTTAATCCAGTTTATTTGTTGCCACTTGTCGAAGTAGTTGGCAGCGACGGTACAGGTGCGGAGGCACTGGATTGCGCCTGCGAAATTTTGCGGTCCATTGGTATGCAACCGCTTGTCGTAAGAAAAGAAATAGAGGCACATATCGCGGATCGCTTTCTGGAAGCCGTGTGGCGCGAAGCACTTTGGCTTGTGAAAGATGATATTGCGACAACAGCAGAGATTGACGACGCAATACGCTTCGGTTTTGGTCTACGCTGGGCGCAAATGGGCCTTTTTGAAACCTATCGCCTGGCAGGTGGCGAGGAAGGAATGGCGCACTTCATCGCACAGTTCGGACCCTGTCTATCCTCACCGTGGACCAAACTAATGGATGTGCCTGACTTAACCGATGAGCTTGTAGATAAAATAGCTTCGCAATCTGACGCCCAATCCGCTAATTACACGATTCGCGAACTGGAACGTATCCGGGATCGGAATTTGGTCGGTATCCTCAGGGCACTCAAAGAGCGAAATTGGGGAGCAGGCATCACCCTAAGGGATTTTGACAAGCGTCTAACACAGGCCAACTCTAATGATATTTCGTCACAAATCGATTCGTCAAAGCCAACGCGCATGTTAGATCTTACAGTACTGCCAGCTTGGATCGATTATAACGGCCATATGACCGAATTTAGATATGCACAGGTATTCAGCGACACGTGCGATAAACTTTTAATGATGATCGGAATGGACTCTAACTACGCTGCTAACATCGGCAGTTACTACACAGCGGAAACACATGCCATGCAGATCGATGACGTTGGTGCCGATGAGCAAATATATAGCACGATGCAGTTACTGATGGCCGACAGCAAACGATTGCATGTATTTTTTCGACTACATGCGGCTGATGATGATCGCATACTCGCCACAACCGAAGCGATGTACCTCCATGTGGGCAGGGAGTCGGGACGTGTATGTGATGCACAATCCAACCTAATTGAAAACGCAAAACGAATTGCGGATGCACATGCCGACCTGCCTCAGCCTAAAGCTATGGGTAGGCACGTTGGCCAGAGAAAATAGGGATAACGAAATGCACTTTGCACTCACAGAAGAACAAGAACTTATCGTCGATACGGTGAGAAACTTTGTCGAAAAAGAGATCTATCCACACGAAAACGATGTTGAGAAAACCGGGCAAGTGCCAAAGGAGCTGGGTCAGGATATTGCCAGAAAATGCAGGGAAATAGGTTTTTTTGCTTCGAATATTTCCACCGACTTCGGTGGCGGCGGACTCAACCAATTAGAATTCTCATTACTGGAACGTGAACTCGGTCGTGGTTCCATGGGGCTCACCGTATTTTTTGGTCGGCCTTCGGGCATTCTTGAGGCCTGCGAGGGTGATCAAATAGAACGCTATCTGCTGCCAGCTGTCCGCGGAGAAAAATATGATGCGCTTGCGATGACGGAACCGGCGGCCGGTTCCGACGTCCGCGGTATGCAATGCGCAGCAACGCAAGATGGTGACGATTGGGTCATTAACGGCACCAAACATTTTATCAGCCATGCGGATATCGCTGATTTCGTAATAGTCTTCGTAGCAACAGGGGAGGAAGAAACGCCCCGGGGCGTAAAGAAGAAAATTTCCTGCTTTCTCGTGGATCGTGGCACACCAGGTTTCGAAATACTTCCAGGATATGACTCGGTATCACATCGGGGCTACCACAACTGTATTCTGCAATTTGATAACTGCCGCATACCAAAAGGTCAGATGCTTGGAGAGCCACACCGTGGATTCGATCTGGCAAACAAGTGGCTCTATGCGACCCGTCTGACCGTAGCTACTATGGCCGTTGGCCGCGCACGTCGCACGCTTGATCTCGTGTTACCGCACGCTGTAGAAAGACGACAGTTTGGCCAGCAAATAGGCAAATTCCAAGGTGTCTCATTTAAACTCGCGGACATGATCACGAGCATCGACGCAGCCGACCTTCTGACTCTTAATGCCTCATGGCTTTTCGACCAAGGCCTTCCATCCAACCGCCAGATTGCGAGCGCGAAGGTGTTTGCTACCGAGACCCTCGCCAGAGTAACCGACGAAGCCATTCAGGTTTTTGGTGGCATGGGCCTCATGAGTGATCTGCCACTAGAAAGATTTTGGCGCGACTCACGCGTCGAACGTATTTGGGATGGCACATCCGAGATACAACGCCACATAATTAGCCGAGAAATGTTGCGTCCATTAGGAGGCTAAAAGGATACTTACTTATATGACCAGCGAACCTATCAAAACTACTGTGAAAGGGCATGTCCTCGAAGTAATAATCGACCGCCCAAAAGCAAACGCTATCGATTTGGCTACCAGCCGTATCATGGGGGAAATTTTTGAGGATTTCAGGGACAACGAGAATCTTCGTGTTGCTCTGCTTACTGGCTCTGGGGAGAAATTCTTTTCTGCGGGCTGGGACCTTAAAGCGGCGGCTGATGGCGAAGCCGTTGACGGGGATTATGGTGTGGGTGGATTTGGTGGAATCCAGGAACTGGAAAACTTTAACAAACCCGTGATAGCTGCGATCAACGGTATCTGCTGCGGCGGGGGGCTAGAGATTGCATTGTGTGCTGATATCATCATTTCCGCAGATCATTCTACTTTCGCACTGCCGGAAATTCGTTCTGGCACCGTTGCAGATGCCGCTTCGATAAAATTACCTAAACGTATTCCGTATCACATCGCTATGGAAATGCTATTGACGGGACGGTGGCTTGATGCCGAGGAAGCTAATCGTTGGGGCTTCGTTAACGAAGTCGTCAAAGCTGAGTCCCTAATGGAAAGGGCTTGGGAAATTGCCCAGCTAATCGCTTCCGGACCACCTCTTGTTTATGCCGCAATAAAAGAAGTCGTTCGCGAAGCCGAGAACACTAAATTCCATGACTCCCTGCGCCAAATTACTGGACGTAAATTCGAAACAGTGGATACCCTTTATTCGAGCGAAGACCAGCTCGAGGGCGCTCGCGCTTTTGCTGAGAAGCGAGATCCTGTTTGGAAGGGTCGATAAGAACTTAAAACTATGGATAAAGGCAGTTCACTGGCCCGCTTATTTGCTCCAAAAACTATCGCTTTTTTTGGAGGAAACGATGCTGCAGATGCAATTCAGCAGTGCCAATCAGCTAACTTTGAAGGAGAAATATGGCCGGTCAATCCAAAACGCAATACCCTTTGTGGTCTGACCTGCTACCCGTCTGCCAGCGCACTACCATCAGTACCTGACGCAAGCTTCATCGCAACACCGCCTATTCCATCCGTTGAAATTGTGAGAGAGCTCAGCCTCTCGGGCGCGGGGGGTGCTGTGTGTTTTGCATCGGGCTTTGCAGAATTGAATGAAGCTGGGGCCGGACTGCAGCAACAGCTCCTTGAGGCCGCCGGCGAGATGCCGGTCATAGGTCCAAATTGCCATGGATTCCTAAATTACCTTGATAACGTTATCCTTTGGCCAGATCAACATGGAGGGTCACCTACCGATCGGGGAGTGGCCCTTGTAACCCAAAGCGGTAATTTCGGCATTAACCTTTCCATGCAGCAACGGAGCCTAGACATTGGTTATGTCGTCACTATCGGAAACAAGAGCTGCCTAGGGCTCCACGACTACATCGACTTTCTAATCGAAGATCCTCGTGTATCGGCAATCGGACTACACCTTGAAAGTATTGATTGCGTACATGAGTTCTCAATGGCAGCAATCAGGGCACTAAAAGCTGGTGTCCCGATCGCAGCCATAAAAACTGGGCGTTCCGCTCGTGGCGCAGAAATCAACCTTAGTCACACTGCATCATTAGCCGGGCAAGATCACTTATATTCCGCGTTGTTCAACCGTTTAGGTATAGCCCGTTGCGATACTGTTATGCAATTTCTAGAGACCCTAAAGTTTCTATCCACAGTAGGCACATTGCCGGGAAACGGACTAGGTTCGATGAGCTGCTCGGGCGGGGAAGCTTCTCTGATAGCCGATTATGCTGATAAAGTGTCGCTCTCTTTACCAACCCTCACATCAGTTTCCACAGAAAAACTAGGTGAGATTCTCGGGCCGAAAGTACCGCTATCAAATCCGCTCGACTATCACACGTATGCCTGGGGTGATTACGACAAACTTAATGCCTGTTTTACAGCGATGCTGGGGAATGGATTCGACTGTACGATGCTCGTTCTAGATTATCCGCCGGGCGGGGCTGATCAAACCGCGAATTGGGAAATAGCGGAGCAGGCATTAACAGATGCGGTAGAAGTGAGTGGGCACCAGGCGGTTATCGTCTCTACTCTCCCCGAAACTATGCCAAGTGATGTTCGGGACCGTTTAAAAAAATCCGGCATCACGCCAATGCAGGGCCTTGAGGAATGTCTGTTTGCTATTAGCGCGGCCGCCATGATTGGCAGTGTGCGGCAAAAAGCAGGTGATCTCCTCCCTATACTAAAACCAGAGATAAACAAAAATAATCTCCTCCTGTTTGATGAATGGGAGAGCAAAAAAAGGCTGCAGCAAGCTGGACTAAAAATACCGAACGGGTACGTATGCCGTGCTGAAGAAGCACCCATCATTGCCTCAAAAATTGGATTTCCTGTTGTGTTAAAAGTTGTATCCACCGAGCTGGCTCATAAAAGTGATGCGGGTGGCGTTATGGTTAATTTGCAGAACAAAAAAGCTGTTTCCGATGCAATTGAAAAAATGCCGGCAGACTTTGACCACTTTCTGGTTGAAGAAATGGCTGGTCCTGTAGTTGCAGAAATAATTATCGGCGTTAGTCGAGATGAAGCATTTGGACTTAGTCTATTGATCGGTGCCGGAGGCATTTTGGTTGAGTTGCTTGACGATACTGTGTCCCTTTTATTGCCAGTCCAAAAACCAGAAATTGAAGAGGCTATGCGATCCCTCAAAGTCTTCAATCTAATTGATTCTCACCGCGGCCGCGAACGAGGTGATTTTGATGCAACCATTGATGCGATAATGGCCGTTGCTCAATTTGCAGTAGACAACAATGCCACCCTTGCTGAACTGGATGTAAATCCGTTAATCATTCAGCCTAAAGGTGTAATCGCGGTCGATGCACTAATCAGGCAATACGAATAAATTGACAAGTCTACAAACACTTGGTTTTACCATTATTCTGTCCCTCAGCTTGTTCATAGGCAGCGCTGTGGCAAACACGGCAGGGCAAGTACCTAAAGCAATATTCGTAATTGTGGATGGGATTCCTGCCGACGTCCTTGAGATAGTAGCAACACCAAATCTTGATGCAATAAGTGCTGTTGGGGGTTACACAAGAGCCTATGTTGGCGGGACAATAGATACGCCATCAGAAAGCCCAACCGTTTCAGCAGTTGGTTACATGAGCCTTTTAACTGGAACATGGGCCAACAAACATAACGTCTGGAACAACTACATATTGAAACCTGACTACGATTACTGGGATATTTTCCGCCTTGCTAAAGTGCATGATGAGTCACTGGAGACCGCAATTTTCTCAACCTGGACAGATAACCGTACTAAGCTTATTGGCGATGGTTTGGAAAGGGCGGGAGGCAACAAGCTTGACTATTATTTCGATGGTTTTGAGAAAGATACGGAGCGATTTCCTCACGATTCAGCAAAAAATTATCTACAACAAATTGATGACTTGGTTGCCACGGAAGCAGCCCGGTACATCCGTGAAAACGGACCAGCCCTGTCATGGGTCTATCTAGAACATACAGACGCTATTGGACACCAATACGGCGATAGCCCCGAAATGACACAAGCTATAGAGTTAATGGATAACCGTATCGGTCTTTTATGGGCAGCAGTCAGCAGCCGACAGATAGAACATGGTGAGGATTGGCTGCTTATAGTGACCACCGACCACGGTAGAGATTTGCGAACCGGAAAAAATCATGGTGGCCAATCGGAAAGAGAGCGGACAATATGGATTGTCACTAATCATGACGAACTCAAGGAAAGCTTTTACCGATCACCTGGCATTGTAGATATCATGCCCTCCATAGCAACTCACATAAACCTAGCTATTCCACCACATATTGCTAAGACACTCGATGGTCAATCCTTTATAAAATGACATGTTAAACAAAATCGATAAAACAAGTCTGTCGGCCTACTATCAGGTGAGTCTACTGGCATTAGCAGCTTCCGTAATCTACAGCGCACCCTATTTGCGGCAGCTTTTTAAGACATCCATGCTCGATGCATTTTCACTGACCGAGATGCAACTCGGTAACCTGAGCACGATCTATGCCATCTCCTCAATTTTATGTTACTTACCTGGAGGCTGGTTGGCCGACAAGGTCCCGCCCAGAATCCTTGTCATTATTGCTCTTTTTGCCAGTGCAGCAACATACGCTTGGTACGCAACTATCCCCAGTTATTTCGAATTATTAATGATTCATGCTTTATGGGGCGTCATAGGCGTTGGAATATTGTGGGCCGCAATGTTCAAACATATTCGTTTCCTGGTCGGTGGGGAAGAACAAGGACGCATGTTTGGCTCTTTTGAAGGAGCCAGAGGTTTATTCGAAGCCATTCTACTAACAGTAGCTA